>Ga0214917_10006034_pt1 | contig 12735 bp, 14 predicted proteins | sample LL_1208_BB_MetaG_FD_177983 | JGI IMG/M metagenome (GOLD analysis project Ga0214917, IMG submission 177983) | Freshwater microbial communities from Lake Lanier, Atlanta, Georgia, United States - LL_1208_BB | ecosystem: Environmental > Aquatic > Freshwater > Lake | place: USA: Georgia | collected... | reverse complement strand
TTCAGCGTTTTTCAGTCGCTCATCGATCATTGGGCCCTGAAGCAACTCTTCCCCATCGTGCCCGTCCAGCGGCTGAATGAATCCCCCACCCACCAGGGCAAGCTGGTCGACATCACCTGCGATTCCGACGGCAAAATCGACACTTTCGTCAACGGCACCGGCACGCGCTCCACCCTTCCGCTGCACGATCCCAACGGGCATTCCTACCTCCTTGGATTCTTTTTGCTGGGCGCCTACCAGGACGTGATGGGGGATCTCCACAATCTCTTCGGATCGGTGAATGAAGCCCATGTTTATCTCGATGCCGATGAACCGGACGGTTTTTACATTGAGGAAACCATTCCCGGATTCTCGATCGGCCGGGTCCTGGGCAACGTCCAGTACGAGCCCTCCCAGCTTTCCCGCATGATCAAGTCCCAGATCGACGAGGCCATCAAGGCCGACAAAATGAAGGCAACGGAGGGTATGGATCTTCTCGATGCCTACGAAAAAGGCCTGTCCCACCCCACCTACCTCAGCCTCGAAAGCCACTAAACGGGGCCCCTTTTGCGGTTGGCAAGCCCTTGGGGCTCAGCTAGGATCGAAATTTCATGGCTAAGAAGTCCAAAGCAAAAAAGAAGGCAAAAGCCCCCTCTCGTAAGGCCCCCAAGGCATCAAAAAAGAAGGCGGCGACCCGCTCTTTGTCCAAGTCCAAAAAGCCTGCGGCCAAGGCAGTTGCGCCGAAAAAACCCTCCGGCCCCCCTTTCCCCATTAAAACCCCCGCCCGTTTCCTTCGTCCCTTGGAGGAAAACACCAAACCGGCCAAGCCTCCAAAGTTTTCCGCCTCGTTTCTGGAAAAGCAGAAAACCAAGCTGGCCGAATTGCGTGACCATATTCTCGACCAGATGCAGGGCGTGGCACAGGACAGCCTCCGCGAACCGGCCTCCGGCGGCGGCTCCGCTTTTGGGATGCACCAGGCGGATGCCGGCAGTGACGCTTACGAAAAGGATTTTGCCCTCAGCCTGCTTAGCCAGGAACAGGATGCGCTTTACGAGATCGAAGAGGCCCTCAAGCGGATCGAGGCAGGCACCTACGGCGTCTGCGAAATGTCCGGGCAACCCATTCCCGTGAACCGCCTCGAGGCCATCCCCTTTGCCCGGTTCACCGTCGACTGCCAATCCCGCTTCGAACAGGAAAACAAGGGCCGCAACCGATGGGAAAGCGCCCAGCCCTTCCTCGAAACTGCCGAAACCTCCGACGAGGAGGGTGGCGAGGATTCCGAGGAAGAGGAAAAGACCAAAGCCAAGGAGTAAACCGCTATGCTGACGAAAAAACCACGCCGTCCCCGCCGGATGAACCGGTCGGCTCCCCGCCGCCGGATCGACATCAACGCGGACGCCATCGATTTCCGCAACACGGAGCTGCTCCGCAAGTTCATCACCGAACGTGGCAAGATCCTGCCCCGGCGCGTCACGGGCATGCCGGCTCGCCTGCACCGCAAGCTCAACCAGGCCATCAAAAGGGCGCGCAACGCCCTTCTCCTGAAATGAGCCGCCGCTGCGAAGTCACCGGGGCCGTTCCCGTGCTCGGCCACCGCATCATCCGGAGCGGTAAATCCAAAAAGTCCGGCGGTATCGGTACCCACGTCACCGCCAATACCCCCCGCAAGTTCCGCCCCAACCTGCGCCGCAAGAAGCTCTACGTCCCCGAACTTGGCCGTCATGTGACCGTGCGCCTCACCGCCCGGGCCCTCAAGACGATCGATAAACGGGGAGCTTACTCGACCCTCAAGCGCGCCGGCGTGATCTGAGGCCCGTTCCGGGCGCCGGGCTTGGCCTTCGTAGCCACGCATAGCGCGGCAAAGCAGGCCCGGGCGTCCGTGATGAACGTCCTCCACTTCCTTTCCGCTCCCGCCGGATCCCCGGCAGCTGAGTTGTTCTGGTCAGAAACCGACGCCGCCCTGCAGGGGGAGAAGACCGTCTCCGCCTATCTTTTTCATGAGGGCGGGGCGGCGCTGCAGGACCCCCGCCTTGGCATCCTCCTCAACCGGGGACTGCGACTTTTCTCCTGTCCGCGCGCCGCCGAAACCTTCGGGGGAACGGAATCATCCCCGGCAACCCTTGGCGGACCCGGTCTCCTAGCGGAGCTGATCGAGCGTGCCGGGGCCTTCCGCTCGTTTAACGCCGCATGAAAAGGGTCGCCGTCATCTGCCGCTCGGCCCCTGGGTCGAAGCGCCGTCTCGCCGAGGAAGCCCTCCGCCTTGCCGCCGGCCTGGCCGCCACGGGTCGTCTTCGTGTCGACCTGGTGCTGCTGGAAGGGGGACTCTTTCTTTTGATGCCGGAATTCAGCGGATCAGCACTTGCTTGGGAGTCCTTCCTCTCCCCGGACAGCCGGATTTTCGTGCCGTCCGGCTGCACCATCCCCACGGGTGCCCCCAAAACGGAAATGTTGGCCGACCCGGAAATGCTGGCCAAAGAGGCGGATTTGGTTCTCCGGTTTTAGGTTTTCCGCTCGACTGTTCCGCCCTTCTCCGCCATCCGAGAGGTTGTCCATGCTCGACCGCGCCAAGATCCAACACCTCCATTTTCTCGGCATCGCCGGTACCGGCATGGGAACCGTGGCCGCCATGTTCCGAGAGCTCGGCCTGCGGGTCACCGGCTCAGATCAGGCCGTCTACCCCCCGATGTCCGATTTCCTCCGCGACCGCGACATCGCCTTCCACGAGGGATATCGGGAGGAAAATCTCTCCCCGAAACCGGATCTTGCCGTGGTCGGGAACGCCATTTCCCGGGGAAACCCCGAACTGGAGGCCATCCTTACCCACCGCATCCCCTTTGTCTCCCTGCCGGAGCTTCTCCGGGGCTGGTTCCTCTACCGCAGCCGGAACCTTGTCGTCACCGGCACCCACGGCAAGACCACCACTTCCACCATGCTGGCCTTTCTTCTGGAAAAAGGCGGCCTGCAACCCAGTTGGTTCATCGGGGGTGTCCCGGTCGACCTCCCCGGGGGTTGTCACCACGGCAAGGGCCCTTTCTGGGTGCTGGAGGGCGACGAGTACGACACCTCCTTTGCCGACAAGCGCAGCAAGTTCCTCCATTATCTCCCGGAACTGGTCATCCTCAACAACGTCGAGTTCGATCACGCGGACATTTACCCCGATCTCGCCGCCATCCAGAAATCCTTCCGCCAACTGCTCAACGTCGTGCCTAAAAACGGCCTAGCCCTGATCAACGCCGACGACCCCCGGGCCGTCGAGGTAGCCAAGGACGCCCCCTGCGAGATCCTCGAGGTAGGCGCCGGTCCGCAGGCCGCCGCACGCTACCAGATCCAGCAAAGCAGCCCCGAGGGCAGTGACTTCACCCTCCACGGGCAGAGGTTTCACCTTCGCCTGGCCGGCCGCCACAACGTCCACAACGCCTCGATGGCCATCTCGGCTGCCCACACCCTCGGCCTCCCGCTCGATAAGCTGGCATCCATTCTGCCGGAATTTCACGGGGTTCGCCGGCGACTGGAAGTGCGCGCCGAGGCGGCCGGCATCACCTTGGTGGACGACTTTGGCCACCATCCCTCGGCCCTGCGGGAATCCATCGCCGCCCTGCGGGGCCGCTATCCGGGACGCCGCCTTTGGGCCCTTTTCGAGCCGCGCTCCAACACCACCCGGCGGGGAATTTTCCAGAAGGAGTTGGCCCAGTCACTCTCCGCCGCAGACGGCGTTTATATCGCGGAGGTCGCCCGCAAGGAGCAACTGGACCCCCTCACCCGGTTGGACCCAGCCAAAATTGCCCAGGACATCAAGGCTGCGGGGAAAGAGGCCCATTTCCTCGCCGATGGCGAGGCCATCAGGAAAGATCTGCTCCCGCGCCTGAAATCCGGCGATGTGGTGGCCGTTTTTACCAACGGGAGCTTTGGCGGTCTGGTCCCCAAGCTGGCCGAAGCTCTGAAAAACCTCTGAAAGAAAGGTAAGTTCCGCCGTCAGTTGACCGCCGGAACCAGGCTTTTTACGTCAACACCGCGGAACTGGAACAACTTCGCAATCGTCTCCTCGATGACGTTGTTGGGACAGGAAGCCCCGGCGGTCACCCCCACGGTCACTTTTCCTCCGGGAAGCCAGTTCTTGGTTCTCTTCTCCTTGTGGGCGTGTTGGTCGTAATGCTCGATCTCCTCGGGGGAGATCATCTTGGTGCAGTTACGGATGAAGTAGGTGGGTAACTTGGCCTCCCCCATCTCCGCCAGATGACTCGTGTTGCTGCTATTATAACCGCCCACCACGATCAAAAGATCCATCTTGTGGACAAGCAGGTCCCGAAGGGCGTCCTGCCGTTCCTGGGTGGCCCCGCAGATGGTGTCAAAGAAACGAAAATGCTCGCCTAGCCTGTTGGGACCGAAACGATCCTCGATCGCCTTCTTGATCCTGCGTTGCACCTCCTCGGTCTCTCCTCGCATCATCGTGGTCTGATTCGCCACCCCGACGGCCTTGAGGTGTTCGTCCGGATCGAATCCTGGGGAATGTGCCCCGGAGAATTTTTTTAGAAACTCCTCCCGATTTCCGCCACTGCGGATGTATTCACAGACATAATCCGTCTCGGCAAGATTGTAGACCACCAGATAGTGGCCCAAACCGTCACCGCTAAGGGCCCGCGAGCTGGTCGCCATCGTTTCCTCATGGGAAGCCTTGCCGTGGATGATGGAAGTGACCCGCTCCTTGTTATACTGGCGGACCCGCTTCCACACGCTCATCACGTCCCCGCAGGTGGTGTCGACCGTCTGACATCCGAGTTTCTTGAGATGGTCCATTGTTTCCACTTCCGCGCCGAACGCCGGCACGATGACAACATCCTCGGAGGTCAGACCGGAAAGGTCATAACCTTTTGGACCGCGCTTAAGGGATTGAATCCCCATCTCCCGCAGTTGCTCGTTGACCTCGGGATTGTGAATGATCTCCCCCAGAAGAAAGATTCGCTTGTCCTTGAAAACCTTGGCGGCGGCATAGGCCAGATCGATCGCCCTCTCCACCCCGTAGCAAAAACCGAAGGCTTTGGCCAAAACCACCGTCATGTCTTTGGCCACAAGGGGCTGCCCGGTGGCCCGTACATACTCGACCGCATGGCTGCGGTAATGCTTTTCCACCTGGGCCTGCACCGCCTCCATCACTTCAGGGGTGCGCAGGTTTACCTTTTTGGTCGCTGGAGCAGGAGTTGCCGACATGAATTGAAATTAACCCGAATCGCTTCCGGGTCGAGCCAAAGGGATTCTTCTCTTACCCCTTCTTCCTCAGAGGTTTGGAGACGATCCACTCCAAAATTCCTTTCTGGGTGTGTAGCCGGTTCTCTGCCTGATCGAAAATGTCGAGGGCCCGGGATTCCAAAACATCGGTGGTGATCTCCTTGCCCCGGTAAGCCGGCAGGCAGTGCATCACCAGGACGTTCGGTTTGGCCTTGGCCACAAGCTTCTGGTCGATCTGGTAGGGGCCGAAAACCTTTTCCCGTGCCGCCGCCTCGGATTCTTTCCCCATCGAAACCCAAACATCGGTGTAAAGGACGTCCGCCGCCTTGGCCGCCTCCGCGGGATCCTCCGTCCAGCTCACATGTTTTCCGGTCTGGGGAGGCCGGAACTCCCTTGGCGCCGCGCAGGCCAGGTGAAAACCGAAGATCTTGGCCGCCGCCGCCCAGGACCGCGGAACGTTGCAGGCCGCATCCCCGATGAACGCCACCCGTTTGCCCCGGATCGGACCCCTCTTCTCCTCAAAGGTGAAGATGTCGCTGAGGATCTGGCAGGGGTGCTCGTCGTCGGTCAACGCATTGATCGTCGGGATCCGCGCGTAGGCGGCAAACTCCTCCACATCCTCCTGCGCAAAGGTCCGGATAACCGCCCCATGTACCATCCGTCCCATCACCCGCGCAGTGTCCCGTACCAGTTCCCCACGCCCGAGCTGGATCTCTGCCGCGCTGAGAAAACTGGGCACACCCCCCATCTCCCGGATAGCCACCTCAAAGGACACCCGGGTTCTCGTGGAGGCTTTCGTGAAGATCAGCGCCCAGATCTGACCGGCAAGCGGCCCCTTGGCTCCGGAGGTTTTTCCCCGAGCTTTCTTGGCCTTTTTCGCCATGGAGAGGATCTGCCGGGCCTCGGCCTCGTTCATGCCCTCCAGCTTCAAAAGATGTCTCATAGGGTGGTTTCCACTTTCCGCAGGGCCTCCGCGACCTCCTGCTTGGAAACATTATACGGCGGCAGGAACCGCAGAACATCCGAACCTGCGGGCACCACCAGCAGTCCGGCCAAAGCCAACTGGGCCGCCACTTCGGCATGCGGCCGGCCTTTTACCGTCACGCCCACCATGCCGCCAAAGCCCCTCACTTCCCCCACCCAACCCCGGCCTGACATTTTGCGCAAACCCTGCTTCAGCTCTTCTCCCCGTTCCGCCACGTTTTCCGGAAGGTTTTCTTTCCGGATGATCCGGAGCACCTCCAGTGCCACCGCGCAGGCCAGGGCGGTTCCGCCATAGGTCGTGGCGTGGGCCCCCGGGCCCAGCACGTCCATCAGCTTCTCCCCAAGCCACACCGCACCGATCGGAAACCCTCCGCCCAGGCTCTTCGCCATGGAGATGGCATCGGGCAGAAATACCCTCTTTTCCCCTGCTTCCCGCAGAATCCTCTCGTAACTCTGGAAACAGCCGGTCCGGTAATGGCCGCACTGCACGGCGTCCATCAGAAGAAAAATGCCCTTTTCGTGGGTGAGTTTTCGCAACCCCAGCAGATACCCGGCCGAGGCCGGGATCACCCCGCCTTCCCCTTGGATGCCCTCGATCATCACCGCCGCCGTCCGGGGTCCGACCGCTTTTTCCACGGCAGCCAGATCGTTGAAGGGAACATGGACGAACCCCGGCATGGCCGGCCCGAATCCCTCTCTCAAACGCTCCTGGCCCGAAGCGGCGATCATCCCCAAGGTCCGGCCGTGAAAGGAGTTGAGCGTGGTGATGATCTCAAACCGTCCCTGGGCCGCTCCGGCCTTGCGGGCCGCCTTCACCATGGCCTCATTGGCCTCCGCCCCGCTGTTACAGAAAAACACCTTCCCGGGCCCGGTCCGCTGAACCAGTTCCTCCGCCAATTCCGCCTGCTTTGGGTGAAAGAAGAGATTCGAAACATGGATGAGTTGGGATGCCTGTTCCTGCAGTGCCCGGACCAGGGCCGGGTGGGAATGCCCCAGACAGTTCACCGCAATCCCTCCGCCAAAATCGAGATATTCCTTTCCGTCCGCATCCCAGACCCTCGTGCCCTGGCCCCGCACCAGCACCGGCGCCGTTTCCCCCCGTTTATACGACGGGACCACATTCCGGGCGTAACCCGATCTGACCTGGTCGGAAGAAGGAAGCGGCGGATTTTTCAAGGGGGGAATTCTAGGAAAAAAGAAGCGTCCGGCCAATCCCGCTCAGCGGGCGGCCCACCGGAGCAGCGCCTCGGTCTGCTCCCAGCCCATGCAGGCATCCGTGATGGAAACTCCGTGCTTCAGTCCCTTCGGCCCCCCGGCGGGAATGTCCTGCCTTCCCTCGTGCAGGTGGCTTTCCATCATCAGCCCCAGGATACCCGGAGTTCCCGACCTCCGTTGCTCGATCACGCTCTTCCAGGCCACCTCCTGCCGGGCTGCCTCCTTGCCGGAGTTCGCGTGACTGCAGTCCACCATCAATCTCACCGGAAGCTGGTGTTTTTTGAGCGACTCCCGCGCCGCCGCCAGGCTTTCCGGGTCGAAATTGCTTTTCTCCCGCCCCCCCCGCAGAACCAGATGGGTCGAGCTGTTGCCCGTGGTCCTTACCACGCTGGTGAGCCCCTCGGGATCAATGCCCACAAACGAGTGCGGCGTCCGCGCAGAAAGCATCGCGTCTACCGCAACCTGCAGGCTGCCATCGGTGCCGTTTTTAAACCCCACCGGCATGGAGAGACCGCTGGCCATCTCCCGGTGGGTCTGGCTTTCCGTGGTCCGTGCGCCGATCGCCGCCCAGGTCACCAAGTCGGAAAGATACTGGGGCACGATCGGATCAAGAAACTCCGTCCCGGCCGGGACGCCCATTTCATTGATCTCCGCGAGCAGTTTCCGCCCCAGCTTCAGCCCACCCTCTAGATCCAGGGTTCCATCCAGATGCGGATCGTTGATCAGCCCTTTCCAGCCCACCGTGGTCCGCGGTTTCTCAAAATAAACCCTCATGACGAGCAGCAGGGAATCGCCCAGTTCTTCCCGCATCTTGGCGATCTTTCCCGCATATTCCAAAGCCGCCCCGCGGTCGTGGATCGAGCAGGGACCCAAAACAATCAGGGGCCGGGAATCCTTGCCCTCCAGAACCGCCTCCACCTCCTCGCGGCCTTTCCTCACCGTCTCCTCGGAATGCGGCGAGACCGGAATCTCCCTCTTCAGCTTGCTCGGCGAGGATAAAGGCTTCAGCTCCCGCACCCGCAGGTTTGCCAGCTTGGGGGCATGTTGGGCCGCCGTGGTCATCAGAACACTCTACTCCTTTTTCCGATTTCCGAAATCCGAATTCCCCATCCCGGGATCCATTAACTTCGGAATCCTTTAATCTCTTGCAACCTTTCCTACCCCCGAAACCAGGTACACCACTCCCCCAAAAAGGTTCCAAACCAGGATCACCGCAAAAGCCGTGAGGGAAATGGCCACCGCCTGTGCGGCCGGAACGCCGAACACCCCGAGGAAGGTGACAAAGGCCGCTTCCCTCAGTCCCAAGCCGTTCCAACTGATCGGTAAAACCGTCACCATCGCCACCATTGGCAGGACCGACGCCAGCTGCCAAAGATCGGCCGGCAAAGCCATTGCCTCCGCCACGGCGAAAAAAAGGGTCACCAGCAGGGCCTGCGAGGTCAGGCTGAGCAGCAAGCCGGCCCCCGCCCCAGCCGGATGGGTCAGAAAAACATGACAGGCTTTTGCCCCCTCGGCCGCCGCCTTCCTCCAACCGGAAGAGTGATCCCCGGCCAGCAACCGGCTGGAATACGGTGTGGCCAAAACAACCAGAATCACCACGAGAATCCCCGCCACCGTCACGAAGGCCCATGCACCCGCATGGGTGACCGGATGCTGATTCAACCCCCTCCATCGGGGCAGGATCAACGCCGCACCAAGGAGCACGGTCGCAGCCAACCCCAGAATCCGCTCCAATAAAATGGAAACCACCGCGGCCGCACGGGCCTGGGGTGCGTCCCGTGCCGCCCAAAATGCCCGCATCACGTCCCCGCCCATCACCCCAGGCAACACACTGTTGAAGAAGAGTCCCGCCACCGCAAGTTGGGCGGTTCGCGCCCAACCCACCGCCGCGCCGGCGACCTCCAGGAGCAGATGCCAGCGCACGATGGAAACCAGGATGACTCCCCCATAAGCCGCCAACGCGGCCAACAGCCAGACGGGATGGGCTTTCTGGATCGTGGCCGAAAATTCCTGCCAGTTTAGTTTGGCGGCCAGAAACCAAAGCGCCCCAAGGGTGAAAACCACCCGGGCAATCCATCCTAGCCAAGCTTTGGTTTCCCGGTTCATCAGGGGGCGGGGACGGTTTTCCCATCCGCCCGGTCGGCCTTCCCTACAAAAGCCCCCGGCTCCTCAGGTCCCGAACATTCTCGTTTCCCGAGGTCAGCACCATGTCCAAGGCAAACTTGAGCAGGCAGACTTCCCAACCGTCGTCCACCCCCGTGACCACCGCAGCCAAGGGATCGTTTTTTCGGGCCACCTCGTCCTTCACCCTCGCGGTCACTTCGGGCAAGGCTCCGGTCACATCATAACGCCGCACGTCGTCCTTTCGGAAGGTGAAACCGTATTTCAGGACGGCGATCTGGGAGGCAAACTCGCTGACCGCATCCGCATACCGTTCAGCCTTCTCCCCAAAACCTTCCAGCAGGAGCTTGGCAAACTTGTCCGGGGTCAACAGCTCGGGCTTATGGGCGTGGATCCGCCCCTCCCGCACCCGCATGCGGTTCACCGAGTCCATCTCCTCGGTGATCAGATGGTAATTGAGCACCGTCGTGCCAAAGGTCTCCAGCCGCTTTTGCGGCGGCATCACCACCCTGGTGTTCTCCAGAGCGTAATGGAAATCATCCGGCTTCATTGCATCCCTACCTTGGCGACCTTTTTCACCATTTCCAACCCGGCTTTTCGATCAGCCGCGATCGGTTTCTTCCACGTATTCAGAAACGTAGCCAACCGGGTCGCTCTTGGAAAAGCGGGTTCCCTAGGCTAGGAAAAATACATGGCCACCTACGTTTACGAGACCATCCCGTCCCGGCCCGGGGAAAAACCGGAACAGTTCGAGGTTCGCCAATCCATGAACGACCGCCCGCTCACCAGGCACCCCGAAACCGGCCAGCCCATCCGTCGGGTGATCAGCGGCGGCCTTGGCATCATGGGCGGCTCCAAGGGTTCTCCTGGCCCATCGGGCCACGGTTGCGGACCCGGCTCCTGCGGTTGCGGAAAATACTAAACGCCACTTCCCTTATTTCCCAAGGTTACCCGTCCCCCGGTTCCCCATCCCGGATACACCGGAATCCTAAACGGAATATAACACCGCCCGCATCACGGCTTCCTGCACCTCGGCCACCGATTTCGAGACAGCCCGCCCGATCAGATCCATCTTCGCCACTTCCGCGATGCGCGGGCTGTATCGGAGCAGATCCCCATCGCTGAATACCGTGCGCAAAAGCTGACAGGCGCTGGCCAGGCTGATGATAACCACGTCCCTTGGGGAGGGAATCTCCCCTTCCACCACAACGCTACGGATGCGCTTCCTCACTTCCCTTTCCTCCCGGTCCTCGAGCATCGGATATCGCCGCCCGGGGATCACCCAAAGGAACTTCTTTTCCTCCTTCCTCAGCACGCCCTTTTCGACCAACCGCGCCAGCGTGCCGTCCCGGATCTTTTGCCCGTCCGCCGAAATCAAACCCACCCAGTATTTGGCATCCTTCTTGTCCTTGGCCTGGGCAATCTCCCTCAGGATGGGATCAAGCAATTTGTCCCCGGTCGGTTTGTCGCTCACCAGGGTCAGGTGGGTCAGATCCGTGTCGATCCGGTTTTGAAAAGCCAGTTCCAACAGAACCGCCCCGGCCAGCGCCTGCTCCAAGGCCAGGGAGGGCAGCTCCACAAAACTGCCCTTCTTGTCATCCAGGGCCAAAAGGACGATCTCCTCCGCGAACGACAGCATTTCGCCATCATTCCCTCGATGGCCTGTAGGGCAAGCCATTCTTGCTTCCGAAGGAGCTCCCTTTCCCTACGCTAACCGGGTGCGCCTGATCTGGATTTTGGGAGATCAGCTGATCCCCGATCATCCGCTGCTTCGCTCCGTCGACCGGAACACCACCGTCGGCATGATCGAGTCGGCCCCACGCGGCTCCCTGTTCCGTTACCACCAGCAAAAACTCACCCTTTTGTATTCGGCCATGCGTCACCACGCCGCGGCCCTGAAAAAGGCCGGACATCGGGTCCTCTACCACCGCCTCGGTGACGGATCCCGCACGGACCACTACGCGGAGGTGCTCCGCGGCTGGATCAAGGAACGGAAAATCACCGAGATCCACCTGCTCGATCCCAACGAGTACGATACCCAGCAGTCCCTCCCTGAGCTCTCCCGAAAGCTGGAAGTCCCGATCCTGACCCACCGCAGCCCCCAGTTCCTCGTTCCGCGGGACGACTTTGCCGCCTGGGCCAAAGGCAAGAAGCACCTGCTGATGGAAAACCATTACCGGCGGCTCCGCGCGGAGCGGAACATCCTGATGACGCCCCAAGGCGAACCGGAGGGCGGCGACTGGAATCTCGACGACCAGAACCGGCGCACCTTCCGGGAGTTCGCCAAGGAGAAACCCGCGATCCCCCCCCTCCCCTCAGCCGGCAAGGATCCCGTGGTTCGAAACGTGGCCGCGGAAGTTGCCAGGCTTTTCCCCGATCATCCCGGCAAAGCGGCCGACCTTTGGATTCCCGCCACCCGAGAGGGGGCGCAGGGATGGCTCAACAACTTCATCCGGCTCCGCCTCGGTTCCTTCGGCCCTTGGGAAGACACCATGGTCGAGGGCGAGGCCGTGCTTTTCCATTCCGTTCTTTCCCCCTTCCTCAACCTCGGCCTGCTCACCCCGCTGGAATGCATCCAGGCAGCGGAAAAGGCCTACCGGGAGGGCAAAGCCCCGCTTAATTCGGTGGAAGGCTTCATCCGGCAGATCCTCGGTTGGCGGGAGTTCATCCACGGCCTCTATTGGCTGAAGATGCCCGCATACCGGGAGGTGAACTTCCTCGGGGCAACCCGTCCCGTGCCCCGCTGGGCCTATGACGGGGAAACGGAGATGCGCTGTGTTTCCGAAGCCATCCATGGCGCCGTGGACCGGGCTTACAACCACCACATCCAGCGTCTGATGGTCCTGGGAAATTATTTTCTCCTCGGTGGCTACCAGCCTTCCGCCGTCCTTCGCTGGTACACGGAAATGTATCTCGACGCCTACGACTGGGTCATGGTTCCCAATGTCCTCGGGATGATTCTTTTTGCCGATGGCGGCCTCTTTGCCACCAAGCCCTACGCCGCGGGGGCCGCTTACCAGGAAAAAATGGGCAACCACTGCGCCTCCTGCCGTTTCAACCCGAAAAAGAAGGAAGGCCCGGACGCATGCCCCTTCCACTCGCTTTATTGGAGCTTCTACGGCCGTCACGCCGCCAAGTTTCGCTCCAACCCCCGCATCGGCATGATGGTCGCCATGTGGGAGAAAAAGCCGGCTGCCGAGAAAAAAAGGATCC
>Ga0214917_10006033_pt1 | contig 12736 bp, 14 predicted proteins | sample LL_1208_BB_MetaG_FD_177983 | JGI IMG/M metagenome (GOLD analysis project Ga0214917, IMG submission 177983) | Freshwater microbial communities from Lake Lanier, Atlanta, Georgia, United States - LL_1208_BB | ecosystem: Environmental > Aquatic > Freshwater > Lake | place: USA: Georgia | collected... | reverse complement strand
TGGTGGGGGAAGCAACGGCCGTTGGAGGCACCATCGGGTGTCACAGCTATGGACGGTGCCTGCATCGTAGGAGGGGCCCGGCACTGCCCGGCGGTTGGGTTACAGCCTGTGGCGACGCGGGGCGTCGCGGGTGGGCTCCGCGCTCAGTTCGCCCCGAGCCACTTCTGGCCATTGAGGCGCTGCACCAGCCGCGACACCAGCAGGGCCTGGCTCATCTTCTTCTCGTCGATCAGGAACGACTCCAGCACCGTGGGCTCGGAGCCGGCCTCGGCAACGGCGATGGTCTTGGGGGCGTTGATGTCGTCGCGGGTGAAGCACAGCCAGAAGCGCCGCTCGCCCGGCAGGCAGCCCTTCACCATCCAGCAACAAGCCCCCACCACCGGCATCGGGCCCTGCTCAAAGCTGAGCTCTGCCTCGGGGCCCCCATAGGCCTGGATCTCCTTGGCGAGGGCGGGCAGCAGCAGCTCGGGCACGAAGGTCGCGAAGGGCTGCTCTTCCGGTGCCGGCGGCTTGGCGGGTTTGCTGGCCGGGGCGGCCGTGGGGGCGGGGCTGGCGGAATCGGTCACCGTCGCGGGCCTCGTGGGGCAAAAGGCTGGCGGAACTCTAGATAGGGAGCGCGGTCCAGGTGTCAGCCCCGGGGCGGCGAGGTGCAGGGGCCTACCAGGCCTCACTGGGCTGACTGTCCCAGCCGTCGCCCACCACCACCGCAGTGCCAGCGCTGCTGGCGGCAGGGGCCTCAGCGGCTGTGGATGCCGCCGTGTTGCTGGCCTGGGCAACAGGCTCAGGAGCAGCCTTGCCGCCCCGACGAATCACCCGGAAGGGCACGGCAACGGTGGGGGGGGGATCGGCGGGGGCGCGGCTCGGACCGGCCCAGCCTCCCCAGCCGCCGCTGGCCTCTGCTGTGCGGTCCTGAGCCATGGGCTCAGGGGGGCCTGGTTCCGGCCAGATCGGAGCCTCGTCGTGGTCGCTGTCGTTGCGGTTGTCGCTGCGGCTGCGGCGCACCTGCCGCCGGCCTGGGGGTGTGCCGGCAGCGGCTGCACCCGCCTGCAGAGCCAGGCCGGTGGCGGCAGCGCTCAGCCCTGCCCCCGCGGCAGCGGCGGCCCCGATCCAGGCCCCCAGGGGCAGGGCCGGGCTGCGCCAGGTGAGCAGTTGCAGGGCCACCCAGGGCCTGGGGTTGATGGCCCCGAGCAGCAGCACCGCCAGCAATGGCGTCAGCAGGGGCAGCAGCAGAAGGCGATGCAGCACGGTTCAGCCTTGGATCGGTCCGTCCCAACGGCGCAGGGTGCCGAGGTCGTAGCCCAGGCCATCGAACACCCGGATCACCAGAAAATCCACCATGTCATCGATGCTGGTCGGTTGGTGATACCAGGCGGGGACCGGCGGTGCGATGCGGGCGCCAGCCTCCGCCAGGGCGGTGAGGTTGCGCAGATGAATCAGGTTCCAGGGTGTTTCCCGCGGGCAGATCACCAGTGGGCGCCCCTCCTTGAGGTGCACATCGGCGGCCCGCTCCAGCAGGTCGGTGGCGACGCCGGCCGCGATGCGGCCCACGCTGCCCATGGAGCAGGGCAGGATCACCATGCCCCGGGTGCGGAAGCTGCCGCTGGCAATCCCCGCCGCCTGGTTGTTCCAGCGGTGGCAGCGCAGCAGGCCGGTGGAAATGCCCGTGCGGTCGCGCCAGAACGCCTCCTGGGCCTGCGGTTCACTGGGCACCTGAATGCCCAGCTCCGCTTGCCAGACGCCGATGGCGCCGCGGCTCACCACCAGCTCCACCCGTTCACCGGCCTGCAGCAACAGCTGCAGGGCCCGCTGGGCCAGGGGCTGGGCGCTGGCACCCGAGACCCCCAGCACCACCGGATCGAAGCCGGGGCCGCCCGTCACGGTCAGGCCTCGTCGCCGTCGGCCGGGCTGTCGCTGTCCTGACCGTCGTAGGCCCGGCTGTCGTAGGCCCGGCTGTCGTAGGCCTTGCCGTCCTCCTTGCCCTCCACGGCTTCGTAGCCCTCGGGCAGCACCACCGCCAGGTCGATCTGATGGCGCAGCACATCCACCTTCTGGATGATCACCTCCACCGGGTCGCCCAGCATGTAGGTGCGGCGATTCTTGCGACCCACCAGCCGGTTCTGGCGGGAGCGGTACTCATACCAGTCGTCCTTGAGTGAACTCACATGCACCAGCCCCTCCACCTGGGATGGGGGCACCTCCACGAAGAAGCCGTAGCTCTGCACCCCGCTGACCACGCCGTTGAGCACCTGGCCCACCAGGGGTTCGGCCTGGCGGGCCTGGGCCATGGCCAGGGCATCGGCCTGCAGGTCGGTGGCGAACCGCGAGCGGGCATTGAGCCGGTGCAGCAAAGCAACACTGCGGGCCTCCTCCAGCGGATGGATCAGGCTGGGGGCCAGCAGCGGCCAGTCGATCACCCCGTGGCTGCTGTCGCCGGCGATGTCCACGCGGGTCTTGTGACGCACCGAGGGGCGGTCCTTGCCATCGCTCAGCAGCAGTGCCAGCACGTGCTGGTTCCACAGGTCGGCGTAGTGCAGCGTGGGGCAGCACCAGGGGGCAACCGCCTCCGCTTCGCCAGCCAGCAGGTTGGTGCCAGGTTCAGCGCTGAGGGCCACCGGCCGCAGGGCCTCGCTGAGTTGCTGCTGCAGCACACGGCTGCGGTCGCTGCTGGCGAAGGCCACCGCCAGCTCCTGGGCCGTGGCATTGCCATCGGCGCTCAGCTCCAGGGGGATCTCCAGGGCCAGGGCGGCCTTGGCCACCTCGTTCAGCGCCTCCGGATCGGGGGCGGGGTTGTGGGCATAGATCGCCGGCAGTTCCAGGGCCGCCAGGTGCCGGCCAAGGGCCCGATGGGCCGGCAGGATCAACTCCCGCAGCAGGGCCAGGGGCTGTTGGGTTGAATCCTGCTGCACCAACCAGCCCTGGCGACCATCGTCGGGTTCGGGCAGGGCCAGATCCCCCAGGCCCTCGATGGCGGGCATACCCAGGGCCAGCTCGATCGAGCCGGCATCCAGGCGCTGTTGGCGAAGGGCTCCGGCCAGTTCCAGCAGTTGCTCCAGCAGGGGCAGCACATCCTTGATGGCCTTGAGGGCCGCAGGGGTGGTGCGGGCCTTGGGCTTCCGATCCGCCAGGGCCTGCAGGGCCTTGGCATCCACCAGGCCGTCGGGCTGAATGGTGCTGCGGCAGAAGCGGTAGTGCTCCAGCTCGCCCGTTTCGCTCAGCTCCAGGGCCACCGAGAGCGCCGCCTCGCCGCTGCCCGGCTTGAAACCGCAGGCTGTGCTCAGGGCTGGGGTGAGCAGCGGCAGCCAGCGGCTGACCAGGCACAGCGCCTCCCCCTGCTCCCGCAGGTGCAGATCCAGGGCACTGCCGAAACCCAGCCGTTCAGCCACGGCCGGCGCATGCACCCAGAGCCGATGACCGTTCTCGGTGCGTTCCAGGGACACCGCCGGCAACGCCGGGGCCTCGGCCCCCTCCCAGGCCTGCAACAGCAGGGTGGGCAGGGCCGTCAGGTCGTCCCGCTCCTTGGCATCGAGGGTCTTGAGGGTTGCCTTGGGGCCCGCGGGCCGCTCCCGCAGGCCATGTTTGGTGAGCAGCAGATCCAGATCCGCCTCGGGGCCGGCGTTGATCGCCAGGCTGCGGGCCACGTGCCCCTCAGCCGGCAACTGGCCCACGGGATAGCGGTCGACCTTCACCTCCACCACCGCTTCGCCCTCGGCTGTGAGGTGCTTGGCGTCGCCGGCCGGCAGTGCCACGGCGGCCAGCAACCGGTCGTCGAGGGGAACCGCCACCAGGCGCTCGTTCTGCTGCTCCACCTGCGCCAGCAGGCTGGTGGTGCTGCGCTCGAGAATGCACTGAACGCCACCCTCGGGGGAGCGGCGGCGGCCTCCCTCGCGGGTCACGCGCACCAGCACCCGATCCCCGTTCCAGGCGTGGTTCAGCTGGTTGTCACGGATGTAGATGTCCTCGCCGCCGTCTTCCCGCAGGGCGAAGCAGAAGCCCTTGCTGCTGCAGCGCAGCCTCGCCTCGATCAGGCCGTCGTCGTCCACCCGGCCGATGCCGTCGTCGGTTTCCTGCAGCACTCCCACCCGCACCAGGCCGGTGAGGGCGATCCGCAACTGCTGTTTATCGGCTTTGGTCGTGAGCCCGAGGGCCTTTTCCAGTTTGGTGATGCTGAGCTGCTGCTCGGAGGGGAGCTGCTCGATCAGGTCGGCGACCGTGAACTTCATGGAGGTGGACGAAGACAAGTGACGCAGTCGGCTGGGTTGGGGCTCAGGCGGAGCGGGACGCCCCTGGATTGCGCGTTGGATCCCCGCAGCACAGGACGGCCAACGCCCTGTGCCTGGAATCAAGCCCCTGAACTCTAGGGAGTGGTGGTCGCCTCGTCCGCCGCCGGCTGCGCTTCAGGTGCTGCAGCCTCGCCCTGACCGGCCTTGACCACCAGCCTGATGCCGATCACCAGGAAGCCAATCGAGGCGGCCAGCTGCAGGGCGTTGGCGGGGATCACCGCTGAGAGGGACCCACCGGCCCCTGCCCCCAGCAGGCTGGCCAGCACCAGGGCGCTGGCGCTGCCGGCGAACACGGCGCCGCTGCGGCTGGATGTGCCGCTGATGGTGACAATCGCCAGCTGGGTTTTATCGCCCAGTTCCGCCAGAAACACCGTGGCGAAGGTGGAGGCCAAGAGTGGCAGCTGCATCGGCGGATTTAGGTGAGGGGAAGCATGGTCACCGCGGCCTGGCGGCCCAGCCACAGCCCGAGGCCGATCATCAGGATGCCGGCCAGCCGCTCCAGTTGCTGCGGGGGCATCACCCGTGAGAGCCAGCGCCCGAGGATCACCCCCACCAGGCTGGAGCTGATCAGGGCCAGGGAGGCCCCGATGAACACCAGCACCGGCCTCCCCGACTCCGCCGAGAGCAGCAGGGCGGCCAATTGGGTCTTGTCCCCCAGTTCCGCCAGAAACACCGTGGTGAACGTGGTGAGGAACACGGCTCCGAAACTGCCACTGACGGCTGCGGGGGCAGCAACCTCTGGAGCCGGGTTGTCTGGGGAGGGAGTGTCGGGTGCTCCGGCCATCAGCGGGGTGGTTGGCGGATCGCCTGCTCGAAGCGTCGCATCACCATGCCACGCCCGCCGTGTTCGCTGCGAATCTGCTGGCGGCAGCAGGCAATCGCAAAGGCGTTGGCCTCCTCGCTGGGCACCTGGAACAGGGTCGCCAGGTTCTCCACCCGGCAGAACATCGGCCGCTCCTCATAGATCCGGCAGCTGCACGACCCCGTGTCGTAGTGGATGCACCAGCCGTCGGGGCCCACCATCGAGAGGTAAAGCTGTTGCTGCTCGGCATTCAGGGCATCCAGCGCCTCCTGCCGTTCGCCGGGGTCGAGGCGGCAGCAGGAGCCGCAGCCGCTGATGCAGCGCCAGTGAAGGGTTCTGTCGCTCATGGCCGCTGGCTCCGGGGCTGTGACAAGCCGTCACAGAGCGGCGCCGGGGAGGGGGGGGCGGGCACCGGCGGCCCGTAGGCTTTGAACTGACATGTGCAGCCGCTGCGCCGTTCTCCCATGGGAATCGACTTCCATCTGATCGCCAACTTCGCTGCTCTCTTCCTGATCACCATTGCCGGCCCGGCAGTGATCTTCATCCTCTTCTATCGCCGCGGCGCCCTCTGATTCGAGGGAGATCGTCCAGGGCGATTCGCCCGCTGGATCTGCGCCCCAGCCCCTGTCAGCCCCGCTGCCACTCCACCGGGTGGTTGCGGGGCTTTCTGCTGCTGCTCAGCCCAGCGGAGCTCCGGCCCCTGCTGCTCAGGCCGTCAGTCCCAGGGCCATGGCGGCGTCCTGCATGAGGGTTTTCAGGTAGGGGTGGTCGGCCGCGGGGTGGTTCATGCTGCCGCTGGCAGTGCCGCGCAGTTCATCCCCGGCGGCGTTGCGAATCACCAGCTCTTCGCCCTCCAGGCTCACCCAGTAGGTGCGCGCGCGCCGCTGCAGCCGGATCCCGTCGCCGGCGCTGCCCCGCAGGGCCACCAGCTCCAGCTGCAGTCGCTCCTCCCCCTGCCAGCGGTTGAGGCGCAGCCGGTAGGCCACATCCACCTGCTCCGGCAGCGTCCAGCTCCCCTGCCAGCGCCAGGCGATGGCCCGCACGTCGGTGCTCCCCTGGCGCAGGGTGAGCTGCAGGTGGCCGCCGCGCAGCTCCCGCTGCTGGATCACGCGGCAGCGACTGCTCCAGAACACCGGCGCCGGGTGGCCGCTGCCGAAGGGCTCCAGCCGCTGCAGCTGCTGCCAGAGGTCGCGGTCGATCTGCTCCAGCTGCAGCAGCGCCTCCGGTTCCACCAGCACCCCCGGGCCCCGCTGCTCCAACCAGCTGGAGGCCAGCTGGTTGAGGGCCTGCTGCAGCTCCGCCACCCGCTCCGCTCGCACGGTGAATCCTCCCGCCGCCGGGTGTCCCCCGTGGCGCTCCAGCAGGTGGCCGCAGTGCTGCAGCGCCGCATCTACGGCAAAGCCCCGCGGCGCGCGCACGGAGGCCCGCAACTGCCCGTTGCCCTCGCTGGCCAGCAGGGCCACCGGCAGGCCGAAGCGCTCCACCAGCCGTGCCGCCACGATGCCGATCACCCCGTGGTGCCAGTGGCTCTGGGCCAGCAACAGAAACGGGCTGCGCTGGTCGCCATCGGCTTCCACCAGGGCTGTGGCCTCGGCCTCGATGGCATCACAGAGCTCGCGCCGCTGGCGGTTGAGGGCCTCGCACTCGCGGGCCAGCTCCTGGGCTCGCTCCTGGCTGTCGGTGGTGAGCAGCTCCACCACCAGGGTGGGATCACCGAGGCGGCCCACGGCATTGATGCGGGGGGCGATCTGGAAGCCCACCACGCCCGCATCCAGGGGGCCCTCCTCGATGCCGGCTAGTTGTTGAAGCGCCTGCAGCCCTGGCAAGGGGCTGGATTTCAGTCGCGGCAGCCCATCCATCAGCCAGCGGCGGTTCACCCCCTCCAGGGGGGCCATGTCGGCGATGGTGCCGATGCAGAACAGATCCAGGGCCATGGCCAGCCCCTGGTGGGATTTGCAGGCCAGGGCCAGGGCCTGGGCGAGCACGTAGGCCAGACCCACCCCCGCCAGGCCGCGGTAGGGCGAGCCCTCCGGCGTGCAGGCCGGATGCAGCAACGCCAGGCAGGGGGGGGGCTCCGCCGGCAGGGTGTGGTGATCGGTGAGCAGCACATCGAGCTTCAGCTCCTGCGCCCGCTCCAGGGCCTCGCGGGCCGCGACGCCGTTGTCCACCGTCACCAGCAGGCGGATGCCCTGTTGCGCCAACCGCTCCACCATGGAGCGGTTGAGGCCGTAGCCGTCGTCCTGGCGGCTGGGGATGGCGGCCACCGGAGCGGCGCCAAGCCGCTGCAACACCCCCACCAGCAGGGCGGTGCTGGTCATGCCATCGGCGTCGTAGTCGCCGCAGATGGCCACGGCCTCCCCGCCCTTGCAGGCCTTCTGCAACCGCCGCACGGCGCGTTTGAGATCGCCGAAATGCTCTGTTGGCTCCGGCGCCGGAGCAGGGCTCAGCAGGGCCTCGATCGCTCCGCGGCTGCTGTGGCCGCGCCGTTGCAGCACCGCCAGCAGGGGTTCACACAGTCCGAGATCCCCCAGCTCTGCCTGGAATGCCACGGGGCTGGGCAGCTGCCAGCGTTGCTCGGGGGGCTGGGGGAGCAACGCGGCGGTGGCAACTGGGCCAATTCTGCGGCGGAAACGGGCCCCGGGGATCGGCTTAATCTCCCGTTCATGGCCCGCACCCCTCCCCCAGGCTTGCCCGCCGCCCTGCTCTGGGATGTGGATGGAACCCTGGCGGAGACGGAGCTCGACGGCCACCGCCAGGCGTTCAATCGCGCCTTTGCTGATGCCCAGCTGCCCTGGCGCTGGGATCGCTCCACCTACTTGGAGCTGTTGCGCATCAGCGGTGGTCGAGAGCGCATGGCCCACTTCCTGGAGCAGGTGGAGGGACGCGCCCCGGCAGCCGATCGGCTCGTGGCCTTGCAGGCCGCCAAGCAGCGTCATTACGCCGCGCTGCTGCAGGGCGGAGCGATCCGGCCCAGGCCAGGGGTGCGGCGGCTCCTCACCGCTGCGGCCCAGGCGGGCATTCCCCAGGCCATCGTGACCACCAGCGGCCGCAGTGCCGTGGCGGCTCTGGTGGCGGCCCTGGTGCCGCCGCTGCTGCCCGCGGAGGTTTTCGCCTTCTGGGTCTGCGGGGAGGATGTGGCCTGCAAGAAGCCCGATCCGGAGGGCTACCGGCGCGCCCTGGAGCAGCTGGGCTGCCCCGCGGAGCGGGCTGTGGCGATTGAAGACTCTGCCAACGGTGTGGCGGCGGCCCGGGCCGTAGGGCTTCCTGTGCTCGCCGCCCGGAGCGTCTCCAGTGCCCATGAGCCTGATCACGCCTTCGCCGCCGCCAACGCCGTGAGTGACGGCCTGGGAGAGCCGGACCAGCCCTGCCGCCTGATCCGCGGCCCCGCTTGCCCCACCGGCTGCATCACGCTCTCCTATCTGCAGCAGTTGTTGCCCTCGCCATGACCCGCCTGCCTGTTCAGGCCACCCGCTTCGAGCGGCTGCAGCGCCAGCTGGCCGGCGGACTGTTCGGGGGGTTGCGGGGCAACTGGCGCCGCCGCAGCCTGGGCCTGCTGGCGCTGCTGTTCGGCTTCTTCTGCGGACAGAACCTCACGGCCTACTGGTATCAGCGGGTGGGGGAGCGACCGCTGGTGGTGCTGGTGTTGCTTGTGCTGCTGGAGGTGGTGGTGCGGTTGCGCACCCGGGTGGTGGCCGCCGAGCCTGGCCTGGGCTGGCTGATGGCCGACAACCTGCGCATCGGCCTGGTCTATGCCGTGGTGCTTGAGGCCTTCAAACTGGGTTCCTGATGCTGGAACAGCACCTGTTGCGGCTGGCGGCGGATCGCATCGGCCGCGGGGAGCGTCCGGTGATCGGCCTCAATGCTCCCGTGGGTGCTGGCAAGAGCACCTTCGCCAGGCACCTGCAGCAACGCTTCAGCGCCGAGGGGCTGGCTCTGGCGGTGGTCTCGATCGACGATGCCTACCTGCCCTGGCAGCGTCGATTGGAGGCGATGGCCGGCAATCCGTTTGGTGTGAACCGCGTGCCCCCGGGCAGTCACGAGCCCGAGCGGCTGGCGGCTGCCATCAGCGCATGGCGCAGGGGCGCCCGCGGCGACTGGCTCACGCTTCCCCGCTTCGATAAAACCCTCCGGCAGGGTCAAGGGGATCGCACCAGCGACTGGCAGGGACCGGCCCAGGCGCTGGTGCTGGAAGGGTGGCTGCTGGCCTGTGAACCCCTGCCTCCAAGAGCCTTTGGCGCGCGGGAATCGCTGCGGTGGCCGGAGCGGGCTGAGCTCTCCGCCGAGGAGTGGCGCTGGCTTCCCCGTTGGAACCGCGCCCTCAGCGCCTATGGCCCGCTCTGGCGGCAGCTGACGGAGCTGGTGATGCTCTGGCCCAGCCGCTGGGACCTGCCGCGGCGCTGGCGCTTCCAGGCCGAGGCCCGCCAGCGTTCAAGCGGTGGCGGCTGGATGAGCGCCCAGCAGCTGGATCCACTGGTGCGTTCCAGCCTCTGCTCGTTGCCGCCCCGGCTTTACCAGTGGCCGTTGGTGCAACGGGCGGATCTGGTTCGGGTGCTGGATGGGCGGCGCCGCAGCCTCTGGGAGGGGAGCGGCGCCGATGCCGTCAGGCATCTGGAGCGGATGGGAGGAGCTCAGTCCTCGTCGCCCTCGTCCTCGGACACGGGGTAGACGAAGCCCTGGGCCCTGCCGCTGAGCACGGCCTTGCCGATGGAGAGGGCCTTCTGCGCGGCCACGGCCGCCTTGCCTTTCCAGGTGGCGTGGCGCTGGTTGCGCTTGCCCTTGGAGGTTTTCTTCTTGGGAACAGCCATCCCGCTCGCTTTCAGCCAAACCAAGATCATCTGCTGCCGCCCTTCCTTTCGTCAAATCGCTAAGCTCTTCCCACTGGCAGATCCCTGTGAGCAACGGTGTTCAACCCGGCCCTACCCCAGCCGGTAACCGCGCTTCCGACCGCTCCCCCGATCGCTCGCCACTGCTTGGAGATCTGGGGCTCTCCAGACCCCCAGCCCCCAGTTACAGCCAGCTGCTTCAGCAGCTTCGCGGCGGCAAGATCAAGGAGCTGGAACTCTCTCCAGCGCGCCGTGAGCTGACGATCACCTACCCGGATGGTCGCAAGCAGCAGGTTGCGGTGTTCAGCAACGATCAGCTGCTGCTGCGCACTGCCCAGGAGGCCCGGGTGCCGCTCACGGTTCGCGACGACCGCAAGGACGAGGCCAGTGCGGCCCTGGCTGTGAACATCCTGCTGCTGTTGCTGCTGTTCGGTGGCCTGGCTCTGCTGATTCGCCGCTCTGCCCAGGTGGCCAACAGGGCCATGGGCTTTGGCCTCACCAAGGCGCGCATGCAGCCCGAAGGGGCGGTGAGCGTGCGTTTCGAGGATGTGGCTGGCATCAACGAGGCCAAGCAGGAGCTCCAGGAGGTGGTCACCTTCCTCAAGCAGCCGGAGCGCTTCACCGCCGTGGGCGCGAAGATCCCGAAGGGGGTGCTGCTGGTGGGCCCCCCCGGCACCGGCAAGACCCTGCTGGCCAAGGCGATTGCGGGCGAGGCTGGGGTGCCCTTCTTCTCCATGGCCGCCTCGGAGTTTGTGGAGTTGTTCGTGGGCGTGGGAGCCAGCCGCGTGCGCGATCTGTTCCGCAAGGCGAAGGAGAAGGCGCCCTGCATCATTTTCATCGATGAGATCGATGCGGTGGGTCGCCAGCGTGGCGCCGGCATCGGCGGCGGCAACGATGAGCGGGAGCAGACCCTCAACCAGCTGCTCACCGAGATGGATGGCTTCGAGGAGAACTCGGGGGTGATTCTGTTGGCGGCCACCAATCGCCCGGATGTGCTCGATGCCGCCCTGATGCGTCCGGGCCGCTTTGATCGGCAGATCCATGTGGATCTCCCCGATCGCCAGGGGCGGGAGGCGATCCTCTCGGTGCATGCCCGCAGTCGCCCTCTCGATCCCGAGGTCTGCCTGTCCGACTGGGCCCGGCGCACGCCGGGGTTTTCCGGAGCCGATCTCTCCAATCTGCTCAATGAAGCGGCCATCCTCACGGCCCGGCGTGATCGCGCCACCATCGACGACCAGGCCCTCAGCGATGCCCTCGAGCGCATCACCATGGGCCTCACGGCCGCACCATTGCAGGACAGCGCCAAAAAACGCCTGATCGCCTATCACGAGGTGGGCCATGCCCTGATCACCACGTTGCTGCCGGCGGCGGACAAGCTGGACAAGGTGACCCTGCTGCCCAGGGCCGGTGGCATCGGCGGCTTCGCCCGCACCATGCCCGATGAGGAGGTGCTCGATTCCGGTCTGATCAGCAAGGCCTATCTGCGGGCCCGGATGGTGGTGGCCATGGGCGGTCGGGCGGCCGAGCTCGTGGTGTTCGGTCCCAGTGAAATCACCCAGGGGGCCTCCAGTGATCTGGAGCTGGTGTCACGCGTGTCGAGGGAAATGGTGACCCGCTACGGCTTCTCCCCCCTGGGGCCGTTGGCCCTGGAGGCCGATGCCGGCGAGGTGTTCCTCGGCCGCGACTGGCTGCGCTCTGAACCGCATTATTCCCGTGAAACCGGCAACCGCATCGATGCACAGGTGCAGCAGCTGGCCCGCGAGGCCCTGGATCAGGCGGTGCAGCTGCTGCGTCCGCGCCGGACGCTGATGGATGCGCTGGTGAACCTGTTGATCGAGCGTGAAACCATCGAGGGCCCCGAATTCGAGGCGCTGGTGGACTCCTGCCCTGGCTGATCCCTGCCAGGCCGCGGTGCGGTGCGTTTCAGCCCGCGAAGCGAATATCCAGGCTGCGCAGGTAGGTCTGCAGACCGGCATCCTGGACCGGCAGCAGCCAGGCGGTGTGGTCGCTCTCGTTCACGTGGGCGTGCCAGTGGCCGGGCGGTGTGATGAAGGCACCACCGGCTTGCCAGTCGATCCGCTGCGGGTTGCGGATCGTGCCATCGGCATTGAGCTCGGTGCCCGCCAGCGTGTAGCAGCCGGGCTGGCAGTCGATGATCAGATCCAGGGCCACCGATTGGTGGCGATGGGGGGGCTGGATGGCGCCGGCGGGCACCAGGCCGAACATGGCCCACAGCACATGGGTCACGGTGCGGGTGGCGGGTAGATCGCGGTTGGCCAGCAGCAGGCTGAGGCGATTGCTGCGGGCGCTGCTGGGGTCGGCGGCCAGATCCTGCAGTTCCTGCCGCAGCCAGGCTGCGGGGTAGTGGGTGGCCTCGAAGCGTGGCGTGCGGGGGGCAACGCCGAGGTAGCGCAGCAGGGGCGCGTCGTGCACCCAGTAGAGAACGCTGTCGGCTTCGGCGTGCAGCAGTGGGGCGCCCCCTGACGGCAGCACGAACAGATCACCGGCCTGCCAGTGCAGGTCGACGGCCGGAGTGCTGGCTTCGGCGGCCTGCTGGCAGCTGCCGGCGCCGGAGAGCACATAGAACAGCGCGCTGCTGGCCTCGGCAGCGGCCTTCACCCCTTCACCGGCAGCGATGCGGATGAAATGGGCCGCCAGGCCAGGGCTGGTGGCCGGGCCGCTCACCCCGAGCTCGCTGCTGAGATCCAGCGGCAGGATCGCACTGGGGCCACTGCTGTGCAGTTCGGGGCCCCAGCAGCGGTAGGGAATCGGTTCAGTGAGACCAGCCCGGACGGGGTTGGCCGCCTGGCGGTAATCGAACAGCAGGGCTT
>Ga0214917_10006032_pt1 | contig 12738 bp, 4 predicted proteins | sample LL_1208_BB_MetaG_FD_177983 | JGI IMG/M metagenome (GOLD analysis project Ga0214917, IMG submission 177983) | Freshwater microbial communities from Lake Lanier, Atlanta, Georgia, United States - LL_1208_BB | ecosystem: Environmental > Aquatic > Freshwater > Lake | place: USA: Georgia | collected... | reverse complement strand
TTTGGCCCAGATTGTCATTGACTGGGCAGAACACCTGCAGCAATCCGTTTCCAAAATCTACCCCGCCAACTCGAGATGCATTGGCCAAGTCGATTTGTAGCAATGGAATCATGGGTTGCCCATCGTCATGCGGCCATGGGTTCTCTGCAGAACAAAACAGAGGGCCAAGCAGCAAGTCGCCTTTGCGTTCCACCTCACTAGGCGGAACCTTCTGAAGTTTTGGATCCCATGCCCACGATGCGGTACGCAAGCCAGACTCGTACCTTTTTGTATCGCTTGAATCTTCGCCACCAAAAAAACCGCTTTTTATGTCTTGCCACAGCAAAACAAGCCGCTTAAATTCGATCGGAAAATCGTTTGCGTCGTTCATGCTCATTGCCTCAGTCATCACTAGCTCCTCCTGTTACCGCCTTGACCTGCGCCAGCAAGTCACCAAACTTCCCATAGTTGACCGTTACCTCATCATCTAGATCCAGGGTGATACGCATGTCGGCGTAATGGCGGAGTTGCTCGTCATAGGCCAGTAGCTCTACGTGCCTCTTTTTGAGCCCCCCGTCTCAGGACCTCCTGACTTTTTCGCCGCGGTACGGCGGGAGGGGGTAGGCGAAAAATCGTGGTTTTGGTGCCGTACCGATTAGCAGAAGTCTACTTTTTGACCTTCACGTAGGTCACGTTGAACTCCTTGCATTGCCTATGCTGTTGAAGTCGGTTAGAGAAGCTAAACGCCTCATTCAGTTCATAACGCTGGAACACATCCAGCCCTCGGCTCAAGACAATCTTCCAACCTGTGTCAGTGGTGATGTCACGGTCATGCTTCTTGCCTGACTGATCGAATTCCCAAGTAAATGCAATCCCGATCCCGGAGCAGGCTTCTGCCATTTTCTGAAAGTTATCAGCTTGCTTATCGGCACTGAACTCGTCTTCAGCAGTCAGAACATGAACTGCAACTTCATGGCCCGGCTCGTTGCTTTTGCTGACAGTCTCTAGAAGTTCCATTAGGTTCCTTTGCTGATGAAACATTCTTAGATATGGGTCAACAATGCTTATTTTTGAGGCGCCAGCAAGGTACGGGCCAAAAAGACGGTCAAAAGTCACCCCTCTCTGGTTTTCCTGAAACACAAGATGAGTCTCGGCGGGCTCAGCCTTTCCAGATGCAGCCGCAGCACTTGGAAGGGATCCCTGAAATGGCTGTTCGGTTTGACTTGGAGCAGGCGCGGCATCGACGCTATGGAGCTCAGGTGAAGGCATCATTTGACGGTGGTAGGAGCCTGGGTACTCCTGCTCTTCCAGCGTTGTAACGAGGTGCTCTTTCCCGTTTTGACTGAAGTAAGAGAAACGAACCGCTGGATACGTTGCGTCGATACGCAGCAGCTGATCTTTCACCCGCTTGCGACCCTCAATCGCTATGCGCAAAACTTCCTCGACTTCAGCATCGGAGGCTTCCCCGCTCGGGAAAAGTATCTTCATCAAGCCTGAGAATGTCTTATTGATGCCATCCCTGTCACGGGTAGAAATTTCGTCGGACAAACGGAACTTGCCTTTATAACGATCAGAGAAATCGTGGCTACGCAACGATTTCAGGATCTCGGCGATGTAATCCACTACAAAGCCATAACCGTCGGAAAACATCTCACCCCGAATCACGTCTACCTCCCAACCCGGGATGTAGCTGTGCAAACGATCAAGGAAAGCTGAGTCGTGAAACTTCTCGGGTAGTGGGTCAAACAGGTCTGAGTGTTTGAGCATGTAGGGCACGGTGTGATCGGTATTGCCGACAAACACCATGCTGGCCTCGGCCCCCAACGTTTCGACGCCGCGCGAGAACGACTTGTTGGCCATGTAGTTCTTCATGATGTCGACCAGTGCCTTGTCCACCTTCTTTTGCTTGCCGGCAAACTCGTCGAAGGCGACCGTATCCCAGTACCCCACCAAACCCAGCTTGCCCGAACTGTTGTTCACAAACAGCTTGGGCACCGTCACCTCGCCGCCTGAAATCAGGATGCCGTGAGGAGAAAACTCTGAATAAATGTGCGACTTGCCAGTGCCCTTCGGCCCAAGTTCAATCAGGTTGTAGTTGCGCTCACAAAACGGAATCAGCCGCACCAGCTGGCTCATCTTGTTGCGCTTGCCGAACATCTGGGGATTGAAACCGACGCTCTGAATCAGCAGATCGATCCACTCCTCAGTACTGAAATGCTTACGCGCTGCCAAGTACCCGTCAAAGTCAAAGTGAGATAGCTGGATCGGCTTGATGGACGACAAAATCCACGGCGTTGCGTTCTTGTCTTCAGTGAACAGGTATTCAAGATCCGCAATACACCAGACACCGCCGACCAGCAGCTTGGGGTGTGCTTTGACAGTTGCCGAATCGATGACCACCTTTTTGATGCCCAGATTGGCAAACTCGGCCTCATAAGCGTCCGACTTGTCATTCAGCTCAACGCTGATGCGGTCAATCACCTTGTGACGGCCCTTCTCTTTGATGGTGGAGCGCACCAGTCCGGCCTCGTTGCGGTGCACGTAGTGCTTGCGTAAGATCTCCTTTACCGTGTCAATGCCGGTTTGAATGGTGGCCTCGTCGTCTGTGGCGCAGTATTGGCCCAGCAAATACTCCAGCACATAAGAAGGGACGATGGCATTGCCCTTGACGGTCTTGACCAGATCCTTACGGACCACTAAGCCAGCAAAGTGTTGGTTGATCTTGGTATCGAGTTGGCTCATGGCATTTCTCGCTTAAAAGTCGAATTCGCTTGTGAACGAGCGGCGCACGGTGAAGCGTGCGGTCTTGTACTTGGTGAAATGAGTAGTACCGTCCACGGGCTCCTCCAACCGCAATTCCACTTCCTGATTGTTGTAGTCGTCCGCCTTGCGGCTTAGCACCAGCTGCGCGGTCAGCTCTCTGTCTCGGGCATTGTCAGACGTCATGTCAAACATGAAATCCTGCTGGTTCGACAGCAAATCACCCGAAAGGCTGAACAAGCCCACCCGCAAGCTGCGCGGTTGAAGTTTTTCGTCCTTGGGCTGCGCCTGGTACAGCTTGATGGCCAGCTGCCCCGTGGTGATGCTGCCACCGGTGGATGAAATGATGTCCACGTCGACACGTCCCACATCGCTCTGGCGCTTTTTGTTGATGCGAATGATTGGAATCACCACCTCTTGCAAAGTTGCACCACCATGCACAAATCGACTACCCGAACCCTGTAAACGCAAACGGTTGATCGACTTGGGCACCTGAATCTCTGGCCCATCTGCCAAGCCAAGTTGAACCGGTTCAAACGTCCTGAAGCTTTGCTGCGACCGCAAACCGCGCCCCAAGACAAAGCGACGATCCTTGTAGAGAATCTCTACCCCCTCAGGCGAAGTACTCAAAAAGTCGCTGTCCTCCAAGGGCTTGGCCTGGTAGATAAAGCCGTGGTCAGCCGTCACCAGCAAGTTCGTCGCATTGGCGTTGACCAGCTTTTTGATCAGCTTGATCAGCTCGTCCAAGGTTTGCTCTACCGCGTCAAACACACGCTCTTCGGTGTCACGGGTATCCCCGGTTTTGTCGATCAGGTTGTGATAGACGTACACCACATCGTTGTCGCGGAACAAAGCACGCGACTCATCGCGTCCCAGAAGCATCAGGTCTTTGGCCAACACCACGCTCGATGCCGACACGCGAGCCGCCAAAATCCGCGCCCGGTTTTCTGAACCCCTGGCGCTTTGCCCGTCCACCAGCGCATCGCCCGATTCGTCGACGGCAATCGACAACTGAGTGTTTGGCAGCAAAGACGCCATGCCCAGCTGCGTGTAGCTGGGCAACATACTCAATCCGGCGTGCAGCTCGGCTTCAAACCGGTCTTCTTGTCGAATCAGGCTCGTCAGCTCCTCCCCCACCTCGAAGCGGAAGGCGTCTGAAATGATCACGCAGACCTTGTTCTTGCGGTCCAGATAAGGCTGCACAAAGCGAGCAAAAAAGTCTTTTTGCAGCGGGGCGGGCTCGGCCTCCCAATTCACCGCCGCGTCCACATGCGTTTGCCAGCGGTCATTGAGCTGTACCAAATAGCTGTTTGTGTAGTGGTTTTCGATCAATGCGCCCAGATCCGCAAGCAAGGACGGCTGCCCTGACTCGCGCAAGTGGTACACAAACTTGCGGTAACGCTGGTCCAACTTGAACCAGCTTGCGGCGTACTTCTGCACCCCGTCGGCAAACGAGCCCATGTCCATGACCAGCGCATCGAGTAGCTGCAAGAATTGCGCGCCATGCTCAATGGCCAAGTACACATGCTTGAACGCCTCAAACCAATGGCCCTGGCGGCGCATGCGCACCCAGTGCTCCACCTCTTGCGCAGATGCAGTGCGCGCCACCACCACGCGCACCAGCTCGCTCAGAATCTTGCGGTCGATCAGCTCAAAATGGTCCAGGTCCAGCAGCACCCTGAAGTCCGCACCCTGCAGCAGATCCTGCAGATTCAGCACCTCAGCGGCCAAAGCGGACAGGGTCTCAAAAGCCTCCTGGTGCTTGCGCGAATCCTTCCAGCGCGACATAAACACCCAAGCCTCGTTGCTCAGCGAGGAGGCAGGCGAACTGCCTGAACCCGAGGCGAAACTCTTCTTGAACAGCTCTATCGCAAAGTCTTTCACCCCAGGCCGGTCAGACTCGTAGCCGTATACCTTGCGCACCTGCTCCCACAAAAAGTTGGCCAAGCCACAGCGCTCCAGCAAGCGCGCCTTGCTATCGTCGCCTTTGGCCAGCTCGGCCAGCAGGGCCTCCAGCACCACGTCCAGGTGCGGCTCAGCACCCACACACACCGCCATCAGCTTGCGCTGCAGCACGGTGCCGTTGTCTCCAGGCTCCAGCAGTTTTTTCAGCGCCTCTCGCCGTTTGGCAGCTTCAAAAAAGTAACTGTGTGCCTTGACCAGTGCATAGCATTCCGGCCCCAATTCCAGCGCGGTCAGCCACAGCGCATTCTGGTCGGTGCGAAAGGTCTGGCCACTGGCCAGCTGCACATCCAGCAGCCAGTTGTCCAGCGGCGCAGGCTCGGCTGCCTCGCGGTACAGCAAAAACTTTTGTTCCGGCTGTTGCCGCAGCACCGTGTGTTTCACCCCAAACTCGTTGTTGGTTAGCTCCACCTTCTGCACGTCTGGCAAGTCCAGGTCCTCGAACTCGCGCCGAAACTCGTGCTGATCGTCGTACCAAAAGACGATGCGCTGCTTGTCAAACAGGTTGGCCAAAGCCGGAGAAATCTTGCTTTCACTCATGAATCATCAATCCTCTTCCTTGGCATCCAGCCCCGAGATCTTCTTGAGCGCTGCGCCGAGCTTCAGATAGTTCACCTTCACGCCATCATCCAGGTCAATGGCCACCTGCGCTGTGGCCAGCGGGTACAGGGTGTCGTTTTCGTAGTCCTGCAGCTCGATGATCTGTTTTTTGAGGATGTCGATCTCTTTGTTGGCGCGGGTCTTTTCGCCCTGGCTGGTGGCGGGGTTGATCAGCACCTGCTCCAGCGTGGACTGGCGGGCCGCCAGCTTGGCGCGGAAGTCGCGCAGGTAGCGCAGCACCACACTGGCCGTGTCCGGACGGTAGCGGTGCAGGTAAATCAACGCGTTGAACGTGCCCTTGGGGCTGCTGAACAGCCAGTAGATCGGCCGCTTTTTGTAGCGTTTGACATGGTCGGCATAGAACTCGCCCAGCATGTAATCGCGCAGCATGTAGTTGCGCTTGCCCTTGACGTTCAGCGCCTTCTCGATGAAGGCCAGGTTCTCGTCGTATTGCGCGTCGCCAAAGGTCACGCGCAAGAACTGGCGGAAACGCTCGGTCACATCATCGGCAAACCACTCCCCATCCAGCATCGGGATCACGTTGTCCTCATCCGCCGGAAAGCTGGGGTGGGGTACTTGAGCCAGATAGTCCGCCAGCGTCTCCCCTTGGTTGGCCAGGATCAGCCCCGGCTTGTCCAGACTGTAGCGGCCAAACATGCAGCCCACGGAGTAGCTCACCAGCTCGCGCATGGTGTCGGCGAGCAGCAATGCCTCTAACTCTTCTTCGGTCTTGTCAACACCGTAACGGTAATAGGGGTTACAGGTGAGTGTGATCTCATTCAGCGGAACCTTTGGAGAAAACTCGTCTTGTAATCCATAAGCACAGATGAAAATGCGATTGTTTTCTTCCTCCATCCCCTGCATCGCAAGCGTAATCGTCCTACAGTGCGCACTCAGCCTTTCATAAGCGGCATGGAGGGTTGGCGCTCGATATTCGGGATTTAGTAGTGGTGGCTTGGTAAAGCTCCAAGAGGTTTCGTAGGCATCCCAGTCGGATTTTGCAAACTCAACTAAGTCCTTGGCTGTTAAAACTACAGCCTTCTTTGCATCACTAGATATTTCGGCCACGGGAACAGCAGCAATATTTTCAACCTGAAAGTTTATAGTTGGATTTAATATTCTTAGTACTTCATATCCAGCATATGAACCAATTAGCGACATCAGAAAATAGACGTCTTCTTCGTTGTATGGGAATGCGCTTGAACCCGCAACATCCCAAATGAAATTATCAAAATAACGCGATGCAATACTTTTCGAGCTAATGTATGACCAGGAAAAACATGGTTTAAAAAAGAATGGATAAAACTGATGCTTTCCACGGGTGAAATTTCTCCCTTTTTCTGAGAAATTAACGATCAATTCACGATTTCCGTACCACTTTCTGAAAGGACCGCCCTTGTTATAAGGGACCCAAGGTTTGTTAAAGCAATCTACATCTTCAATGCTATTTGAGTTAAGTGAAGTACGGTTAATAGAAACCTCTTGCCACGCTCGCACGAGCTTTTCATTGTCTCCAGTTATTATTCCTTGAAAGAGGGTTGCGATTTCTTGTATTTTGGGATAGCTAAAAGAATTAACTAATTTGCCACTTGCCCAATAGGCGATTGGGCTTCCTGGGATTTTTTTGAAATCTGCTGCATCGGCACTATAAAACCACTCGCAGTTTGGCCTTTTAATCGCTGCTAAAAGAGCATCATTTTTCTCGGCTTCAGAATTTCCATCAACTAATCTTACAAATACTCCTTTGTGCCCTGGTTTGTGCGCTTGCCCTAAAATGAAAGCGGTAGTTGACACCACTTCACCCCCAATGCTGTCAAAGGCTCGGGAACCAAAATGGGCCATGGTCAAGATGGTGTTCTCATTTAAGATGCGTCCGCGCAATGCCTCGTAGCTGGAAAGAAACATCCAGCTTTGCATTGTGATCATGGCCACAACCCCTGCAGTCACGGTCAGGTCAAGGTTGCGCTCGATAAACATTGCAAATAAGTCAGACTTGCTCTTGGGGTAGTTGGTTTTGAACCAGTCGCTCAACTTGCCGATCATGCCTTTGCTGCCCATGTAGGGCGGATTGGCCACCACGACAGAGTAGCGCGGGCTCAAGCTTTCGGCCATGTGCAGCACCTGCAGCACTTTGGCATGGGTGTTGGCCAAAAACAGGTTGCCCGCCATGTCTTTGGCTTGCAGCACCGGCAGTACATTGGCCACGCTGGCCAGCTTGGGCGTGATGAGCGAGCCCAGGTTGTCCACTTCGGCAAATTGCTGCAGGGTTTCACGCAAGTCCAGGGTGAACAGGTCCCGGCCCACCGCATCCATGTATTCGCTCAGTTCGGCGGCGTCAAACGTCACTTTTTGCAGCACGCAAATGTTGGGTTTGATGCCTTTGTTAAAGAAGCGCCGGCTCTTGGCCCGCGCTTTCATGGTCAGGGCAAAGGCGGCCAACTCGCCTGCGCGCTCGTCAATCTCAATGCCAAACAGGTTGTGGGTCAGGATCTTTTCGGGGATCTCACTGGGGTCGGTGCCCACTTCTTCGTAAATGGCGTACAGCAGGTCAAAGGCGTGGGTGAGCATGTGGCCCGATCCGCAGGCCGGGTCACACACCTTGATGTCTTCGGGCTTGTCGATCTTCAGGAAGTCGGTTTCGGTTTTTTCAGGGGCGATGTAGTAGTCCATCTGCCCCGCCAGCGGGGAGCTGGGGTGGTTGAGCATCCACAGGCGGCCGAGCGAGTTTTCGACCAGGTAGCGCACGATCCAGTGCGGAGTGAACAGCTGGGTGGCGGCGGGGATGTTCTCGGGGGTGATCTTCTGGTTCTTTTTCAGGCCGTCAAAGACCTGGTCTTTTTTCTCGGAGATGTAGAACTGGTAGAGCCAGCCAATGACTTCCACGTCTTGGCAGGCGTCGGGCGTCATGGCCTCGCGGGTGTAGGCCAGTACCGAGTTGCCCGAGAGCAGGTCGTCAGGCATGAGCAGCTCGGTGTAGTCGGCAATGCGCTCAAACAGGTAAGGCATGGCCTGGTGAAAGGCGTTGCACTCGGCCACCACCAGCAGGCGGTAGGCCTCTTGCTGGGGGTCGTGGCTGGGGGCTTTGCCGCTGAGCAGTGCGTCCACCCGCTGGCGGGTTTTCTCGGGCATACGGTCTTCATCCATATGGCCTTGCTTGGCCTCGGCCAGCAGCTCGGGCAAGAACTGACTTTCGTCAGCGGGCGACACCACGCGGATCCTGCTGTAACCGTTTAGGTCCATGAAGCGCAAGGCGCAAAAGCGGTTGAACCAGGTGTAGGCGACTTTGTCGATGACTTGGGCCTTGCCGGTCTGAGCGATTTGCTCCTCCAGCTCTTTGACGGCGCTGGGGTTTTCACGGCGGGCGGCGCTGTCTTGGGCCAGCACCAGGTCGAGCTTGGCCTTGACCTGATCGAGCATCAGGCGGCGCGCGTGCTGGGCAAATCGTTTGAGTTTGGAGGGATCCATGTTCTTCTTGTTCAGATCTGCACGCGGTTGTTGGCCTCGATTTCCTGCATCAAGGCGGTGCGCAGCTTGGCCAGGTATTCGTCCACGTCAGCTTCCGTGGCCAGCCACGGGCGCGGGAACTCAACCCGCACACTGTTGCGGTGGACCATGCGGGGTTCGCGGGCCGTTGGCGGGGGCGCGGGCGTAACGGGGGGCAAACCACCCCCCCCCTCGGGTGCAGGGTTTGGCGCAGGCGGGGGCACAGCGATGGGCTGCAACATGCGCGCCAGCCGGTCCAGCAGCTGGGGGTATTTTTGATCTTCAAACACCCGCACTTGGTCACGCAGCATGGCAATACGTTGTTGGCGCTGAAAGGAGGAGTGGGCTTGGATGAAGGGGTTTTCCAGCTCGTCTTTCTGCTCGGGTTTGAGTTGGGCGTAGCCCTCTACCCCTTTGAGGCGCTGGCTCAGCTGGCTCAGTGCATTGGCTGCAGCACTGCGCTCTGTGGCGACTTGCTGGTCAATGGCTTGCTGCAAGGCATCCAGTTGAGGCTTGGTTTGTGTCAGCCGGTTGCCTTGCCAGGGCTTGGGGTCGTCCAATAGGGCTTTGACGGCATCAATGGCGGGGGTGTTGATGTAGCCAAAGTTGTCCTCTTGCTCTTGCACCAAGGTGCGGGCCTGGTCGTAAATGGCTTTTTGGCTGCCCTGCATGAACCGATTGATCGGGTCGATGGTGTTCTCTTTGTTGTCGAGCAGGTCGTCGGCAATGCGGGGCAGGTCCGTCAGGAACCAGTCCAGGGGCTTGGTGGCCATGTCACGCAGTATGGTCATGGTGCCGTCGAGCGCCGACACAAAGGGGTACTGGGCTTTTTGGCCAGTCAGGTCGGCCAGGCTGCGCTCCAGGTCTTTGATGGCATCCTGCGTTTCACGGGCCAGGGCCTTGGCTTCGTTGGCGGTGGCCGGGCGGTCAATGAAGTCGGTAAAAAAGTCCTTGAGCTGCCGCACCTGCGAAGCGGTGTACTCCACCTGCGGCGTGAGCAGCATGCTGGCGTGGGCATTGGTGTTGCGCAGGCTGCGGTCGAGCTCGTCGCCTTCCAGCACGTTGCTGTCTTGCCGCACTTCCACCTTGCCACGTGCGCAGAGCAAGGCCAGGTTGCACAAGATGGCGGCGTAGTACCAGCCAAAGGGTTTGCGCTCAAAGCGCTCCAGCAAGGCCTTGACGGTGGTGCGCACACCGCCACGGGCGTTGCTTTGGATGAACGACAGCAGCTCCTGCTCGGCCTCGGTCAGGCGGTTGGCGTCGCTGCCCAGCAGGCCATCGTCTTGGCGCAGGTAGCGGCCCACGTCGGTTTCGGCAAATGGGGTGTTGCGCAGCATGCGCAGGTTGGGGTACGTGGTGGCAATGAGCTGGCTGAAGCCTTTGATCACGCGCGTTTGCCCATCGCTTGCGCTGGACTCTACCGGGCTGGCGTTGATGATCATGCTGGCCTGGCCCAGCAGCTGTTTGGCACGTTCTTGCAGTTCCACCAGCCGGTCGTTGTTTTGCAGGGCCTTGGTGTCGAGGATGCGCTTGATGTTCTCTTGCGGGGTGCTGCTGTTTTGGCGGATGTACTTTTCGGTGCGCTTGTACATGGCCAGGTCTTGCATGAAGCGGGCGTCAGCCGGCAGCACAACACGCAGTTCGTCTTTGCCCATGCTTTGCATGCTCTGGACTTGCAGGTTTTCGAAGTTGTCGCTCAGCGGGGTGATGATGTGGATCGCCAGCTCGGACTCGCGGCTGAGCGCCTTGTCGTCCATCTTGCGGGTGTAGGCGTAGTCCTGCCCGTTGTCGTAACGGATCCTGCGCTGGCGAATGACATCGTCAAACAGCAGGCTTTCAAGCAGCTTCATGACGTCGGCGTTGTCGACGTCGGTGTTCTTGATTTCCTGCTCAACGTCTTTTTCTTCGTCGGTCAGAAATTCATACAGGTCACCGTTTCGCTGGATGTAGGTTTGCTGCTCCAGCAGGTTGAGCGCGGCCTGCAGCTTTTGACGCTGGGTGGCGGCGTCTTCGCCAAAGCGCTCGGTCATGAGCACGCTGAGGTTGCGCAGGCTGGCTTTGAACTCTTTGACGTACTTGACCAGAAACAATGCCTTGAGTACGCGCACAGCGTAATCGTCATTGAGGTGGCTCTCTGCGGTGTTGATGGCACTCTGGATTGCACCTTTCAGTGCACCCCGAATACCTTCAAACATGCGGTCGAAGGTGGCCAGCTGCCCCACGGGTTCATTCTGAATAGCGATGGCCACTTCGCGGAACACGCCGAGCATGGAGCGCTCGCCCACCGAGTTTGCCTTGCCTTCAAAGCCGTTGTGCATGGAAATGCCACGGATGGCCGCCTGAAACAGCGGGAACTGGTACGGGATGAAGGGGTAGCAGTAGGTGAAGTGCGTTTCGTCCTTAAAGTTGCCGTAGCGGCGAGCGTCATCGGCAAAGTCGAACAGGGTCTTGAAATTGTTGCTTTGCTCGTCGTAGATGCCCTTGAGCAGCTGTTGCCCATCGGCGTTCTTGCTTAGCAGGCGTTTCTGGATCACTTCGGCCACGTCGGTGCTGGTGAGCTTGAGTCGGTTGGCAAAGCGGGCTTGGATCTTGGAAAAATCGTTGCTTTGCTGCTTGCTCATGTCGCCCAGGACGTCGGTCATGTCCTCCTGCGCGGTGACGATGACCCATGCTCTGCCACGGCATTTGGTGGCCAGGCTTTCAGCCACGGTTTGCAGGTTGGTCATGAGCTTGGTGTTGTCGGCAATGTATTGCCCGACCTCGTCGACAAAAAAGTTCAGCCGAAAATTGGGGGGCTGCTTGTCCAGCCAATCATTGACCTGATTGGCAAAGTCTTCGATCGACAAATTGAACTGCTTGCTGTACTTGTCGAGGATGCCTTTTGAGTGCTCGGCATCGGTGCCGCTGGCTTCGGCATAGGCTTTGGCGATATTGGCGGATTCAAGCAAGGCTTGCTCGCGGCCACGCACCCAGTCTTTTTTGCCAATGCGCTCGTAAGCGTCTTTGAAGGCCTGTAGCTGACCACGGCTGTCCAGCTCGCGTTCAAACTGGGCAATGTGCGGCACTTTGCCAAAGTAGCCACACATTTCATTGAAGACCTTGACAAAAACCGACAGCAGCGCGTCAACCTGGGTCTTGCTGATGATGTCGGCCTTCTGGTCGATATTGAACAGAATGCTCTTTGACGGAATAGCCACGGCCTTTCTGAACTTGGCTTGCAAGAGCGTGTCGTCGGCGGGGATCTTGGGAGAAAAAATGTCGGCAGCACTGCGGCCGTCGATGCTTCTGTTTTCAAGCACAAGGGCTAGCAGCTTTAGTAAGTGAGACTTGCCGGAGCCAAAGAACCCCGACACCCACACTCCGTTGGCGCCCGAATAGTTGGTGTAGGCATCCAGGAAGATGTCGAGCCGCTTTGCGACTTCATTGGTCAGTACATATTCGTCAAGTTCGACAAACAGACTGGCTTCGTCGTCGGCTTTGATGACGCCCTCTATCGGGCGGGTAACCGGTTCTTTGAATATATTTTTCAGTTCCATGACATCTCACTCAAGCTTGGATCTCGAAAATGTTGAATGCGCGGTAGTACTTGTCATCAGTCAGCATGCCAAACAGCTCCAGCGATGCACCATGCTCTAGCGAATGCTTGTATTCACCCGGAAAGAACATGATGGTGGGCTTGGACTTGGCCGTACTTTGTAGGTTATTGAGTACGTTGTGTGACCTGATGTAGGGGAAAACCTCGCCAATGCCCGACAGAAAAAAAACATCAAAGTCGGTCTGCTCCAATCGGGCAGCGATGGCAGGGATGACATGTTCCTGAATATCAAGAACGTTTTGCAGTAGTTCTTTGAGAGCCTCTTTTTCAGTGTCCGGCTCGATTTGCACGATTTGATCCCAGACGGTTTGCCCTTCCTCGCTGCCCTCACGGCTTTTCAGCAATTCAACGCACAGGTC
>Ga0214917_10006031_pt1 | contig 12738 bp, 13 predicted proteins | sample LL_1208_BB_MetaG_FD_177983 | JGI IMG/M metagenome (GOLD analysis project Ga0214917, IMG submission 177983) | Freshwater microbial communities from Lake Lanier, Atlanta, Georgia, United States - LL_1208_BB | ecosystem: Environmental > Aquatic > Freshwater > Lake | place: USA: Georgia | collected... | reverse complement strand
CGAGTCGGAGATCTTCAAGCAACAATACGAGAACCAGGTTCGCAACGTTCTAAGCACCGTCTTCACGCGCAGGCTCCCGACACCTTACTCTGTGCCGTACTAACATGGCACAGCAATCGGAACAGCGCAAATCCTACGAGGTCATCAAGGACTTCAAGGGTCTCAACACCAAGTCGAACCGCACGACGATCGACAAGACTGAGTTTGCTTGGATTGAGAACGCCATGCCGATCGGCCTTGGCAACGTCAAGATTGTTCCTACTGTATCCAACGTAGCCAACCTTAGTTTTTCCAACACGGTTGTCTACCTGGCTAGCGCCAACATCAATACTACTGACTACCTGATTGCTGTTGAGCAAGATGGTCGTTGTGAGTACATCAACCTCACCAGCAATACCAAAGGCAATGTTGCTCCAGCCAACACGTTTACGTCTGGCGTACAAATCAGCCAGTGGAAGAACGAGCGGGTGTTGTTCATTGATCCGACCAACGGATACAAAACTTGGGATGGCACTAACCTAGTCAACGTAGGTTCTGTCGCCAACATCAACATCACTGCTGGTGGCTCTGGCTATACGTCAGCTCCCAACGTAGCTATTGGCGCCCCTAACCAAACAGGTGGAGTGCAAGCAACTGCAACAGCCAGCGTTACAGGTAACGTTGTGACTGGCATTACGTTGACCGAGCGCGGCAGCGGATACACCAGCGCACCTAGCGTCACCATCAGTGGTGGCGGGGGCAATGGCGCAACAGCCAACGCAACCCTGTTCTCCCAATCTGGGACTGCCATCCAATCATTCTCAGGTCGGGTATGGATCGCGCAAGACCGGACGGTGTACTACTCGGCGTCTGACAAGTACAACGACTTCACCAGCGTCTCTGCTGGCAGCATTACGCTGACTGACGCAACGCTCCACGGCGTTATCGTGCAGTTGCTGTCTGCTAACAACTTCTTGTACATCTTCGGTGACGACAGCATCAACGTGTTCTCGGATGTACGCGTAACTACAACTGGCACTACGCTGTTCACCAACACCAACGTGAGTGCATCGGTTGGTACTCGTCTGAAGTATGCGGTGTTCCCGTACTTCCGTTCAGTTCTGTTTATGAACGAGTACGGCGTCTACGCCCTGGTTGGCTCAACCACCAGCAAGCTGTCTGACTCTCTCGATGGCATCTTCCCGTACATTGACTTCACGCAGAACGTTACTGGCGGTCAGGTGCTGCTGAACAACATTCTGTGCGCGGCATTCTCGTTTACCTACAACGATCCGGCCGCTACACCGCGTGTTATCCAAGCTGTGTTCTTTGAGAAAAAGTGGTTCTTGACCAGTCAAGGCACTTTGACTTGGATTGACTCTGCGCCGTTTGGCGGCAAGGTTAACTTGTATGGCACTAGTGGAACTGACTTAAAGCGTCTGTATGCTGATTCAACGTCAAATATCAGTAGCACTATTACCACCGCGCTATTGCCGATGGGCGATCCTATCCGCGACAAACAGGCGCTAAAGTTTGCGTTTGAGGCAACAAGCCCGACAGACAAAGTTGGGACATTCAATGTGACCGTAGACAGTGAACGCGGCCCCAGTCCGACGTACACGGTTTACAATTTCATCACTTGGTATAACAACAACTTACAGACGGTTGGGTGGACTAATAACTCTAGCGCGTCTGTTGTTTGGGTGACTGGTGGGTATCAGTTGTACAAGAACGATGCTCAGCAGTGGGGTAAGTATCTGGGTCTAACAATCAACGCCACAAGCCCAGCCTGGGTGTTGCATGGCATCGAATTTGAACATGAGTTAAGAGCGAGGTTTTAATGGCTAAGCCAATCACAATTCCGAACACGTTTGCGAATGCGACAACGGCCATTCCTCTGTCGCAACTCGATAACAACTACAGCACCATTACGAGTGCTATTAACGATGCTAATACCTACAGCAACTACGCTGCTGACTCAGGTGCGGCTAACGCGTATGCGGTCACGCTGTCTGGTGTAACGACAACGTACAACGCCGGTCTGCGTATCCAGTTCAAGGCTGCTAACAACAACTCTGGTGCATCGACGCTGAACGTCAACAGCCAAGGCACCAAGAACATCTTTTTCAACAACGCAGCTCTGTCTGCCAACGTCATCCAGGCTAACGCTGTTGTTGATGTGATCTACGACGGCACCCAGTTCCAGATGCTGAGCGTCAACGGCACCACGCCCACCTCTTACGGCACTGTGACCAATGTGAGCGTGACCTCTGCCAACGGTTTTACGGGGTCTGTTGCCACGAGCAATACCACGCCTAACATCACCATCACCACGAGCATTACAGGCGTTCTGAAGGGCAATGGCACTGCTATCTCTGCTGCTACGGCTGGCACTGACTATCTAGCTCCTCCGTCTGGTACTGCGCTGCTTAAAGCCAACTCTGGCGGCGCTCTGGCTAACGCTACGGCAGGCACGGATTACGTTGCACCTAACGTTGCTACCACTTTCACTGCCGCACAGACGTTTACTGGATCGACCAGCAACATTGCTATCTCGATGACCAATGCGACTGAACCGGCAACGGTGAGCGCTACGGCTGCTACGGGCAACATCACCTATGACCTAGCTAACCAGTCGGTGCTGTACTACACCAGCAACGCGTCAGCCAACTGGAACGTGTTGTTCCGCTACAGCTCTGGCACTACGCTGAACACTGCGATTGCAGCCAATACAGCAATCACTGCTGCGTTCTTGGTGCAGCAAGGGGCTACGGCTTACTACAACGCCAACGTGTACATTGACGGCACCCAGGTGACGCCTAAGTGGCAGGGTGGTACTGCGCCCACTTCGGGCAATGCCAACGCTGTTGATGCGTACACCTACACGATTGTGAAGACCGCAGCCAACGCTTATACCGTGTTTGCCTCGCAAACCCAGTTCAAGTAAGGATCAGAAATGCCTTTGCCTATTACGTTTGGTGCGGCTTCTGCTAGAGGTTTTGGGCTGTTTAGCACTATCGCTGCTAACCCCTACACCGTCATCCAAACCTTCACCGCTTCTGGTTCGTGGACCTGTCCGACTGGTGTGACTGAGGTTGAATATTTGGTCGTTGCTGGTGGTGGTAGTGGTGGTTCAAGAATTGGCGGCGGCGGTGGAGCCGGCGGTTTTCGTACTGGTACGGGCTTGTCTGTTACTGCTGGCACTACCTATACCGTAACCGTCGGAGCTGGTGGAACATCTGTTACATCCGTGCCCGGAACAACTGGCAATAATGGCAATAATTCTGTATTTAGCAGCATTACTTCAACCGCTGGTGGCGGCGGCGGTGCATACATAGGAACTACTGGCACTGCTGGGAAGAATGGCGGTTCTGGTGGTGGTGGGTCTTATTCTGGAAATGGCGGCGTTTCAACCGCCGGAAGTGGTAATACACCATCAACATCTCCCTCACAAGGTAATAATGGGGGCGCAGGGTCCGTAACGGGTACTGCTGGTGGCGGCGGTGGTGGCGCCTCTGCTACTGGCGCATCGGTATCCAGTAATGTTGGAGCCAACGGTGGTAATGGTACTGCTTCTAGTATTTCTGGATCATCTGTCACTTATGCTGGTGGTGGCGGTGGCGGCGGAGAGGGCACTGCTGGAAGTGGTGGAAGCGGTGGCGGTGGTGGCGGCTCAATTGGTAGTAGTAATGCAACAAATGGAACCGCAAACACCGGTGGCGGTGGTGGCGGCGCAAGAAATGCCCCAGATGCAGGCGGTGTAACTTCGGGTGCAGGCGGCTCAGGCATCGTAATTATCAAATACACCGTTCCGGCAACTACAAAGACTGCGATCTTCTATACCTCTGGCTCGTGGACTGCTCCTACTGGCGTGACTAGTGTGGATTACCTAGTTGTCGCTGGTGGTGGTGGTGGTGGCAGCACTCATGGCGGCGGCGGCGGAGCGGGCGGCTTCCGTACTGGTACGGGCCTATCTGTTACCGCGGGTTCTACTTACGCCATTACTGTTGGGGCTGGTGGAAATGGTGGTGCTGCCGTTACCAGCGGGTCAACTGGAAGCAATTCGGTATTTAATACCATTACCTCTAACGGTGGTGGCGGTGGTGGTGGCGCCGGCGGTGCCTCGGCTGGTTTGAATGGTGGTTCCGGCGGCGGCGGACGAAATGGTGGCGCCGGAGGTTCCGGTAATACGCCCACCACTTCCCCATCTCAAGGTAGTAACGGCGGCAGCGGGTCAAGTGGCTCACCCAATTACGGCGGTGGTGGTGGTGGTGGTGCATCTGCTGTCGGTGTAAATGGAACATCTACTGTTGGCGGGAATGGTGGTGCTGGCACGGCATCTACGCTTTCAGGCTCATCCGTAACTTATGCTGGTGGTGGTGGCGGTGGCGCCGCAGACGGTGGAACTGCAGGAACAGGCGGTGCTGGTGGTGGAGGTAATTCCAAAAATGTATTTGCAAATGGTGACGCCGGCTCGGCCAACACGGGCGGCGGCGGAGGCGCGGGCGGGGTTACTGGCGCGTCATATGGCGCGGGCGGTAATGGCGGCTCAGGTATCGTAATCATCAAGTGGACCTAATAATGGAAACTAAGATTTACCTGATGTATGGAATCGACACGGCAATGCACCTGCTTCGTCCGGGTGCTAAGTGGGAAATCTCCAACACCATGATTACCCGTTGGGAAGACCCGCGCACGTGTCCTACTTGGGAAGAACTTATGGATACGATGGAGAAAATCAAAGCGTTTGAAGACTCCATCAATACCATCCTGTTGCCGGAACAAATTGAACAAATTACCGGCTTCCAAAAGATGATTGAGGCCGCATGAGAATTGAAAGCCTATTCCCTACTCCGGTAGGTTTCTGGAATCTCGCTCTAAACAAGGACGAGATTGATTTTGTGCGCGGTCTTGAACAACGCCCTAACGATGGGAACACGACCAGCAGGAACAACTATCTGCTGCGTGAAGAACCGATGGAACGGATTGCGGCGTTTGTGCAGAACTGCCTCGATGAGTATATGAAGGCAACCTATGCCCCGAAATATGATGTAAAGCCCTATATCACGCAGTCATGGGCCAACTACACGAAGGCCGGTCAGTACCACCATAAGCACGCACACCCCAACAGCTTTATCTCTGGCTGCGTGTACATCGCCGCTAAAGGTGACAAGATTTACTTCTATCGTGACAGTTACCAGCAAATCAAACTGCCGACCGAGAACTGGAATCCTTATAACAGTGAGTCTTGGTGGTTTGAAGTTAATGAAGGTGACGTAATTATGTTCCCATCATCATTGACTCACATGGTTCAAACGGTAGACGGAGAAGAGCGCATCAGCATTGCGTTCAATAGTTTTTTGAAAGGCACCATTGGTAGTGCTGATGAATTGACTGAACTGGAGATTTAAGATGGCACATTTTGCCGAACTCGATCAGAACAATGTCGTACTGCGAGTCATCGTGGTCGGCAATAAAGATACCGCTGATGCCAATGGTGTAGAGAAAGAATACATTGGTGCTGCTTTTTGCGAACGCCTGTTTGGCGGCACTTGGAAGCAAACTTCGTACAACGGTAACATCCGCAAGAACTACGCCGGTATTGGTTACACCTACCGCGAGGACATTGACGCCTTCGTCCCCCCGAAGACGTTTGCCTCTTGGGTGCTGAATGATAAGGCCCAGTGGGAAGCTCCGGTTGCGATGCCTACTGATGACAAGCGTTACTCGTGGGATGAAACCCAACAAAATTGGATTGAGGTGACTGAATAATGGGTATCCAAGCATTTACCAAAATGGGCAACACGGTTGCGTTCACCGCTAACGTATCTGCCCCCACGCCTGTGCAGGCTGCGTCTAGCACCCTGGGTGGCAATCAGTACCGGATCATCAACTCAGGCAACGTGACTGTGTTCCTTGGGTATGGTGTCAACGCATCTGATGCAACTAATAACGCCGTTGTTGTCACTACCACTGGTACTAGCTTTCCTCTGCTTGCAGGTACGGATGAAATCCTGACCTTCGCTCCGAATGCCTACTTCACTGGCATCACAAGCACCGGATCGGCCAACGTATACATTACGCCTGGGGATGGGATGTAAGTCATGCTTAAAACAGTAGCGATTCTGACAGGAGCTGGCAGCGGTACCGTAAGCAATGTGGCTACGGGTACTGGCCTCACTGGTGGCCCGATTACCACGACTGGCACCATCAGCATTGCCAACACCACTGTGACTGCCAGCAGTTACGGTAACGCGTCTATCGTCGCTACGTTCACTGTCAACGCTCAGGGTCAGCTTACCGCTGCGGGTAATGCCACCATCAGCATCCCTGCCAGCGCAATCAACACCACGATCCCCAACTCAGGGTTGACCAACAACAGCGTCACCCTGGGCAACACCGCTATTGCACTAGGTGCAACGGTTACGAACGTGGGCAACCTGACGCTGGCTGCGGTCAATGTGACCAGCGTAGCCGCTACGTTCCCAAATTCTTACCTTGCAAACAGCTCTGTCACGCTTGGCAACGTCGCTATAAGCCTTGGCAGCACTGCAAGCAACATTGGCAATTTAGTGCTTGCCAACGCCACGATCAACAATGGCTTCAACGCCAACCTGACAACCAATGCAAACGCTACGTTTGCTACGTCTAGCCTTCCGTTGGTGCCTGAAGGCTACTTGATTGTCACCATCAATGGTACTAACAAGAAAATTCCTTACTACGCTACCTAATGGAACCGCAAGAGCTTATCAATTTGGCCTTCACAGTCATCGGTAGCCTTATCGGATGGGTGGTGAAAGTGATTTGGGACGCTGTACAAGAGCTGCGACAGGATTTGCAGGACTTAGAGAGGGATTTGCCCGACCATTACGTCAGAAAAGACGATTTTCGGGACTCTATGGTGCGTATAGAGAACATGTTGCACAGAATCATGGACAAACTGGACGGAAAAGTAGATAAAACATGAACATGGAGACTCTATCTATCGTCGAATGGGGCGATGAAGAGTCCTTGCGGGAGTTTATGTTTGAAAACGGCGTCCAACACAAACTTTTCTGGGAAACGCTGACTGATAGCAACATTGTCGTCCCGCACTTCCCGTTGTCCGATCTTGATATCGGCAACATCGACGATTGGCTACAGATTCACCAGGTTGAACACCAATCTTTCGCTGCTGCGTTAGATTTGGACAACCCGTTTAACATGCAGGATACCGATTGGCGTATCGAGTCTGACTTCTATGACTGGATTGCCAATCATTTGTCGATTCATCAGCGGATTGCCGCTGCGTTGAATCTTTCCACCACATAAGAAATTAAGATTGTTGCAGCGCAGCAAAGGGTACTAGACATGGCACTGACTAAAGAACAGAAGAATGATCTTGCTTCGCTGAAGAAGCAGCAGGACGATGAGATCAAGCTGCTAAAACTTACGGCTAAAGAGTCTGGCCTGTCGAGCAAGGAAATCTCTGCGCTGGTTAAGCAAGAGCGGACTGCCAACAAGACTGAGTACAACGAAGCCAAGAAGACTGGCACCGTTCTCAAAGATGAGAACAAGTATGTCTACTCAGATCTGGCTGTAGCTAAGGCTGCTGGTCTGCTGCCCAAGGCGCAAGAGGTTGCACAAGAAACTGCTTCTCGTGTGCAAGAGGGTCTTGCTTTTCTTAATGCTAATAATCTGCAACAGAATGCCGCCAAGAAAGGTGTTGGTACGGGCATCATGGGCGGCTACATATTGTCTGAGATGTCGAATGCCGCCACACCAGCAGAGGCATTACAGATTGCCAAAACTCTTGGCGCAAAGCATCCATCTGAAGCGGTCAAGATTGTAGAAGAACTTAAAACTTCTACCCCGCAAGAAGGCGAGAAAGTTAAGCAAGTCAAAGACAACGCTGGCATCCCTCAAGAGCAGGGCAAAGTTGTGTACACCACCAAAACGGTGGGCGATGGCCGCACCTTGTCTACCGTTTATCTGCAAACACCAGATGGCAACTTCCAAGAACTCGGCAACACCTACCAATCCGTCAACACCAAGAAAGGTATTGGCATCATTGGTCAACTGGCTTTGGGCGCTCTTGGCGCTTTTGTTCTTGGCCCTGCCATCGGCGCAGCGTTTGGTGGTGGTTCTACCGGAGCTATTGCTGGTGGCGCGTTGTCTGGAGGTATTACTTCTGAGTTAGGTGGTGGCGACTTCTTGCAAGGCGCTGCGCTTGGTGCCGCTGGTGGTGCGTTCAACACCTCTGTTGCCGACTCTATTGGCAGCAACATGGTCAGGTCTATTCAAGAATCCTTGGCATCTAGCCTTGGCGATCAGTTGGCTAACATCGTTGCGCGATCGGCTACATCGGCAACATTGGGCGCTGTCCAGTCTGGAATTTTGGGTAAAGATGTATTGACTGGCGCTGGCTTAAGTGCGCTGGGATCAGCAACTCAATCTGCTGTAGGCAATGCGCTTAACCAACTTAACCTACCACCTGGTATGGCTACAGAAGTAGCAAAGGCTGCATCTAATGCCGCGGCTGCTGGCGTAGTTGCTGCTGTCCAAGGTACAGATGTTGGGCTAGCTGTCGGTTCAAGTTTGGGTTCTTCTGGCCTAAAGGCTGTGGGTGAGACCTTCTTTGCTGGTGGCAGACCTTCTGGCCCCGCACCTATTGAAGAAAGAGACATTCAAGGTAGGACAAGCGTTGCTGGTGCTGGCGGTGCAGATCGAGTAATTGGTTCCGTATCAGAACTTGATCCCAGCGGGTTTTATAAGACTGGACTAACTATTAGCGGACAGGAAGATTTCTCTCCAGAAGCAACTGCTGCGGCCGAACAACGAGCGCAAGCTATCCGTGATGGGAAAATCAATGCGTTCTACATTGATGACACTGGTCGCCGCATCATCACGGTTGGAGAAGGCGTTGTTATTGAATCCGGCGCATCTGGTTCTGGAAAGTTTGTTGATGCCTATACCGGCGCACCAGTAAAAATTAGCACCGCAGAACTTGACTCTGTTCAAAAATCATTAAACAAACCAACGTTTAATCTTGATCAACAAGGTAACGTTACTGGCTCCACTCAATACTTTGGTGCGCCAGATGTTCCTGCGCCCCCATCAGCAAATGTAGCTACAAATTTGGTGACGAGTCCGTCGGGAGCCGCAACGTCACAACGAGATCAAGACATCTTAAATCTTACTGGCATTCCTGGTGGCACTAGTGGGCGAACCACAACCCCATCCATTGACGCCGGACAATTTGTTAGCAATTTGCAGGGAAGCGCTGCTGGGCAAGGCGCCAACACATCTGGTGATGTTGGAACTGGAACCGGAGCTGTTGGCACTGGAGGGGGCGGAGCAACTGGAACTCAAGTTGGCGGAGGGGTTGCGGGCGCTGGCACTGGTGGAGGTGGCGCTGGAGGAACTGGGCCTGGCGGGAAAGGCACAGATATGGCGCCACCCGTAGATGTCACCGCTCCGAGAGAAACGGATGTCGCGCCTCCCGTTGATGTGACTGCTCCAAAAGAGGGAGAAGAGCCGCTCCCGCCAGAAGAAGGCAAGACGACTTACTTCGGCGGGCCAGATACTACGGTGTCGCCGCCAACCGCCAATGTTGATAACACTTTAATTACTTTCCTTGGTCTAGATCAGCCTCCAGTGCAAAAGAAAACACCTGCGCGCGGCGCTCCTCCAGGCTTGATCACAGGTAGCGAAGACTCTGATTTGAGTGCATTATTTGGCGGTAAACCTGAAGAATTGCAGGACGTTTGGAACCAACAATCGCTGCGCTTGAGAAGCGCGCTAGGAATCTAAAATGGCAGAAAACTACGACTTTGGTGACTACAGCTACCAACCACTGAACTTTGATGTTGGCGGTGGTGGTGGATTCACTGGAACGGGTGGCATTGGCTTTCAAGCCCCCTCAATCCCCGATGTTGGCCCAGGTTATAACGCTGGCTCGTACACGCCCTTAGATTTCAGCAACCTGTATGCAGGTGGCGGTGGTGGGTTCCAGTTGCCTCAAGGTGCCATTCCTGATTTTGGTGGTTTCCAACCGTCACGCGTCAACATCCCGCAATACATTCCTAACGCACGAACTGCTGACGCTTATACCGGCGCTGGCTTCCGCATTCCAGGTTTGCCTGCTGGCGCAGTATCTGCTGCAACAGGTTCTCCTGGTGGCCCCGCTGTTCCTGTTGGTCAAGGCCCGCAAGATCGAAACATGTTGGAGCGGGCTGGTGATTATCTGAACAAGAACCCGATGCTCGCCAAATTGTTGGGTGGTGGCCTGACTGCTGGTTTGGGTTCCATCATGGGTGCGCGTGGTCAAGCCGCTGCTGGTCGCTTGCAAAAAGACATTGGCAAGTTGGGTGCTACTCAACGTGAAGAGGGGCAACGTCTGGTTGCTGCTGCTCAACGTGGTGAGCTGACCGCCCCGCAACAACAGCAACTGGAGGCAGTCCGCGCTCAACAGGCGCAAGCTCGTGCATCGCGTGGGATCACTGGTGGCACTGCCGCTCAACAAGACGAAGCAGCTATTGAAAATTTGCGTCAACAGATGTTGCAGCAGAACTTGCAAACTGGTTTGGCGCTTCTGCAAGTCGGCGACTCGTACACGCAACAAGCAATTACTGCTGGGTACAACGCTGATCAAACGGCTCAGAACACTGCTGGTCGCTTCTATAGCGCTGCCCTGCAAGCCCTAGGTGCGATGCCTGCTCAGCAACAGACTCAACCGACGAGGACTCCGTAATGGCTTTGCGCTTGGGCATGACCGATCCGTTCAAAGGTTTGATGGCGCAGCAAACGCCGTCTTATGTCACTTCTGCCGAGCAAGAAGCAGAAAGGGCGCGCACGGGTATTGCGGAGCGCGAGCCTGAGCGCCAAAAAGCAGAAGAAAGGTTTTTGACTGAACGCAAGGAAATGACCCAAAAACTTGCCGCCAAGAAAGCAACAATTGGTCAAGACTATGCAGATTCGTATAGCAATCTTTTGCAAGACCCTCAGTTCAAAGAAGCTGAGATTGCTCAATTCACACCGTCCAAGACTAGCGGCCAAGATCTGATTGCTTTGTTTGCTGGACTTAGCGCCCTGACATTCTTGTCTGGCGGTAAAGGTCGTTACAGCGGCAACGCAAGCATGGAAAATCTTGCCAGCGCAATGGAAGGTTGGAACAAGGGTCGGCAAGACTTATTCAAGACTGAGATGCAAGAGTTTGATAAGAACATCAAGGCAACGCAGGAACATAACAAAGGAATCCAGAAGCGTCTCGAGCAGGCTATTTCAATGCTGTCCACTAACCGTGATGCAGCGCTTGGCGAGTTGAAAGTTCTTGAAGCTGAGCTGGGCGACAGCGAACTTTCTTACAACTTGCGTGCTGGCCGCTTTGATCGCGCCGACAAGATTGCGCGTGATGCAATTACTGCAGCGGACAAGGTTGTTGCCAAGTGGCAAGAAACTTTGCGTAATCGGGAAACAAAGCAAGCTGACATTGATGCTCGCCTGTTCATTGCTGACCAAGCGCACAAAGACAGACTTGCTGCTATTGAGGCTCGCACCAACAAAGGTAAGTCACTTACTCCCAAACAAAAATCTGAAGTTGATGGTTTGGATTCTTTGGGTGATGGCTTGGCAAAACTTACAAAAGACTTCAAACCAGAATATGCCAAGCTAGGCGTGATGGGCTTTGGGGCTGATGTACAACTTGAGGCAGCTCGTCGCGGCGTCACGCCAGCGGGCGATCAAGCCATGATTAGTTGGTGGTCAAGATATGGCCGCTTGCAAACTCCGAATCGTCATGCGTTGTTTGGCGCAACACTTACCGGCAACGAGTTGAAAGACTATCGTTCGTATACCGCTAAGCCTGGTGACAGCGCCGAAACGATCATGACTATGCTCAGAGATCAAACCGACTATGTACGCGGAGAGTCTGAGCGTAAGAGAGGTGATTTGGAGCTAAGAGGTTATGCAGTCCCTGGAGCTTCTCAGGTGGACTTCGAACAATCTTATGGCGGTCAACCGGCCCAAGCGCCCCAAGCACAAACACAAACTCCTGCTGCACCCAGGGGTTCTATGCAAAATCCTATTAAGATTCAATAATTTATATGCCAGTCTACGAATACCAAGGCCAGCACTACGACATTGAAACTGATGATCCGTCAGTAGCAAAGTCTAAGATTTTCAAGCATCTGGGCATTGAAGAGCCTACTGCTGCTGGCTCTTTTGGCAAGGCTGCAACAGAATCTATTGCGCCCGCCATTGGTGGTTTTGCTGGTGCTGAAGCCGGATTGGCCGCTGGCGCTGGGTTGGGCGCTATGACTGGCCCTGCCGCTCCTATTGCTGTTCCCGCTTTTGGTCTTACCGGCGCTCTTGCTGGAGGTTTGGGTGGTGGCTACCTTGCTCAGAAAGGTCAAGAATATCTTGGCGGTTTGATTCCACAAGACATCAAATCTCGCTTTGGTTTTGGTGAAGCGCAGCGTAAAGCAGAAAAAGAAAAGTATCCAGGGTATTCGCTTGCTGGAGAACTTATCCCTGGTTTGATGTCTGGCACCAAGGCTGGCGCCGATGTTCTCCAGAAAGGTACTAAGCCTGCCAGAGAGTTGATCAGTAAGGCTTATGGCAAAGAGCCTAAGCAACTTGCAGAAGCTCTTAGGACAAACCTTACGGGTCGCGTTAAGGACGTAATCAGTGGTGTTGAGTCAGCTCAAGCGCAGCCGATTTCTCAACTGCAACGTGTTGGCCGCGCTCAAGAACAACTTGGCTCTAGAGGCCCAGTCGCCG
>Ga0214917_10006030_pt1 | contig 12739 bp, 17 predicted proteins | sample LL_1208_BB_MetaG_FD_177983 | JGI IMG/M metagenome (GOLD analysis project Ga0214917, IMG submission 177983) | Freshwater microbial communities from Lake Lanier, Atlanta, Georgia, United States - LL_1208_BB | ecosystem: Environmental > Aquatic > Freshwater > Lake | place: USA: Georgia | collected... | reverse complement strand
ATCCACAGGCGTACCTTTGAACAACGAACTTGCATTACTAAGTAAATAAGTGCCGCTAGAAATCGCAGCGTTTTGCAATATTTGGTCTGTGTTCCCACCAACTATTGCTGTATTAAACCCAGCACTCAAGCCTCTAGCTAACGTGTTAGACGCAACATCTACTGCTTTATCCGCCAAACCAGCAGCTCTTGCTCTTATTGCGTTGGCTATATCGTCGTCTTTTATCCCCGATAATTCCCCATACTGCGATAATATTTCTTTCGTAGCGGGTTTAGAATAATCTAAAGAACTAAGATAGTCCGAAAACCCAACAGCATCTAAAGCTCTAGTAGATATATTGCTTAAAATTTGATTAAACGTAAGGTCGTTTTTACCCCCAAATATTTCAGCACTGCCCGGAATTGGTAGCGCGTTCATACCTGTTGCGACCCAAGTCCCCCAGAACGCTTGTTCACCTTTGCCGTTTATAAGCTCGGCGGCGCTGTAGTTAATAACAGAACCAACAGCGGTTTTTAAAAGGGCTTTTTCACCTACAGATAGCGCAACATCTTTAAGCGCCGTATTAACTAAGTAATCGTAAACAGTGCTCGTAAGTGGTTTGGTAATAATCCCTGCCGGATTAGTTACTGTACTAAGAATATCCCCAAACTTAGAGAAATCTGGTAGTAAACTAGAGATACCGGTTCCAGGAGTCCCAGAAGCAGCGGCGGAAGCGGCGCTATCTAATGCTAAATCCCCAAGCCCCCCCGCTACGGTAGAGAGCCCAAGATCAGCCGCCGCAATTTCTGCACCAGGAGCTAAGGACCCCGCGTTAGCTTCTAAAAACGCTAACTCGCTAGCAGCAGCCCCAGCCCCAGCCCCTGTAAACCCTGCACCGGGGGCTAAGGCTCCTGCGTTAGCTTCTAAAAACGCTAACTCGCTAGCACCAGCACCAACACCCGCTCCAGCACCAGCACCTAATGATTCTAGAATTGTGGGACCAAGGTAATATGCCCCCACTATCACAGCGGCAAGTTTTGCAAAATCAAATGCTGCTTGGTCCGGGTGCTCCCCTTTATAAAATACTCCTTCCCCTACCGGAACAAGGTTATTTCCTTGCGGATAGTACATCTGGGCTACACGTTCTCGATTTGGGCCACCTGTTTTACCGCCAATCTGAAACGCTATTTGCCCAGACGCAACGTCTTGCGGAGTTACAGATTCGGCACCTACTTCTTCTAGTTTGCCATTAACATTTTTGTATACTTTTACAAATGTAGATTTATGGTCTAGCGCGTCGGCAATTGTTGGGTTGTTAGCAATTAGATAATCAACAACGTTTAACGCTTGTTTTTGTTCTCCAATTACATTATATAGTTGTTCGTCTGTACCGTAGATAGGCACATTTTTTTCGCCAAAACTTGTAATTCCAACAAAAGGGTTTGCTAAATTAATACCAGGACCAAGATTACGTTGGGAAGTAACTGAAGTACTAACAATAGGCGTACGGCGAGTACCTTCCGAATAAAGAAGATCGCTGATGTCATCTTCATAGGGTAAGGACTGTATATTTCTGTCAGAGAGAGGCATAATCTGTTCTGCTACTGCGTTAAATCATAAAAAGATAGCGAACCTATACCGCCGCCAGACCCCGCCCCACCTGTCGTAACAACCCTAGCAGCTAGCGTATAAATATCACTTACCCCAGCCAATGACGCACCAAGTTGTAAATCCCAGTTGTATGAATTTCCAGAAGTAAGTGGCGTCGGGCCAGACTTACCTGTCGTAAATGTACTAGAGGCTATAGTTCCACCCGTCATAGCGGTAGACGCAATATCATATTCAACATTTGCATCCGAAGGCACTGCCGCCCAAGACGCCCCTGTTAAAGTCGTATTTTTTATCAGAGCAATCTCGTAGTTATCTGCCGTCGTTGGTAAGAAGTTAAACGATGAAGGTATAACAACCGCTCCTAATGCCGTTGATGCTAGCCGTATGGATGCTACAGGGTAGAAAGATGTTGTTATAGTTGATGAAGACGTTGCATTAACTCTTCTCGCAACATGCTCAATCGATGTCTGTTGAAACCCACCTTCCGATATAACCGAGCAGCAAATCTGCTTCATGGTTGCGCCGCTAGCTATAGCAGCCGTGGCTTCAATCTCATACCTAACAGGTAAGATCGCCGTGGTCATGTAGACATTTGATATGTCATTAGCATTGTTAAACGTATGGCAAACAATATACTGGCCGTTGATGATGAATCCGCACCGGACTGACCCAACGCCAAGCCATTCAAAATCCATCCAAAGAATCTGCGCTTTGGTGGTATCTAAGGTAATACCCGAATCACCTGTACCGTCTAGCTTGTCGCCATTCCAGTCGGCTTGATTAACAGTCCTTGCATCAGATACCGTACCTGTTACGGACGATCTCAAAACAAACGAATTAATTGATCCGTTCTTTTGAAAAAACACCCCGTTGTCAGCGTTGAAATAACCAACTCGTTGCCTAAGATTGGTCTGCGCCGCTGCCATGACAAACGTAGCAAGTACCAACAACCCTTTTCCAGGTTGGTAAGGAAAAACTCGGTAGGACTGCCTTATTGCCTTTGAGCCTGATGTGGTGTCCGCTGCTAGAAGGACCGCAGCTTGACTAGAACTGTATGTAATGGATGCGCCGTTAACCGTTGAGTCGCTGAATTGATTGTCCGCTGCATAGCGGCTTTGGCTATCAAAGAGCGTATAAGGTTCACTAACACGCTGCCGACCAAACGCATCAAAATAAGTAGATGGCAGTGTTACTGGGAGTGCAGATGTCGTTGCCATAAGCCGCGCAAAAATGTTGTCAAGCCGGTTAAAGTATAAGCGCAAAACATTATTAAGACCTTCTTGATACCGAGAATCATATTGAATAGGGGCAAGCGGTAAATTGGGCGGAATTAAACGCTCAATTGTGTAATCAGTAGTGACAACAAATGTCATGCTGAAGAACCTCGACCTGTTCCACGACCATCAGGTCGAATATCTAGCCTCGGTGATCCAAGTTGCCATGCGGTGCCAATTTTTGTTGAACGAACTTTAATATATGCTTGCCGCGCACGAAAACGGGTATAGATCTGCGGAGTAAACTCATTAACAGGATAGATAGCACCCACTATTGAATCAGCGGCGGGCGTTCCGTCTGGAGAACCTGAACTTTTCTTTGGGTAAATACTAAATACTACTTCGGGGTTAGTCCCGTCTGTTGATCCAGAAAAAGTTAGATCAGGAATTGTACGGTAAACAAACATGAATCGATCACCGTCCTGAATATCAAATTCAGCAGATTCAATATAAGCATCAATACCTACCGCTGTTCCTGAAGAAACATCATCTACGCCAACTTCGTGGTAAAGCACGCGATTGTTGTAATCAGCCGCCATAGGATAATCCCGCAAGCCAGAATCCAGCCACGCTGTTCTTGCCATCGTACCGTAATACCAAGCCCTTTCTATGTAATTGTAAACAACATAACGATCTATTGCCGTGCTATCTTTAGAGCAATAAAACCACCAAACTTCATTAAAACCTTCATTTGACCCAGCAAATACTTGTATAGACTGGGTAAAATTAATATCGGAGAATACATAGCGTCGTAGATCGCAAGAAAGTGTTTGGACGCGCCCATCATACATATAAAATTTGTCTATCCCCATCCAATACACAACGCCTGATGCAAGCATGATAGCGTTTGGGCCGATAATGGATATGTTGTCTCCCATCAATTGCGCCCCCCATACGTAGGGCGCACCAACATATTGAAGTGAATAAGCAGCGGAATCAGTAAGTGTAAATATTTCTTGACGGGTCTGCACTGAAGTTACAAGTTCTGAGCCGTGTGATAGCCGCAAACTGCCCGCTTGATTTGTAGCTTGTGGGTACCAATCGGTCAAACTTTCTTGGTCAGCCCAACGAACAAGCATAGGGTCAAACGCGCCAGCTACGGAATCAGCCGGATCATTAGCACCAAAAGCCAATAAAAAACGAGAGATATCAGACACATAGATGTAATTTACTTGGGTCGGAGCGTGGGTAGAACCGGAAAGCGTATTGATGTTAACCGCTGGTACAAAACCGCCGCTGTAATCGTAGTAATAAATAGACCCGCCACGAGGAGATAAGACTAAATCTTCCCCCCAATTCATGGCGCTCCATACACGAGCTACAGTTGTAGAACCCCCGCCAAAACCCCAAGATCCTGATGACCAACCGCCAAGCCCAAAGCCATATCCAGCAGTGGTAGTTGCAGAGCCGGATGCTAAGCCAGATGGGGTTATATCGTTAAAAGCCCCACTATATTCAACGTAATATTTAGTGTTAGTACCTACCCCCAATAGATTGGCCCCGCTGTTAGAGACCCAATTCCATAAACTACGACATATACCATTAAACTGATTGGCTGAATACTGCACCCAACCGCCGATCTTCTCTGGTGTACCTTGACGGAAACGCACTTTGTCGGATACATACCAACCACCTTCATTGGTATACCGGGTATTTTCACGATTAACCCCAGGTTTAAAAGTAATCTTACTTACAGGCATAGTTACCTCATCAACGCAGCTTCAGCCGCACGGCGGCGGGTGAGTCCTGGTAGTGCCCTACCAGCAGCCTTGTTCCACTTAAGGCACTCCTCTGCTGCACCATCCCAGTCCCCCGCGTCAATACGCTTTTTGAAGGTGGAAACCCTATAGTTTCCTAGACCACAATTGTATGCCCAGCTTGTCACGGCGGCAATGCGTCGAGGCAAAGCGCCAGCTAGTTTGGGTGAAAACCTAAAGAGTCCTCTAACAAAATACTCGACGTGGTGGTCAAGCGCATCCTCGCATTGCTGCATAGTCCATATAGTTCCCGGTTGAATCTCAGGGCCAGTGGCTCCCCAGCCAATCGTCCAAGGATGACCTCTGGTGCCTGGGTCAGGATAGGACTGAACATTTCCATTGGGTAAACGCTTTGCCAGACCTTCAAAGGGTTTGATAAAAACCTCTTTGCAAAGCTGCTTGGCGTCATTCACGACTTTTGGTATTTTTCTATGCTGCGACCAACAAACCAGAACGTGAGCATCATGTTCAACATGGCGAAGTCGTCCTCGTCATAACTCTTGGTTAAGACCTCAGCCCAGTTAGCGTTGGTCTGAAATGCAATCGTTAAGCCAGCAGCTTTGACAGCCACGTATACGCCAAAAGCAATCCAAGTAAGGCCGGGGCGGGTAATAGTAGTGACAAAAGAAGCGAACCAGCCAGCCTCTTTTGCGGTTGCGGCCTGTTCCTTAAATGCCTCCTTAATCGTATCCATTTGCTGTATTGAGTAATCAACATACTTCTCCTCCATCTTGAACTCGCCCCGCATCTTCTCAAGGTCGGTCTGGAGTTGAAACATGGATAGCTCGTGCTGACGCTCGTTCTTCTTATCAAGGAATTTAAGGACTTCAGGGGCAAGCCTGAATAGACCGCCGAAGATAGAACCCATTAAGCCGCCGCCAAGTAATTCAAACATGCTTACCCCTCTGCGCTTTAAGGACCGCCAACTCGTGGGTTTTGTCGTCCATTACAGGTTGCCTGTGTTGGTTGATGGGAATGCACGCGACACATCTCCCGGTCTAGTACCCGCCCAGATAATTCTTACCGCTCCGCCAGCCCCTACACCACGAAAGTCGCCGCCCCCACCACCGTACGCACCGCCAGACCCACTATTTGTGCCACCGGACCCACCTGAACTACCCCCACTACCACCTCCACCTCCAACAGCGGGGTTAGTAGATCCTGCGCCACTAGCGCCTTCACCCAATATCCCTACTCCACCTCCACCCGACGATTGGGTGCCACCTGTTCCAGGCGGACTTGCTTGTGCTCCCCCGCCTCCGCCCCCTCCACTTCCAGGACTCGCTTGATCGCCGCCATCCCCAGAATAACCGCCAGCCCCGCCGCCGCCATATTGGTTTGGGTATGAAGTCGGTAAAGAATCGCCTCCATAACCACCGCCATCACCAACATACCCACCGCCAACAAGATACGTACCGGCTAAACCAGCGACTGTGCTGGCGTTAAAAAAGTAACTACTTTGTTCGTTAGCGCCTACAACTACCGTATATGCGGTACCTGGAGTAACAGCTATATTGTTTTTCCACCCTAATCCGCCGCCACCGCCCGGATAGTCTTGTGTAAGACCACCTATCCCCCCGCCACCACCAACGGCAACAACAGATACATATCTAACACCTACAGGGGCGACCCAAGAATAAGTACCGGCAGTTGTGTAAGCCTGTTGCCCTGGCGCTATCCCTACACTAGCAGACGCAACAACTTGAACAACGCCTGTCACGCCACAGCTCCTGAAATAATACAGGCGGTTGAAGAGTAAAAAATAATAGAAGCAATACCGTACGCACCAAGTACAACAGTCCCCCCACCACCTTTTGCTGTCGTAGACCCAGAAATATTGGCGGTTGTGGTATTGCACGTAATATTTATAGAGGTACTATTTGTATTAATCATAGACACCACATCGCCATCAGCAAAAGTACTATTTGGTACAACTATAGAGCCACCAGAACCTATCTGTACATACTTTCCGACATCGCCAACAGCAAGCGTATAACTACTTGTCTTAGTTCCCGTATTGGGTATGTTCCTAAACCCAATAGTCATATTCTCAGCAGGAATAGTTACCGTATAGTTAGTTGCGCTTGAGTTGGCGCTAGAGAAAGTCGAGTATCCAGTACTCGATCCTAAAAGACGTATAGAACCCGCCGTCAGTAACGATAGGTAGGTAATAGCGTCAACAACGTTAGTCCCGTTGCTATACACCATCATCGTCACGCCGTTAGGAATTGTGGCCCCTGTGCCTGTTGCACCGATTACCCGAATAGACTGAGAACCTGTCGTGGCGTTCTTAACGATGTACAACTTCTGTATGGGTGCCGTCCCTGCTTGATTATTGGGGATAATTAAGTCCCGCGTTGCTGTTAGTGAGCCCGATGACGTAAGGTTTAAGTACAAGTTACGTGATGTTTGGCTTGCATTACCGTCTACTAGCGTAAGGGTTGTATTAGCGTCTGAGGCAAAGTTAACCGTAGCGTAGCCAACAATTGCTTGTTCAAAAACATTACTAAACGCATTATTGGTCGTAGCTCCCCATGAACCACTCTGTTCACCTGTACCAATTAATTCAATTTTTAGGTTACTTGAATAAGTGCTCATGGCGTATCCGTATTTATTAGAGTCCAGTTAGTCGTAACACCTTGGTTAATGTCTGACCAGTAGCGCAGGTAAAGCGAATTAACTTGCCCTGATGATTGCACCCCAACTAAAGTAGGGGAAGTAATTTTAGAAAGGTTCCCAGTAGCCCCCGATGCTGATACACCAGACAACTCAATTAGTCTTTCTCCAACAAATATAGTTCCAGCATATCCATAAGCAACTACGCCAGCACTGTTAATGACAACAGATTCGCTAAGCGTCGAGAATGGGGCTTCCGAAAATGTGTTTACGCCAAACATTTATGTCTCAGAACCCATTTTTACCCACGAAAGTGTAGGCTCATCCCACATATACATTACAGAAGTTGCGTCTTGTGGAAGTGGTGTAGGAGGATTCCATAGACAAGTATCCTCATCAAGCACCCAACTATTATATGGTTTGGGGGGTATAAAAGCGTCGCGGATGGGATCATAGGTATACCCTACACCCGCATAATTTTTACGTAATGCTTTAGTTTGATCTTGTGACGGAGTATTTGTTAAGGGATTGTAATGGACCCCACCGCGAGTATTGTAAGAAGTTTGTTTATACACATCCCCCGTGCGTTCAGAAAGCTCTAATTCTTTACCATCGTCTTCATCGCGCCCAACAGTAACAAAAACTACAGTATTTGATCCGTCTAATTTAGCAAAATGCGCCATATTAAGTTACTCTCATACTATAGTAAAAGTTACAGTTTCAGACCCAGTAGACGTAGCAGTAACTTTATAAATATTATAAAGCATATTGCTTGATGAAGTTTGGGTAACCCCGCCAGAAAAACTAGCTGTATGTGGCTTATTTATTCTTACATAAACTACCCCAGAACCGCCATTTCCACCCGTACCATATTGAGTTGGACCACCACCGCCGCCACCCGTATTTGCAGTACCAGGACTAGAGGGCCCAGGTCCGCCTCCCCCTATACCCCCAGGACTTGCGTTAGCTCCGTTATATGCTATGCCCCCACCGCCACCAGCGACGGCTTCCCCTGTAGATATAGTGTAAACCCCATTACCACCGGGACCAGTCTGCCCTACTGCTCCCGCTCCACCGCCTCCAGCCCCTGGAGCAAGGGGGGCATTACTCCCATTCCCTCCATTATTTCCTTGGGAAGGGCTAACTGATGGAGTATTTCCTGCACCGCCGCCTTGTCCTGAAAAACCTGACCAACCACCGCCTCCAGAACCTCCTGGACTACCGCCAGCAATCTGCCCCCCACCGCCACCACCGCCAGCAGAAGTAGTGGTATTAAAAGTAGAATCGGGGCCGTTCGTACCATTTGAATTAGGTGCTGATCCAGCTCCTCCAGCCCCTACTATAATCGAATAGGGGGTACCTGAAACTGGAGTAAATGTACCGTTTCTATACCCTCCCGCCCCACCAGCCCCACCTGAGCCACCACCTCCACCACCTCCACCACCTCCACCAGCAATAACTTCAAACAATACTATTGCTGGATAAGGTATACCGTATACTGAATTAAGACCAAAGGATCTGGCTGCTGCGGCACCTAAAGTTCCACGCAAAGGCATAAAAACCCCCCTTTACTTAAACTGTACTTGAGATGCAAGCACAGTAAATGTAGCGTTACCGGTTTTAAATATTGCGTATGTGTACACATCAATCGAGCTTGCGTTCCCGGCAGCGGGTGCGGTACCACCTTGCCACTTAGGAGTTACAGTGACCCCATCAATCTGAAGCACATTGTTATAGTAAGCAGTTGCACCCGTAGTAACCAAATGCGTAGCCGTGATACATTGCCCTACTATCATTTCACTATCAAGCTTAGTGTATTGGTCCCCACGAATATTAAGAGTCCAATTTGCAATTGCGCTTGACGTGTAATATAAAACTACCTGTTGGTTAATGTCATAATTTATAACCCCAGTTGCAGCAACAGCTTGTATATTTGCTGTTTCTGTAAACCCCGTAGTTAAATCTAAAGTAGGGGTATTAGGAACATAGTTAAATGCTGTACGTTGAAGTAATGGCATATTAGTAGTTTCCGCCGTAGGATGTAATGGCTATAGCAATATTTGTGCCCCCAGCCGCAACCGTAAGGCCCGCGTATATGCGATACGAAGATGGCAAATTTAATCCATTTACCGGTAATGTTAACGGGTAGGTGGTAAGCGCAGAAGTACCAAGGGCTGTAACTGTTGTAGCTGGAATCGCTACTTCCCCAAGAAAAATATTGTTCGTCGCCGTAGTATTGACAGAGTTATTATTAAGCCAAAACCTAACAACAGTCGCGCTACTAGTGCCTGATGCAGTAGCGCCGTTTGTAGAAGTTAAACGACAAACAATCTGATCTATACGAGAACCATCAGCTCCAGCCGTAAATACTAGTGCCATAGCAGTACCAGTTGCTTCAGTACCGTCAAAAGCTTTAGTATTAGTCATAGCAGTGCTAATAATTGCATTAAGAGCACCAACATTAGGTGTTTGCGTAAAAATAGGTGTGGATGTAACAGCCATGATTAAAAACCTCCAAAGGTATTAGCTAGAAATATGTTTGAACCGCTATTTGTGACGTTTGCCATAACAGTACCGTTTACATTTGGTAATGTTAGCGTGGTGTTTGAAGAAAGAGTAGTGGGGGTTAACGTTACTGCATAACTGTTAGTACCTCCAGCCCTACCAGCTAAAACTACGGCATCTTGCGTACTTGCTGCTTCAGATCTAACAGCACTAGCCGCCCTAAAAATTTGAGCTGCGGTAAAGGTATTTGTAGCGCTAAAAGTGTTTGATGCCGCCGTAGCCGCTGCACCCAAGGTGTTATAGCTTAACGTTCTTGATGCTGAACCATCAAAAGTCGTACCGGAAGCAACACCAGTACCGCTATTGTTCATGGTTAAACTACCCACAAGGGTAGACGCAAATGACAGATTCCCAGAACCATCCGTTACAAGTTGCTGCCCTGGTGTACCATCTACTCCAGGCAACGTAAACACTGTAGTACTACTAGTATTTGCACTCTGAAACGTAGTAGTGCCAGACCCGTTTAAATTGCCTTGTATTTTTAAATTACTCATAATAAATTCCTAACCAAAAATTAACCAACGCTGTCCTGTTGGTACGGCAACGCTGCTACCGGCAGTAACAGTAGTGGGCCCAGCACTTGTCCCATTTCTACCTGATTGTATTGTGTAGTTAAAGGAAATGACAGGGTCAGTTTCGTTAACGGTACTTACAACGTTTCGACTTGCTGGATAAGTAACAAAAACATCTTTTGTACCGGCGCTAAAATTAACCTTAGCGCCGCCATTACTTGAAGAAAATACGTTATCTCGGCTTAAAGTCGTACCGCTAGCAGTGTAAGTACCTACCCCAACTTCCCATTCTGGGACTATTTGCCCAACAATTGTGTAAAACGTCTGGTTACCATCGCCAACCACAGCGAAAGATTGGAAACCATTGGAAGCACCGGCAAGGGTTATAGTGCCAGTACCAACAGTAATGGTGGTTTCTTTCACTCTATCAGCAAGAACGAAAGCCATTTAAGACTCCTAAGTTGTAGCCAAACGAAGTAAGGCAGTTGTAGTGCTATTCCCTGGCATTGTCAATGTAAATGTACCGGCGGTAACAGTTTGCGCCCCGAAAGTATGGACACTAACGGCCGGTCTGTTACCCACACTACCTTGGGTATTGTTAAAAATTAATACTGCGTCGAATGAGGAAGTTAACGAAACATTGGTATATGTAAGACTAGCAGTTGGGGTAGTAAATGCTACTCCAGCAGTTGCAGATGAGTTTGTTGCTGTGGGGGCATTCCATGAAGAAATGGCAACCCCTCCTGGGGTGTAGTTAGTCCCTGAAACTTCGCCAGCCATAGCGGAAGAACCAACAGTACCTGTATACGCCGTTGTATTAGCGTTAATTGTCGCAGATGCTAAAAACAGTGCCGCGTAAAACGTATCAGCGGTAGTAGTCGCCCGTACTACCCCAGTACCAAAATTATGAGTACCAGTAAGTAACTGCCCCATAAAAGAAGTGCACATTGCTTGTGAGTTTGCCATAGCAAGTCCTAAAAATTATCCAAATTGCGCCAGTTCAGGAGCAGCCCATACAGCACCTTCTTTTATAGTGACATGCACGGAACGATGTACTAAAACATTTTCATGCCAATATTCTACCCATTTAGTATGTTCGCGGGCGTTATCGATAACCCCCTCACGTTTTTCAAGTAAGGATTCATCCATATCGCCTTTAGTTGTGAATATTATAGCCATTTGACTGCCTATTCAATACGGAGGATGGCGTCAGTTGATGACGCAGGGGGGAAGGTAATAACTAAATCTTGGGAGGCTTTAGTAATTGTGCTACCGAAATTCAGAACACACACTGCACGATTTCCGTTAGTGGAATTGTAGATCAATGCTCCGGCGCAGGAAAGCGAGACATTTGTAAAAGTAGCTGGTTGAAAAGACCAGTAAGCGGTGGTTCCGCTTGTCGTTGGCGTGATGTTTGTGAGCGCAATTCCGCCAGCGGTGTAATTGGTTCCACTCGTCTCATCTGACGCTGTGTAGACAGTTGTGTCTGCACCGAGGGTGGCAGAGAAGAGGTACAAAGCGATTTTGAAAACATTACCTGTAGTCGCCGTAAAGTTGTGTAACCCCTGGGCAAGCTCCGCTTTATAACTTGTACATGCTGTCTGGATGATTGCCATATCACTTCACCGGATACCGAACCTGACCAGAACGATAAGCATCCTGACGATCTTTAGCGTCACCAAGCTGTTTAAGTAGCTCCATCGCTTCGCCGTACATCTTATCCACAGCCGCAATTACATCTGGCTCACCCTTTAAGAAAATATAAGCCTCGCGGATCGAGCCGTATAAAAGAGCGGAATCAAAATTTTCACTTAGCCATGTGTTGCCAGATGAAGCATCGACAATTGACTCAGGGTAAAAGTAATAATGAAGTTCAACTTGGTAGTTTAAATCAGGTGTCGGCCCAAGAATAAATGTCAATTCTCTAGGGTAATCATAATCTGGACCAAAGATGGCGTAGTGCTTTGGTTTAGCGTAATATGTTGGGGAAGGATACGCTTCACGAATAAAATTTACGTCTTTATTTAGTAAATAAAGATACTCTCCCGACGTGGGGTCGATAACCGCCATGCTATATGGCGATAAAAAGTCTGAAGGGCATAGAAGATATTTATTCTGGGGCGTTGCATAGCCTATTACATTACGACGAAGATTAGGTAGCTGCACCGAGTTATAGATGCGCTGTTCTGCCTGACGAATAATAGTGTTAATGTCAGTTGTGGAGAAAACGTTCTCCACATAATCTTGAACCGCTGTAACGAGCTGGCTGTAATTCACGCCATTGGCCCTCTACACATAGTACCTTTAGTCGCAGCACCTGCACCACGCATCTTGATCCCAGAGGTTTTTACACCTTTGTTAGTGCCAATAGATACGCCATCAAGCGGTTGCCAGTCACGCTCAATAGTATCGGTTACGATACGTC
>Ga0214917_10006029_pt1 | contig 12740 bp, 14 predicted proteins | sample LL_1208_BB_MetaG_FD_177983 | JGI IMG/M metagenome (GOLD analysis project Ga0214917, IMG submission 177983) | Freshwater microbial communities from Lake Lanier, Atlanta, Georgia, United States - LL_1208_BB | ecosystem: Environmental > Aquatic > Freshwater > Lake | place: USA: Georgia | collected... | reverse complement strand
CACCTGATGGAGAGGGGCACTTCAACAGCCTAGCCACACTGAATTGCCAGGCAAGCGCGACCAGGCCGCATTCGCGAACTGTCACTCAGAAAGACCTACGGCGAGACCAGATAGGTCCCGATGCCCACTGACGCCTGAACCGGATTGACCGTGGCGGTCAGGCCCAGAGACTGATCAGGATGATGGAACCTTCACGCTCTAGCCAACAACCACAACACTGACAACTGCAGACCGCGCCACTGTTCACATCTGTTCATTCGGCAGCAGGCTCCGGGCGCATTGGCAGCAGGCCCATCGAGCCGTGAGCACACGATCAGGGTGACCACTGTGCTGCCGGGGTTTCTGGGCATGACCCGGGTGCTGCTACAGCCTCAGAGCGCAAAGCCAGGATCAATGGTCGCCAGGCTCGCCGCCGCCCGCTGGCAGAGCTCGGCATGGGCAGGACCATGGCTCGCGATCAGGCAGCCAGCCTGGCGCACGTCTCCGGTGTTGTAGGTGAGCGGGCGGCCATCGGCGTGGCTGAAGGACCCCCCGGCCGCCAGCAGGACCGCTTCCGGTGCCGCCATGTCCCAGTCCTTGGGAGCACTGTGACCAGAAAGCGAGATGTAGAGGTCCGTTTCGCCCCGCAGAATCGTGGCCACCTTGCCGCCGACGCTACCGATCGCGCGGGTCTGCCCCACCTGCAAGGCTGCAAGCAGCTGCTCGAGGCGCTGGTCGCGGTGGTTGCGGCTGGCCACCAGCACCAGCTCAGCCAGGTCCTGGCGCCGACTGAGCTGGGCAGGCTTCTGGTCACCGGCGCGGTTTTCACGCCATGCCCGGCGGCCCAGACCAAACCAGAGCTCTTCGAGCTCCGGCAGCAGCACCACCCCCAGGACCGGCCGGTGCTGGTGCACCAGGGCCAGATGCACGGCGTACTCACCCGTGCCCTGCAAAAAGTCCTTGGTCCCATCGAGTGGATCGAGGATCCAGAGCCATTCGGCCGGCAACGGCTCCCCGGGGGTGAGCTGTTGCTTGGCGGTCTCCTCACTGAGCAGGGTCCAGGGAGCCTTGGGGAAGGCGTGCTCCAACCCATCAAGCAGCCAGCGGTTGACGGCCAGGTCGGCGGCACTCACCGGACCCTCACCACCGTCGGCGACGCTGAGCGCGGGCGGGAAGCCGTAAGGGGGCTGTTCACCCTTGCCATAGGCCAGCAGGATGTCGGCAGCACCCCAGCTCAGGCGGCGCAGCTCGGCGAGCAGGGCATCGAGGCTGATGCCTTCTGGCACAACAGGGCTTGTGGGCATCATGGACGCAGCTCAGGGGCCAGTGCCCCACTGAGGTGCATTGTGCAGGAGGCCGAACCCGCCGCTGGCGTGCTCTATCTGGTGGGCACCCCCATCGGCAACCTGGGGGACCTCTCCCCCAGGGCCCGCCAGGTGCTGGCCGGCGTGAGCGCCATCGCCTGTGAAGACACACGGCGCAGTGGTCTGCTGCTGCACCAGCTGGGGCTGCGGCAGGCCGAAGGGTCGCCGCGGCTGATCAGCTTCCATCAGCACAACCAGAGCAGCCGCATCCCCGAACTGCTGGCGCAGCTGGCTGCAGGCCAGGCCCTGGCGGTGATCAGCGATGCGGGGCTGCCTGGAATCTCCGATCCCGGCGAAGAGCTGGTGGCGGCAGCCCGGGCCGAGGGCCATGAGGTGATCTGCGTACCAGGCCCCAGCGCCGTCACCACGGCGCTGGTGAGCAGCGGACTGCCGGCCGGCCGTTTCTGCTTTGAGGGCTTCCTGCCGGCACGGCCGGGTCAGCGGCGTGCCCGGCTGAGCGCACTGGCCAGCGAAGAGCGCACCCTGGTGCTGTTTGAGGCACCGCATCGCCTGGTGGAACTGCTCGAAGATCTGCTGGAGCTGCTGGGCGACCGCCCGCTGCGGGTGGCGAGGGAACTGACCAAACGCCATGAAGAGCAGGTGGGTCCCAAGGTGAGCGCTGCACTGGAGCACTTCAGGCGGGTGCCCCCCCAGGGCGAATGCACTCTGGTGCTTGGCGGAGCGCCTGCGGTGGCGCCTCCCTGCTGGGATCCGACCCAGCTCAGGTCAGAGCTGGACTCTCTGCTGGAGCAGGGGCTCAGCCGCCGCGAAGCCGCCCGTCACCTGGCCGAGCGCAGCGGCCACAGCAAACGGGAGCTGTACGCCCTGCTGCACACCGACTCGCATGAACACGCGGATGCAACGTCGCAAGCAGACAGCGATGCAGCAGAGCGCAAGGCTGCAGAGAGCAATCAGGTCGACGCTGGTGAAGACCAGGGCCAACGCCCAGAATGAATGGCGTTTGAGCCGTCTCGATGCTGCTGCGCCTGCGCCTGATCCTGGCGAGCCTGACGGGGGGCCTGCTGCTGTTGTTGCTGTTGTGCCTGGGGGCGCAGAACCTGGATCGCAGGCCCCAGCTGAATCTGCTGTTGGGTCGCAGTGCCCCGCTGCCGGTGGGGTTCGTCGTGGGGGTGGCGCTGGTGATCGGCGTGATCAGCGGCGGATGCACCGCCGCGCTGGCCAGCCCTGGCGATGGGCGCGACTGATCAGCCGCCCGGCAAGGAATAGAGCGAACCTTCGACCACCAACCGGCTGATGCCCTTGATCTGCAGATAAGAGGCCCGGCGCACCAGGAGTGCCGGATCGGGCATCTTGATCACCCGCTGGGAACGGCCGCATTGCCGCTTGGCCTGGCGCGGATTGGCAAACAACTGAAGCGCCTGCCGCTCCTGTTCGTCAGGTGGCAGCTGACCAAGCTCGGCGAAGTCCTTGAGGGGTCTGGCCTGCAATTCAACGGTCTTGTCGACCAGCATGTAGAGGCTCTCGGGCAGCAGCGCAGCAACCAGCTCCTGAACCTTGACGGGCTCATGGCTGATGCTCAGCGGCAGCACCGGCACGGCCGCGAAAGACCCATCGTCGCCCTCACCGAGAAGATCGTCGTCGGCATCGATCTCCTCGGCGTCGTCATCGCCGAAGTCATCGGCATCGTCGATGGCCAGCACAGCCGCGTCGACAGCGTCTGGACCGTCGGCGGCGGGATTCTCTGCAGTTGGATCCTCTGCGGCTGGATCCGCGCCATTGACTGCCGGGTCAACGATTGGGGGACCATCGGCCGCTGGCGGCTCAACGGCCGATGCGGTGGCGGCAGCCTGGGGAATGACGCGACCCCGCTGTTGCTTGAGCTGCGCATAGTCAGCTGGATCGAGCGCCGCTTTGACCACGCGGCTCACCGTGTTGGGGCTGCAGCCATAGAGCCCAGCCAGATCGGCACTGCTCTGGCCCTGCCGGTAGCGCTCCACCAGCTCGATCTTCTGACTGTCGGTGAGCCGGGTGGCCGCCATTGGCACCACGTGGAAGCAGCCAACCATTCTAAGGGCTGCAAGAAGCCTGGCGAGAGCCGGTGCCGCGCCTGTCAGAATGGTCCCCGGGCTCCCTTAGCTCAGCTGGATAGAGCAGCTGCCTTCTAAGCAGCCGGTCGATGGTTCGAATCCATCAGGGGGCGTTTGGGTTCAGCCCTGAAGCGAAGGCTGGCAGAACAGCACGATCAACCAGATGCCGCCAATGATCGGGATCAGACCGATCAACAGCCAGGGCCACGACTTACCGCTGTCGCGCAGACGCCGTACCGCCAGCGGAATGCCGGGCACGATGCTGGCCAGTACATACAAGGTGTAAAGCTTGTCTGAAAGGATGGCGGCGACCACGGCAACGATCAGGTTGCCCAGCACAAACCACCAGTAATCAGCGCGGTTGGAGCGTCCGTCGTAGTCGAACGACCGGCTCCAACCGCTGCTGTAGGCCTCAATCAGACGCATGGGGTTCCGGCAACTGCTGGGTTTTAGCGCTGGCCCGGACCCTCGGCCAGCGCAGCAGGGTGACCAACAGGGTCAACAGCAGCAGAGGGGCATCGCCCAAGCGGTCGTACAGCGTGAGCTGGTGCAGCCGTGGCACCGGGAACAGCCCGGTGCTCGCCCTGGACGGCGGCAGCCCGGCCACGATCCGACCGCGGGGGCTGATCAGCAGGCTGGGGCCGGTGTTGGCGGCGCTGACCAACCAGCGGCCGGTCTCGAGGGCGCGCAGCTGGGCCAGCGCCGCAAACTGGCGTTGCAGCGCAGGCGGATAGGGGTCGAGGTTGGCGCTGGCCAGCAGCCACTGGGCGCCGGCGTGCACGGCCCGGGCCAGGGCGGAGCCATTGGCCAGCTCGTAGCAGATGGCAGCCGCCAACCCACCCCCCGGACGGGGCAGCAGCCGTGACGGGGGCCCGGGCTCGATGCCGCCGACGGCCGAGAGCCCGCTCCAGCGCACCAGCCCTGCCAGGGGGACCCATTCGCCCAGGGGCACCAGGCGGTGCTTATCAAGCCAGCTGCCTGGGGTCTGCTCACCGACGGCAAAGCGCAGCAAGGCACTGCGCTGCTCGAGTTGCTGGGGGCCTTCGTGCCAACGGAAGCCGCCGCTGATCAACTCGATCGGGGCCGGTTCGTCGAGGCGCGTCTCCAGACCCAGGGCGCCTTCGGGGAGCACCAACAGCGTGGCCCCCTGGCGCCGTCCCTGCTCGAGGGCCAAGGCCAGCTGATGCTGCAGTGATCGGCGCTGCAACGATGAGAATTTTTCACGGGTAGGGATCGCCGGTTGCAGCACCAGCACCCGCTCGTTGACGCCTGCGGCATCCGTGCGGCGCTCCGGGGGCAGCGCGGACAGCAGGCCTGCCCCCAGGCCATGGCTGAGCACAAGTGCAACCAGCAGCAGGGCCAGCTGCCGCCGCCGCGACGGCCCCAGCAACAGGCGCCACAGCAACCAGCCCAGGACGAGCTGCAACGCCGCCACCAGGCCGCTGCCCCCCACGCTGGACCAGGCTGCAAGGGCCCGATCGGAAGGGAGAGCCGCACCACCGAGGCCGATCCAGAACAGGGGGCTGCGGCTGAGCAGGGTTTCCACACTCCCCCAGAGCAGCGCCAGCAGCAGCGCCGAGAGCGGTCGTTGGGGCCCGAGCCGCCTGGCCAGGGCCAACCACAGCAGCACCAGGGCGCCGCCCAGGGCGCTGATCAGACCCAACAACAAGACGCACAACGGCAGGCTCAACGGCAGGGGCACACCAATCCAGTCGAGCGGGTGCAGAGCCAGCAGCCATCGGTGACTGATGGCCACGGCGCAGCTCCCCCACACCAGACCGGCCCAGGGCCTGCTGGCCAGCGTCCAGAGACCAGCCAGTGCCAGCCACAGCAACGGCGGCCAACCCAGCGGCGGCAGGGCCAGTCCGGCCAGCAGGCCCGTACCGGCTGACAGAATCAGCCCCGACAACCAGCCGGAACGGCCTGCGGCCATGCGCGACATCCTGATCAGCTCTGCTGTGTGCGTGATCTGCCTGATGGTGGCCCTGGTGAGCCAGTTGGTGGCCCCCACCACAGTGGCAGCCGCCCAGCCCCCTGCCACTGTGGTGGCCACGGCAGCCAACACGGCTGTAACCCCAGCCCCCAAGCCCGCGGGCCGTTTCGAGCTGGATCCCGACGACACCAACCCCACCCTGTTTGCCATGGCACCCGATCAGACCGACAGCAATGCCGTGGCCCAGGCGGGCGCCCTCGGCGGCGAACTGAGCGCCCCCAAGGAGCGCCAGACCCCCAGTGGCCTGCGCATCACCGATCTGGTGATCGGCAGTGGCACGGAAGCCGTCGCTGGTAAGACCGTGGTGGTGAATTACCGCGGCACCCTGGAGAACGGCAAGGAGTTCGACAGCAGCTATGGCCGCGGTCCGTTCAGCTTCCCGCTGGGGGCCGGCCGGGTCATCAAGGGATGGGATGAAGGGGTCGCCGGCATGAAGGTGGGCGGCAAGCGCAAGCTGGTGATTCCCCCCGATCTGGGCTACGGCGAGCGGGGTGCCGGCGGGGTGATCCCCCCCAACGCCACCCTGATCTTCGAGGTGGAACTGCTCGAGGTGAAGGGCTGAGCAGGGGCAGGGGCCGGATACCCCCACCCGAGCAAACCTGAAGCAATCGTTAGGATGCGTGCGGCGTACTGGTCTGCTGGCCGGCGCCGACGCATTCACTCAGCCGTTTCCGACTCCTGAACCCCATGGCCCATACGCTGCCCGCGCTGCCCTACGGCCTTGATGCGCTCGAGCCCCACATCTCGCGCCAGACCCTGGAGTTCCACCACGGCAAGCACCACAACGCCTACGTCACCAACCTCAACAACCTGGTGGCCGGCAGCGATCTCGAGAGCAAGAGCCTCGAAGACACCATCACCGCCGTGGCTGGCGACGCTGGCAAGGCCGGCATCTTCAACAATGCCGCCCAGGTGTGGAACCACAGCTTCTACTGGCAGTGCATGAAGCCCGGTGGCGGCGGCCGTCCCAGCGGCGCCCTGGCCGACAAGATCAACGCTGACTTCGGCAGCTTCGAAGCCTTTGTCGAGCAGTTCAAGGCGGCCGGCGCCACCCAGTTCGGCAGCGGCTGGGCCTGGCTCGTGCTCGACAACGGCACCCTCAAGGTGACCAAGACCGGCAACGCCGATCTGCCCCTGGCCCATGGCCAGAAAGCCCTGCTCACCATGGACGTGTGGGAGCACGCCTACTACCTCGACTACCAGAATCGCCGCCCCGACTACATCACCACCTTCCTCGAGAAGCTGGTGAACTGGGACTTCGTGGCCGCCAACCTGGCTGCAGCCTGATCAACAGCGTCACATCACAGGGTGCTGTTGAGCCCTCACCCCGGAGGGTGGGGGCTTTGCCATATGCCCTGATTGCAATGGATGCTCATACCAATGGCGATGCCCATATCAATGTTGACGCCCATACCTGAGCTGACGCCTCAGGGTTAGACCCAATCTGAAAGCGGCAGCGATGGCGAAGAGTCGTCAGTGACGGCTGATGCTTGCATCAAGCAACTTATTCAAGCCCCACAGTGCGATCAGAATAGACAGCGCGAAGAAAACGGTGTGAGCGAAATAGAAGGACTGCGCGAAGACAGCACCGAAGGGAAAAGCTCTTGGAAAAACCAAAAATGCGGAAGATACCAGCGAAAGAATGCTGGCCAGAAAGCAGTCCCTTGAGCCGATGTAAATCCTCTTTCGCTCAGCGAAGGAGACGAATTCTTCAGCATTCGTACTCCACTGCATTCCAAAAGCAGCGACACTAAGAAGCACCAAACTGAATCCCAGCGGAATCAACTCAGCCAAACTGGATTGATACCAGATTTTCACAAACGCAGCAGCCGAACACATACTGGTCAAAAACACCTTGACCAGGTTGACCAGCAGGGACCTTGGGTTCAAAACCTTCACAAGAAACACAGCTTCAGGTCATAGCTTGGCATCAAGATAAGCAGAGAAGTCAAGTTCCACCTGATCAGCCCCGCTCATGGCATAGCGCCCAAGCAAGCCTGCAAAGCGACGGGTGGATCGGAGCGAATCAGAAATGGCCACACAGTCTCCGGTGCGTGCATGCGACTTGGCTAAGGCATGGGCACACAGTTCGACATAGGTTGCGAAACAACAAGAATCCATTTTTTGCAGCTCAACGGAACCCTTCCAGTCACGGAATTGGCGCCAGTAGCAGTGACCACCATCACGCAGGAAACCCCAGCCCAAAAAAGGATCACTAGCCGATTGCATGAGCCTCTGCCCCTCAACAACCCTCCTGCCGTGATGAAGAGATGCAGCCGAACTGCCATCTTCATCGTCCAGGACCGAAGCGACTGCCTCCTTAACCTGGAGAATCATCACATCATTCGGACGTTCGCCCTGGAGGAGAACGAGGCAACAACGACGCCCCACAGAGCCGACACCAACAACCTTCAGAACGCTGTCTCGCTGATGGAATGAAGCCAGGAGATAGCGCAATTCAGGGCGAATCGTCTCCAGATAATCATCAGTGATTGAGGGTATCCAATCGCGATCTTCACGACATTGCTGCAATCCAGATAAATCCGAACCAAAGCGAAGCTCACCACGCTGCTCGACGCACATCCGACGCACAACTCTGGCCGCATCATTCTTCAGCGACTTATCAGCAACACGTCGGAGATATTCGGCAAAGTGAGAACCGTCCAACTCCTGGAGGAATTCATAGACACGAATACGCGAATACCACGTATCCAGCCGATTCATCTCAGCATAGGCAGTCATGCTATTTCGATATTGCCTCGCCACAGCCTTGACAAGGGCTAACTGCTCATCCTCCGCCAGTCCAAGCTCTCTTGCCACAAGAACACAACTGATTGCCAATCGCTTGAGATCCCACTCAAATGGACCTGGAGCTGTCTCGTCGAAGTCATTCAAATCGAAAAGCAGCGTGCGCTCAGGTGAGGCATAAAAACCAAAATTCATCACATGAGCATCCCCACACAATTGGGCCGAAAGTCCTGAATCAGGACAAAGGCGCAAATCATGGGCCATCAGCCCTGCAGATCCTCTGAAAAAACTGAATGGCGACACAGCCATGCGCTGACGTCGCAAGGGCAAGAGCAAGAAAAGCCGGCCTAGCTCTTGCTTTCGATTGAACTCAACAACCTCCTCAATCCGAGCACGGGGCTGAATCAGCTCGAAAACGTCAACAAGCATTCCAGCAAGAACCACTCTCGACCAGCTTATCCATCAAGAGACGAATGCCAACATTACACAGGCGGAAAGCATCACTCCATTGCAAAGCCTTGCGTCAGGCAATTCGCGTGAGATAGCAACCAATTGCTCAATCAAAGGATCAAAACCCGAACACTTCGATTCAGGCAGGTGCGTCAGGCTGGGCATCGGCAGCAGGATGCACCGATTGGATCAGAAGGGTCGACAAAGCCACCCAGCCAAGAAACAAGCCAAGGGCAAGACACAGAAGATGAAGGATCAAAAGAACAGTTGCCACAGGGGTTGTCTTCAACAGTGGTTCCTGGGCGAGCCGCAGCAAGCAAGCTGAGGTGAGGGTGAGTCCGGTTGCAATCAGCAGGTCAAGTCCAGCGCGCTTCACGCGCTTGAGCTCAGCAATGGTTGAAATCGGGGGATTCACCCGGGCCCAGCTGATCCCAAATGAACCGAATGTGAGCAGAACAGCAAAGCCTGCAACCGGAAACACCTCAGTGGCTGATCTGAAATCACGGCATTGCAACGCGATCGCCAAGACGAGAAATACCCCAAGAATGGCCATCGTGGCCTGCACGGCCCTCAGACGCAACGCGTTCATGCTGTTCGAAAACACCAACCTTTGACTATCGCATGCTTCAAACCAGGCTGCCCTTAAACCATCGAGATCTTAATGGGGATGGAGCACAGGCAAGCCAGAGATTCACCGCATCGGACGCGCTTGCGCCAGCACTGCCGCCGGCGCGATCCACATCGCATCGCCATAGGAGAAAAAGCGGTATTCGCGGGCAATCGCCTCGGCATAGAGATCCAACAGCCGCTGGCGGCCGATCAGGGCACTGACCAGCAGCAACAGCGAGCTTTTGGGCAGATGAAAGTTGGTGAGCAGGCCCTGCACCACCTGGAAGCGGTAACCCGGCTGAATCACCAGATTCACCGGCCCGGTGTGGGGCGCCATCGCGCCGCCATGGAGCTGGGCCACCGCCTCGAGGCTGCGCACGCTGGTGGTGCCCACGGCAATGACCCGGCCGCCGCGGGCGCGGCAGGCTTCCACGGCCTGCACCAGCTGGGGGCTCACCTCGACCCACTCGCTGTGCAGCTGCAGCTGGCTCAGGTCTTCGGTCTCGACGGGCCTGAAGGTGCCCAGACCCACATGCAGCGTGGTGGTGGCGATCTCCACGCCATGCGCCCTGATCGCCGCCAGCAGCTCATCGCTCAGATGCAGGCCTGCCGTGGGCGCCGCCACCGACCCCGGACGCTGCGCATAGCGGGTCTGGTAACGCTCGTTGTCGGAGGCGTCGTGCTCGTGGATGTAGGGCGGCAATGGAATGGCGCCGTAGCGCAGCAGCAGCGGCTCGAGCGTTGCCGCATCGGCGCACCCCGGCGGGAACTGCACGATGCGGCCACCGGTCTCGCCGTCACTGCCCAGCACCGTGAGCGGCAACGGCGACTGGCCGTCGGCGTTGATGGTGATCACATCTCCCGGTTTGAGACGTTTGGCGGGTTTGGCGAGGCAGAGCCAACGCCCAGGAGCTGCCTCGACACCTGAAGCAGCGGGGGCCTCGCCGGCTGCAGGCTGCCAGGGCTCCAGCACCAGCAGCTCGACGGCGCCGCCGGAAGCGCGCCGCGCCTCGAGCCGGGCCCGCAGCACGCGGGTGTCGTTGACCACCAGCAGATCGCCGCTCTGCAGCTCGTGCTGCAGATCCCAGACGCTCAGATGGCGGGCGTGAGGTGCGGGGCCGCTGCCGCCGGGGTCGACCGCCAGCAGGCGGGCGCTGTGGCGGGGCTCCAGTGGCCGCTGGGCGATGCGCTCGGGGGGCAGCGCAAAGTCGTAACTGGAGAGCAGCCGATCGTGTGGATCAGAGGGCAAGGCTCTCGGGGCTGGTCTCGATCAGCTGGGCCAGATCCTTGAGGAAGGCCGCCGCATCGGCGCCATAGATGACCCGGTGGTCGCAGGTGAGGTTGACCTGCATCTGATTGGCGACGCGGATGGAGCCGTCCTTGGAGGCCACCACCGTGGGCCGCGAACCAGCCACCGCCAGAATCGCGCCGGTGCCGGGGGGCAGGATCGCGTCGAAGCGATCGACGCCGAACATCCCCAGGTTCGAGAGGGTGAAGGTGCCCGTGCTGTATTCGTCGGGCTGCAGCTGCTTGCTGCGGGCCCGGGCCACCAGGTCGGCCCAGTTGCGGGCCAGCGCGTAGATGTCGGTCTTGTCGGCGGAGGCCAGCACCGGGGTGATCAGGCCGCCGTCTTCCATGGCCACCGCCACCGCCACATTGATGCTGGCGGGGTAGACCATGGCCGTGCCGTCGGCGCTGGTGGCCGCATTGACCTGGGGGTGCCGCGCCATGGTGACGGCCACCGCCTTGGCCAGCAGGGCCGTCATGGTGACGCCCTTGCTCTTGACCTGCTTGTAGAAGGCGTCGAGCTTGGTGGTGGTGATCGTGTAGCCCACGCGGAAGGTGGGCACCGCCAGGCTGGCCACCATGTTGCGGTTCACCGCGTTCTGCAGGGTGTTGAACGCGACGCTCTCGCCCGGGCGCCCGAAAGCGTTGCCGGCCGGGGCGGGGGCGGCACCATTGCCTGCTGCCACAGCGCCATTGCCGCCAGAAGCCACGGCAGGGCCTGGGCCTTCGGCCACCCAGGGCACCGTGTTGGGCTGGCCCTTGGCGGCCAGCACGTCGTCGGCCTGGATGCGGCCATGGGGGCCGCTGCCGCGCAGCGCACCCAGATCAACCCCCAGCTGGCTGGCGAGTTTCTTGGCGCGGGGGCTGGCCACCACACGGCCGCTGGCGCTGGAGGCAGGGGCAGCCACCGCCACAGGAACGGCGGCAGGGGCAGCCGCCACAACCGGCGCAGGAATCGCGGGCGCCGGAGCAGCGGCGGGAGCAACAGCAGCAGGTGCTGCAGGGGCGACAGCCGGGGGGGCTGAGGATGCCGGAGCCTTGGGTGCCTTGGCCTGCACCTCGGCGATTTCGGCTTCGGTCTCGACGATCAGACCGATTGTGTCGCCCACCGGTGCGGTGCCGCCCGCTTCAACGATCACCGCCGCCAGAAAGCCCTCCTGGAAGGACTCGACGTCCATGTCGGCCTTGTCGGACTCGACCACCAGCACCGACTCACCGCGTTCAACCCGATCACCGGGTTTCTTGAGCCACGCGACGACCTTGCCCTCCGTCATCGTTGACGAGAGGGCGGGCATGAAGATGTCGTGGGTGGCCAACGGAGGACTGCCGCTTTGATGAGGCTGATTTTACGCAGGCACTTCTGAGCACCAGGCTCAGAGGGTCCCCTCGATCGCCTCGATCACGCCGTCGCGCACCACGATGGCGACCGACAGCTTCTCAACCAGGTTGTCGCCCACCTGCACGTCGCAGAAGCTCTCGAGCTGGCCCTGCTCGACGATCTGCTCCATGTCGAGCTCGCGCACCTGGCGCTGCTGCTCGAGCAGCTGACGCTTCTGCTCCTCAAGCTCGGCCCGTTTGGCGGCCACCTGCTGCTGGATCGAGGCGACCTGCTCCTGCACCCGCGGATCGAGGGGGTTGGCGCTCTGACGGCGAATCTCATCAACCACCTGCTGGCCTTCGAGCTCCAGCTGGGAAAGCTGGCCGTCGCTGTTGGCCACGGCGCTGCTGAGCTCACGCTCGGCGTCCTCCTTCCAGCGGGGGGTGACCACCGCCCGCACCGTGATCGAACGCTTGATCGAGAGAGGACCGCCTGAACTCATGGGTCTGGCCAAACAGTGCTCAGCGTGTCAGCGGGCGTAGATCGCGTCAATGGCCGCCGCATCGCGGGCTGCGATGCGGTCGCGGCGCTGCTTGAGCGTCTGGGTGAGCAGGCCGTTGTCGATCGTGAAGGGATCCACCAGCGCCACTCCGGCCAGACGCTCGTCGGGCCGGGCTCCGGCCCGGTCCTGCAGGCGTCGGTTGAGCTGGCCGGTGAGGGCCTTGAGCACAGCGGGGTCGTGCAACGGCAGCCCCTGGGCGGCGGCAAAGGCCGCCATGGGCTCGGGCCTGGGCACCACCAGGGCCCCCAGCGCCTTCCGGTCCTGACCCACGACCATGACCTGCTCCACCAGCTCGACCGCCGCCAGGCAGTCTTCAAGCGGACCCGGTTCGATGTTTTCACCGCTGCTCAACACGATCGTGTCTTTGGCGCGACCGGTGAGC
>Ga0214917_10006028_pt1 | contig 12742 bp, 7 predicted proteins | sample LL_1208_BB_MetaG_FD_177983 | JGI IMG/M metagenome (GOLD analysis project Ga0214917, IMG submission 177983) | Freshwater microbial communities from Lake Lanier, Atlanta, Georgia, United States - LL_1208_BB | ecosystem: Environmental > Aquatic > Freshwater > Lake | place: USA: Georgia | collected... | reverse complement strand
GTTCAGGGAATGTATAAGTCATACGCGGACGAGGGGTTGTTAGCAGAAACCCAAGCCGAATACGGAACTAACTCAATTTCGCAAGACATTCAGCCATCCGCCATCCAGCGCGGGGCTATTGTGACACAAAGTAGTATTAGTTCAAAAGAAACCTTAGAAGTAATAAAAGACTTACCAAATAGCAATAATGTAATTAAATCAAAAATAGAAGGTTCGTTTTTAACAAAAAAACAAGCAAGCAATCTTCAAAAAGAAATTGAAGCTAATTACGATACAGGAGTTAAGTTTGGTCAACAAAGTAACGATATAAGACAATTTTTATATAATTACGATAACCCTTACGCAGAAAAAACAATAAACGGTGTTAATTTAAGGATTGCACAAGGATTGATTGAGGGCGTTGCATACTCTGGCAACAGAAGAAAAACATGGTTGTTGTATGCCGATGGTGAAATGGTGGGAAAATTTTATTCCCCAAAAGATATAATGCAGGTTGTTAAATTCATAGAAGATAATTTAATAAAGCAATTACCAACAATTTCGCAAGACATTCAGCCATCCGCCATCCAGCGCGGGCAAATGACAGTAAACGGACAGCAAGTTCAAGTCAAGCCTCTTCCAGAAGGAACTGAAATAGTAAACGGTTTTTATTCTCCAATAGAAAAGAATCTACGGGAAACCAAAGTAGAAAAACAGTCTGCTAACAAGTGGTTGACAAGCGGTGTAATTGGAAAGGGCGACGAGGCGGTATGGACGGGAGTAAAAGGATGGCTTGAGTCAAAAAACCCACAAGAGCAAGTATCTAAGTCTGAAATTCTTCAATGGATGAAGGATAATAGGATTGAGGTTAAGGAGGTGGCTAGAGGCCAGGAAGCACTTATTCCGTATAAAGAATTTACACCAGATGATGATAAGAGGCTAAATGAATTACAAGCACTAAACGACGAAAATCCAGGCGGCGCAATGGAGGATGTAGAGGAAGGCAGTTGGGATGAGTTTCTTAATCTCTTAAACAAAAGAGACAAGAGCACCATGCCTGAACTGACAGAACAACAGCGCCAGGTCGAAAGAAAAGCGCAAATAGCACAAAGAACAAACCCAAGGCTTGCCGACAAATTATGGGATGAATCTACATTACTGATAAGCAGAATGGAGGCTTTAGATTTAGGTGAACAAAACAAGCCCGGGCAAATTGTAGACGAAACCAAATTCTCCCAATATCAATTAGAAGGCGAAAAGGAAAACTACAAAGAGGTGTTGGTTACGTTGCCAAGTAAAAATCCATTACAACAAAAAGTTCTTGAATTAGAAAAGATATATGAACAAGATGGCAGTAACTATAATCGTAGTGAATTAGAAGATGCTAAAAAAGAATTAGAAAAATCCAAAACACTTTCATTCCGTTCCTCCCACTTTGAAGAACCCAACATCCTCGTTCACCTCCGAATGAACACCCGTACCGATGCAGAAGGCAACAAGGTATTATTCTTGGAAGAAGTACAAAGTGATTGGGGGCAGACAGGCAAGAAAGAAGGGTTTAAGGGTAAAAAAGCAAGTGAAATAAAGAAATTAGATGTAAGTAAAACCCCCGAATCAATACATGACGAAGGTACGCCAAGAGAAAAAAGGTTTTATGATGTTATTGCAGACGGTAATAAAATAGGTGTTATTGAGGGTAAAACATACGAAGAAGCACTTGCAAATGCGAAAAAAAAGATAGCGGAAAATAGTAATGCAGAAATTAAGGGAGAAGTTCCACAAGCCCCCTTCGTAACAGACACAAACGCATGGACTAAATTAGGTTTAAAAGTAGCCCTTAAAGAAGCAGTAAAACAAGGTGCTGATAAGATTGCTTGGACTACAGGAGAGCAGCAGAATGAAAGGTATGATTTGAGTAAGAGCGTAAAAAAAATTGAATGGAGAAGAGATGGGGATTCCTATACGTTAAGCATAACAGGGATTGACAATAATACGGGAAGACCAGAAAGCGTACTGAAAGCAAAAGACCTTAACGAATTAGAAGGTATAGTTGGAAAAGAAATTGCCCAAAAAATATTTGATGAGTCAGAAAAAAAGAATAAAAAAGTAAATTTAGCAAGCAAAATATTTCAAGATGGCTCTTGGAGAAAAGCATGGAGTTACGAAACACCAAGCGGGTATGTCAAAAAAGCAAAAGAGGATACAAAAGAAAGCGCATTAGAAGGCGCAAAAGAAGCGTGGGGAGCAACGTCTTCTAATGGTGTAGTAGAAGGGGAAAATCTTAAAGTAGGCGGCAAAGGAATGAAAGGCTTTTACGGCTCACCAACAGAAGGTAGTTTAGGTATAGTAGGCAATGTAGCTAAGAGTTTGTTTAAGCAAGAGGTTGGAACGGTGGAGATAACAACGCAATTTAAACAACCTGCACAAGAAATATACGAAAGTCCAAATGGTAATTGGTTTGTTGATTGGACGGAAGAGAATGGGGAGACTTATCAAAAGACATTTAAAACAGAAAAAGAAGCAAAAAGTTGGGCAAAAGATAATTTAACAACTATTAATTCCACCCAACACTCCATAGACATAACCCCTGAACTAAAAGCAGAAGTTCAACAAGGCTTGCCCCAATTCTCAAAGTTCAAAAGAGGCTCAATGTCTCCTGAGCAAGCAAGAGTCAATATGCAACCAATGTTAATTGACTCTTACAAGCAAATAAAAGAAGAGGGTGCTGACGCTCAATCAACTTATGACGCTTTGTTTGAAACGGAGGAATACAGGTCTCTCACCCCGGAGCAAAGAACCATACTTCATGGCGCTATCAAATATTACCATCCTGATGTTACGTTTGCCACAAAGGATGCTCAAAACATAACTCACGTCGACATCAAGGAGGAAAGCTCGGTTCTTGAAACATTGAAAAGTGACCGAGATTTGGCGTATATTTACAGAAATTTCCCCAAAATTGTAAAGCAATTAAAGGGCAAAGGAATAATTACAACAAAAGGTGATTGTATATGAAACCAGAAACTTTAGATAAAGAGGTTGTAAGCCTTCTCATTGACAGATTAGCGGACGAATACGATGCGTTTTATCTGTACCGCGCCGTGTCAAATTGGTGCAAGGGGGTAGGCTTCTTCAAGGCGGCGGAATTCTATGAGGCAGAGTCCACAGACGAGTTATCTCACGCCAAAAAGATTGAGGACTACCTCGTTGATTGGAACGTCATTGTCGATCTACCAACGGTTCAAAGGCCGCCGGTCAGTTTCAGCTCTTTGCTTGATGTTATTGAGCAGTCTTACAAGACCGAATACGCCTTATACACGGCATACGAAGACACATCCAAGAAAATGTTTGACATGGACTTGTGTGTTTTTGATTTCCTACAAGAATTCAGAATGCTTCAAAAGAAGTCAGTAGCAGAGTATAGCGACAAGTTAAACATGCTTGAGGGGACAAAGGCGGAGGATAAATTCCAAGCCCTTCTCCTTGAGAAAAAATTATTCTGATGGCTAAAAAACCTTGCAGGGTAAATTACAAACTGAAAGGAAAGGACTACGAAATGACAATGGCGGAGTTCATGACCGAACTTCGCAACGGACTCCTTCAAGAAATGCTTGACTCGGGCATCATCGACCCTCAGCCCTTGAAGGGTGAGTTTGGTGTGGTTGAAGAGATGCCAACACCAAAGGCGGAGGCCCCAAAACAAAAAAGAAGCGAGGCGTCTGATCAGATGCGTCAATTCATGATTGAAGGATTAGGGGAGGCTGTCAACGACCTGAATGAGCGAGGTTACAGCGAACGGATGAGAGCGGATTTGGGAACGGCCCCACGGGAATACGTTAAAATATTTGCCTCACGAATGGAGCAGATAGTTAAAGAAAAGTTTCTTGAATTAAAGGCTCGTTATGAGGCCGGCGAAACAAATGTTTTCAATGACTTGCTAAAGTCTTATGGTGAAACATCGTTATCTGAAATGAAGGATACGTTTGGTCTTCTTTACGCCTACCACGTTATGCTTTCGGATGTTGCCGACTACTTTCAAAATCATCCGGATAAAAGTAAGAGAAAGAACCACATCAAGTATAGGGACGTTCTTGCTGAGGTGGGGACTGTTTTTGGACAAGGTTTGGCAGCGCTATCTGCCGAGGCTACCATATCTCAATTGTCAAACAGGCTCAAACAGGAACAAGAGTCAAGGGATAAGTTCATGTCTAGTAGCGTGACTCAAGATAAAACCGTACAGGACGTTGTTGACCAAGCCGAAGAGCTTGTTTCCCCTACCGTGGAGGAGGTTACGGCCATCGTTACAGATGTTACTAATAAACCCAAGAAAACGGCAACAATTGTAAAGTCGGAAAACAAAAAGAAAAGAGAGGCGGCCTTCAAGTCTATAACAGATATAATTGCGGAGGATACCACACCTGGCCCTATAGCTTTATCAACAAGCAAGATTGCCAGAATTACGCCTCACCTTCTAACAATAGCGAGTAGTTACATAGCCGACGGGGCGTACACGCTCAACCAAGTCAAAAGACGTGTTTGGAACACGGTGAAAAACGCTTTTCCTGGAGAAAAGGCCACCATAGATAGAATTATAGATTCAAATGCAAGTTTGTTTGAGTCTGAGATGAAGTCAAACGAGGAGAAAAGCACAATCAATAAATTGGCCAATGTACTTGAAAGGTCTATTGATGAAAGAGATGAGTCAAGAAAAAAGGCTAAAAGTATTTTGGCTCAAGCCGTTTTGCAAAACGATCCTGAGTATATAGCCGCCAAACTTGCGGGTAAAAAATTAAAAGTTTCAGAGAGATTAAAGAAAATACTTAATGACAAGGCTGCTCTCACAAGTATAATGGAAAGGGCTAAAAACCTAGCAATAGGCAATGTCAATTCCAATAGCTCTATCGACCCGGCAAACAAACAGGCAATTATAAACGCCATAGAAGACATGGCCTCTGACGTTCTTGGGTTGCCTGTAGGAAAATCCGAAATGAGATCCGCCACGTCTGTGTTATCGGACGATGAGGTGAAACAAAAGATAAACGATATTGTAGTAAATCACTACAAGAACCCAACATCGGAAATAAAATCGTTAGCCCAAACGCTTGTGGAGGACCTTGGTATAGACCCGGCCTACGCAAATCAAATACAGCAAGAGGTTGAGGCTAAAATAACTGATGTAGTCAAAAACAAGATCAAGTCTCAAGAAAATAAAATGAACAATATTCTTGAGGGTATAAAAAACGCGGATAGTGTTAAGTCAGCCATCGTAAAGGCAGTGTCCAAAGGGAATGTAACAAATACGGCCCTTGGTGATGTTATTGCTGAGGCAATGGGATATAAAGGGTTTAGTCAAAAGGATATTGAAACCTTAAAGAATTATTTTGATAGGCTGCAAAACTTGATCCCGGGGGAGGAGCTTTACAGAGAGATAAACAATTATGTAAACGACATTTTAAACGAGTACGACGAAAGCATTTCGGCGCTTGTTGGAAGATGGATTCAGTCTCAATTTTACATAAACGCTCTTTCTGATTTTGTTAAAACCGCAGTAGTTAATTCAGGAATTGGAGCCTTACTAACCACTATTCAACACGGCGGTTTCACGGCCCTTTCTAACCCGGCGAGGATGGCTAGGGCAATCAAATACGCAAGGGCAATGAAGAAGGCCAAGGCCACCCTGGGAGTTCAGACCGTTATTGAAAAGTTCATGAACCCTCAAAAGACGTTTGGCGAGACAACGATGATAGACCGAATGGACGAAAGTTCTCACGACGCGGTTTATAGGGTTACAAATAAAGACTATGCTCAAATCTTTGAAGACATAAAAAACGCCAAGGGGGGTAGGAAGGCTTACTTTGTTATTCAGGGACTTCTTAAAACAATGAGTCATTCAATGCTGTCGGGAAAAAAGAAATCAAGATTTTTACCGCCGGTAACCACCCTTAGTATGAAGATGATGAGCGCCCAAGATATGATTATGGGCGGGGTTTTACAAGACGTTTTTACATACATAAATGCGGAAAGGTATATCGACGCTTTAAATAAAGCTCCTGGTCCAAAATTACCTTTCAAGAAGGGTAGCGCACAGTGGAATCAATACATAAACGAGATTCTAAATATAGACCCCGCTACGCTTGCTAATCTTCAGTCTGACGTACAAAGGGAAATGATTGAAAGGGTTACATTAGGCGAAGAGCTACCAAGGGGGTGGGCAAGAAGAAGACTGAGAGAAAAAATTCATAATAATATGCCTGGCTCTGTGGTTGATGAGATGGCAACAGACGCCAAGAAGGCTTTGTTCTTACAAAGGCCAGAGACCCCAATGGGTGCTGCGGTATTTAATTTCTTAACAAGAAAGGTTCCCATCCAACAAAAGGACAGCCCTACTACGGTGGTGGGGCGCACCCTGCTAGGACTTACCTTTGGTTTTGCCCGTCTGTCAATTATATCGGCAGAATACGCGTACAAGGCCATGCCTATAGTGCCGGCCGTGGCGCCATTTGTTGGTGCTAAAAGGGTCGTGTATTCAGACGGGAAGGGTCAAACAAGAAAATTCACCAACGAAGAAAAGGCAAGACGCGTTATTCAAAACTTAGTTCTTACCACCGCGTTTGCCGGAATGGTCATGAGCATGTTTGATTGGGATGACGAAGAAGAGGAGGTAACTATTGATGATAATTCTCTCATCAAGTTTTACGGGTCCGCAGAAAATAACGATCAAAAGGCGGAAATTGAGTCTTCCGGCGGTGAAGAAAATTGTGTAAACGTGTTTGGGAAAAATATTCGGTTTATGATGTTAGGCCCCGGATTTGGCACGTTGGCAAAAATTCTCGGAGAGGTTTCAAACGATGTGAGATTTGGAAAAGAGAACAAAAAAGATATAACGTGGGACTCTGTCATGGGGTTGATAATCGCTCAGTTGTCCGGAAGCGAATACTCTGTAACTAAGAAAACCGCAGAGCAATTTGAAAGGGGCAACTACATGGTGGGGATGGAAAACATACTTCTTGATGGGGTAGAAACAGCCGTGTCTCCCAGTTTGTTTGAGAATGTAAGAAAGGACTATCTTGCTTACAAGGGCGCCCAGATGGAAAGAAGAAGTCAGAAAGGATTGACCGGTCTTTATGACAACATAGTTGAAGACATAATGTTCCTTGACGTGTTTACAAATACAAACGGGGGGTACGTCTATGACCACTTTGGAAAGCCTGTATACATAACACCATCAAACCCAATTCTCAAGGCTCTTGTGGCAGAGAATGTATGGAAGGATGGAACAAGTCATGTAAAGAATAGTCCGTACTACAATTTAACACAAGAGAAGTGGCATCCATCCGCTTACACAGGCTGGTCGGCCAACAGTTGGACAAAAGTTAAAGACGGTTTTGGTGTTGAGCTTATGGATAACTCTTTGTCTGATGACTTGCACATGCCTTTAAACATGATCATAGCTACCGAAACCACAAAAATGATTGACGAAAATATCGAAGAAATAAAAGCTCTTCCAACCGATGAGAAAAAGGTTGAAAAACTAGAAAAAATTCGTCAAAAGGCTATTGATAATGTTTCTAAAGAATTTTACAAGAGGATGAAGGTCAAGGAAGACGTAAAGGATAAAAAGGATGTGGAATTGAAAAGATACTTGTTTGACAAGAGGGAACTGGTTGTGGATGCGATGCTAAAAGAATACAATATTCCATTTGGCGTAAACAACTTACCAGAAAAGTAATTTTCCGCTCTTGTTTTTGTATATTTGTCTTATGAGAAACGCTAATGGACATGAGTTTTAACAATTTCAACCCCTTCGACATTGACTTTTCCGCCCCGGCAGAAGCATTTCTGAAATCAGGCGGACTCTTAATGATCGGAACAGGGTTGGAAACAGTTCATTCCGCACACCTCCCCCCAATTATCATAGAAACAGCCAAGGTGCTTGCTTATCTTGGGGCTTCGGTGGCGTTCTTTAGGTTTGTGATGGCCATTTTTTTCGGAGCAAAGGATGAGAAGTGATATAATCATTGCGGTGGGGATAGCCCTCACCTTAGTCTTTTTGGCTCTATACTGGGAGCATATCCAAGTAAAGAAGATGTTTGCAGCCACCACTAACCGCATAAACAAGATATACGACAGCGTGAAGGCTTTTTTATTCGTTCACTTTGTGGAGAGTGTAGGCGAAACTAATGACATAGACGAAAACTTAAATTAAATAGATATGGAAGAATTCACTAACCCAGGCTCAGGCGACCTCCTCAGAGAGACGCTAATCATCATTGTAGGACTTGTTATTCGCTGGATTGAAAAACGCAAGGCGAAGAAAGGAAACATCCCAACCGCAGAGTAAGTTTGACTTGCTTTTAGACACGAAGTGGGGCCTGCTCGCCCCACTATTGTTCTCGTCTCCCGACTGCCTGACTTGAATCAGGCGCGAACCGCATCGCAAATATAAGACATTGGAGAGACAAATGCAAATTAAACTTAAAATAGACAATTTTAATCTATATACCCTTGACACAAAGAAACCAATAGGCTACTTTTGTGAAAGTATTGTGTTTATTTATTGTTATTATTGGTTACAAAGACCCCGAGGCAACGGTTTCGGGGTTTTTACTTTATAGACTATGAAGATAAATATTGCCAACCCCACACCGCACGAACTCTATGAGTACAACAGACTGCTAGACTTCGTGTATGACCTTGACCAGTTCGATTCCCTTGAGGTTACAAGGGGAGGGAACGGATACTGCTCAACACTAACCAGACTAACCTTGAAGACAGGCGCGGAGGTGCATGGTCACGCCATCTACCCTCATTCGGGGAGCGTTGGTATATGCCAAATAAAGAGCGACATATTAGCCTTAACAAGATGCCTTGAAAAGATTGGCGAGGAAATCTCATTTATAGAGGCACAGGAAGAGAAAGTTCAGTCGGTTGTGACAAAGACCCGTCTCTCTGGTTGCAACACGTTAAAACAAATCGTAGAGCTTCTTGAGGATGCTAACCACGAGTCTCTTGAAAGGGTGAAAGTATTTATAGAAGAAAAGCGAAAGAACGGGGGCAGACCAAGTAAGAAGTCCGTGGTGGACCTTGTGTTTGAAAGAAAGGGAATGTCAGAACCCATCAAGGCGGCTCAACCAAGAAGAACCGGCATGGAGTGGGCAAACGTCAAGGCCGTATGGAGGGATAAGTTCGCGGAGTCAAGATACGCAAAAGTCTACAAAAGCCTTGATGAATTTTGTACATTTGCTTTAGATTCAGAGGTTTCCGAGCAATGGTAAAAACAGTCACAAATATTCAGGTCACGGCTAACGATACGGTAGCCTTCTACAACGGAACAGACGTTGTAATGACCCTTAGTCAGATTATGCCTCCGTCCGTGTACATTGACTACGGAAACACAAGCATAGTAATTTACAACCAGGCAAGCCCCTCTGATGAGAAAACAAGGTTTGAGTTTCCCGTTGTTTATATTCAGCAAATCGGGGCAAACACTTACCCCAAGTTAAACTCTTACGCCTTGCAGACAGAGATTACGGCAAGGGTGCTTGAGACTTACAAAGACCTAACAACAGAGATATTTAAGGGTTGTTGCGATTGTGGTGGGTGCGAGTCTGGTGGATGTTCTATACTCTATCGTTACAACGCGGACATGAACGACGGGGATTGGTACTATGACGTTGAGGGCGGTGTTTTGAGGATAGCCATTGACTCTTTTAGCAACCAGACCTTTGATACTTTGTTACCCGCGATGCCCGTTGACTCTTGGGTTACATTCATATCGTCTGCCGATAGTACACTTTACGCGGTATTTCAAATCACGTCCGTAGGCACTACGGTTGGGGGTTATGTTGAGTATGAAGCCACCCTTGTGGATGGATCGTCCTCTTTCCCTGTCAATACTGTGTTTTGCTTTAATCTTATGGCGGCGGGCGGAAGCCCTGTAATTAGTCTTGCGGCAGGCAACGCCGGGATTAGCGTGTCGGGTTCTTACCCTGCGTTCACCATATCCAACGCAATGACCTTGACCGCGGGAACGAATGTCACAATAACAGGAGTATACCCAAACAGAATAATAAACTCTACGGCCGGAGGAGGAACGGTATTTTCTATAGATGTTGACGGGGGGACGGGGATTTCTGTATCTCCCGCAGGGCCTATAACAACCTCCGGAACATTCACTATAACAAATACCCTTCCTGACCAAACGGTCGTTTTAAGCAATGGAACGGGAATAAGCGTAACGGGAACCTACCCAAACTTTACCATAACCAATACGCTGCCTGGAAACACTTACACGGTGAATAACGGCTTGCAGGCACAGACAACTCCTACATCTAATCCAAACAACTTTCAGTTGGGCGGGAATCTTGTTCGTAATACCGAAGTCAATCTTAACACATCATACACCTTTGATGTGCTTGCCTCAACGGGTAAGAAGATGCTTCATATAGAATCGGGTATTGTTAGAATTGGAGATATTGACGACGTTACATCTTCGGGTTTAAATACATACGCTGAGATTGGCCAGTCCTTTAAAGTGCTTTATGGAGGCACGGGATTAAAAGTGGACAAAGGAAATGGGTATTGGGGAATAGGTGATCTTGATAACAATAATCTTGGAAGTAAAATAGAGATTAGTGACCTTGGCCAAAAGATTACGATAAGCGGAAAAGTGGGGAGTACTTATAATGCAACGGCGTTTTATCTAACGTATGGAAGCGAAGTCCTTTTGGTGTTAGGAGATGTATACAGTGTGGACAATGGGCCAATGCATGTTCTTAGTAGCTCGTATAAATTACAAACTTTTTCTAAAAGATTACAATTACCTGATTACAATAACTCAACCGCATATCAGTCATGGGTTATTGGGTCAACGACCTACAATGCGGGTGCTTCCGTGGGTGTTCTCAATGTGGATAACGCGGGGAATGTTTTTGTTGGAACAGGAGGTAGCACAGGCACAGTAATAAGCGTGTCCGCTTCCGTGCCTTCCCCGGCAACGCCCGCCCTTTCTGTTAGTGTAACCAACCCAACAACAACTCCCGCCATAGCAATAACAGCTAACGGCACATCATCACAATACATTGATGGTACTGGCGCATTGCAAACGACACCAACTGGATTGCCACCAACTGGAGGTGCAGGCGGTGATTTACTAGGAACATATCCGAATCCGACAGTACATAGGATTCACGGGGTTGATATGCAAAGTGGCACGCCATCAGCGGATGATGTTTGGGTTTACGGTGGTTCGCCTGCAAAGTGGCAGCATCAACAATTACGAGCTTCGCAAGTTGACAATGATAGCGCGGTAACCGGGACGAATGTAGATGATGCACTCGACCATTTGAATACAACGAAAGTAGAAACCACGCGAAGCATTTCGACCACGTCACCGCTTTCGGGTGGGGGTGATTTGAGCGCGAATAGAACGCTCTCGATTGCGCAAGCGACTACATCAACAGATGGATATTTGAGCAGCACGGATTGGAATACTTTTAATGGCAAGCAAGCGGCATTAGTTTCTGGAACCAACATCAAAAGCGTTAATTCAACTTCATTACTTGGAAGCGGAAATCTATTAGTTGGAACTGTTACAAGTGTAGGCGGAACGGGAACAACCGCAGGATTAAGTTTAAGCGGCACAATTACGGGTAGCGGCAATTTGACCTTGGGTGGTACATTGAGCACACCAGTCAGCACGATAAATGATTCAACAACGGTTGGGCAAAACATCGTGAAACTTGCGAATCCGAGTGCAATACGTTATTTGAGAATAAACGCTGACAATACCGTGACAGCAATTAGCGCGGCCACATTATCCAGCGAAATAGGCTCACCACTGTTGTCATTTAACCGACAAACATCAACGCCTTATGTGCTTGCGTTGACTGATGTAGATAAAATGGTCGAGATGAATCTTGGAGCTGCAAACCAAGTTACTGTACCATTAAATTCAACCGTTGCTTTTTCTATTGGCACTCAAATAATGGTCAGTCAATACGGTGCAGGTCAAACAACCATAGCTGGCGCAAGTGGAGTAACGTTACGCAGCATAGGAAATTGGCTCAAAATTTCAGCTCAATACGGAGTTATTTCACTTGTAAAAGTTGGAACTGATGAATGGTATGTATTTGGTTCATTAACAGCGTAAAAATGATTAACGTAAATTCGGTCATAGCATCACAATTTGATAAGAGTGCACTTGATTTCATTAGTGCTGCTAATTTGACTATTGAAAGTAATAGATTAGCAATTCAATATTTAGTCTTTCAATTAAAGGCAAAAAACTTGTGGAATAAAATGAGAGTAATTTATCCCTTTGTGGGTGGCAATGCGACATCACATCGGTATAATTTGAAAAACCCAGCATTGACAACAGCGGCATTCGCAATAACTTTTACTGGAGGTTGGACTCATTCAGCGAATGGTATTCAAGGAAATGGCACGACAAATGTTGGCAATACTAATTTTAATCCACGAAGTCACTTAACTTCAGCAACATCGACTTCACACGGCATTTATGTGCGTAATAATGTAACTGGTGTTTATGCGGGTTGTAACAATTTGGCAATAGGTGCATCACAAAATTATTTATTGATTCAACGCAACACATCAACAACCTATGCACCAACAATAAACTCCGAATCAACAACATTTGGAACAATGACAACTGCATCGGCCGCTGGATTTAATGTGTTTAATCGAACTTCATCAACAAATATCCGAGGTTATCAAAATGGCTTAAAACTTTTAGACACAACGC
>Ga0214917_10006027_pt1 | contig 12742 bp, 9 predicted proteins | sample LL_1208_BB_MetaG_FD_177983 | JGI IMG/M metagenome (GOLD analysis project Ga0214917, IMG submission 177983) | Freshwater microbial communities from Lake Lanier, Atlanta, Georgia, United States - LL_1208_BB | ecosystem: Environmental > Aquatic > Freshwater > Lake | place: USA: Georgia | collected... | reverse complement strand
ATGATCACTCAAGCGATTCTCTGGAAAGTTATAGGTGCGAATTCGTTCACTGCGATCAACAGTGCGAATCTGGCTCTTGCGCTCAGCTGCAGCTGCTGCCTCTTGCGCCTCAACCGCTGCCGCGAGCAATCGAGCGCGCAAAATTCGAAGCGCTGACTCTTTATTTTGCAGCTGGCTCTTTTCATTCTGACACGACACAACAATGCCAGTTGGAATATGGGTCAGACGTACTGCGCTATCAGTGGTGTTAACGCTCTGCCCACCTGGACCGCTAGAGCGATACACATCAACGCGAACATCATTCATATTTAATTCGACATCGATTTCATCGGCTTCAGGGAGCACCAGTACACCGGCAGCCGAAGTATGAATACGCCCTTGAGATTCAGTTTCAGGAACTCGCTGTACCCGGTGAACACCACCTTCAAATTTAAGTTTTGCATATGGGGCGCGCCCTGGTTCAAGTACGCCTTTGCTCTTTACCGCCATAGATACATCTTTATAACCACCAAGATCGCTCTCGGTGGCATCAATGATTTCAACTTTCCAGCCTTGCGTTTCTGCATATCGAAGATACATTCGAAGTAAATCTCCAGCAAAGAGTGCGGACTCTTCTCCACCTGCTCCCGCTTTAATTTCCATGATTACATCACGATCATCATTAGGATCTCGTGGTAGTAATAACTCTTCGAGCGCTTGTGCAGCTTGCGCCTCTTCACTCTCAAGTTGTGGAAGTTCGCCAGCGAAAGATTCATCTTCTTTTGCTAATTCACGCGCTGCAAGTAAATCTTCATGCGCCGCTCGCCAACGTTTATAGCCAGCAACAATAGGTCCAAGTTGCGCATATCGTTTTCCTAATTGGCGCGCCTTGCCGCTATCACCATGGATCGCTGGATCAGCTAATTGCGCTTCGATAGTGGCATGCTCAGCGACAAGATCATCTGCGCTCGCAAATCGATCTGTCATTAGCTTCTCCTCCAATTAAAAAACCGCACCAGCTTGCATCGGCAAGCATCGGTGCGGTTTAGGTAAAGTTATTTTTTGTTAGCTGACTTCTTCAAGCGCTCTTCAAATCGAGCAACGCGACCGCCAGTATCAAGAATGCGCTGCTTGCCGGTGTAGAACGGGTGGCAGACCGAACAAACATCTACCGAGATTGCGCCATTCTTGGCGGTTGAGCGGGTGGTGAAAGTTTCGCCACATGAGCAGGAGACAGTTGTCTCGACATACTCTGGATGAATCTCAGCCTTCATATTCGTACTCCATTTCATCGCGCTGGGTCGAGATCGACGGGAGAACTCGTGAGCCAGCAACGTTTAGAGGTTAAAGGGTACTGATTGCCCTGCTCCAGAGCCAATCCGCGGCCAATTGCCCAGATATCTCGAGACTATCAGCGACTATTTATCGCCCTCGGTGCCAGGACCAACTGTGGTCTTTTGCACCTGCATCAAGAACTCAACGTTGGACTTGGTCCCCTTCATCTTTTCAAGAAGAAGCTCAAGAGCTTGTTGTGGATCGAGAGCATGAAGTACACGACGTAACTTCCAGACGATATTGAGCTCTTCTGCACCCATAAGAATCTCTTCCTTACGAGTACCAGATGCATCTACATCAACTGCTGGGAAGATGCGCTTATCTGCCATTCGGCGATCGAGCTTCAATTCCATATTTCCAGTTCCCTTGAACTCTTCGAAGATAACTTCATCCATTCGAGAACCAGTATCAATAAGCGCAGTGGCAAGAATTGTTAGCGAACCACCATCTTCAATATTTCGCGCCGCACCGAAGAACTTCTTAGGCGGATAGAGCGCTGCCGAATCAACGCCACCAGAGAGAATTCGACCGCTTGCAGGAGCGGCGATGTTGTACGCGCGTCCAAGTCGAGTGATGGAATCAAGTAGTACTACGACATCATGTCCTAATTCAACAAGACGCTTTGCTCGTTCAATCGCAAGTTCTGCCACAGTGGTGTGATCCTCTGCAGGGCGATCGAAGGTTGATGAAATAACTTCACCCTTAACTGAACGTTGCATATCGGTAACTTCTTCAGGACGTTCATCAACCAAAACAACCATTAAGTGACATTCAGGATTGTTTGTTGTAATTGCGTTTGCAATTGATTGAAGAACCATCGTCTTACCAGCCTTTGGTGGTGAAACGATAAGACCACGTTGACCCTTACCAATTGGTGCAATGAGATCAATTACTCGAGTTGTTAGAACATTAGGTTGAGTCTCAAGGCGTAAGCGCTCTTGCGGATAAAGCGGAGTGAGCTTGTTAAATTCGACGCGATCACGTGACTCTTCTGGATCCATGCCATTAATCGTGTCTAGACGAATAAGCGCATTGAATTTCTCGCGCCGCTCACCCTCGCGTGGCTCACGGACTGCACCAGTAATCACATCGCCTTTACGGAGCGCGTAGCGACGAACTTGTTGCATAGAAACATAGACATCGTTTGGACTTGGTAGATAACCCGCGGTACGTACGAACGCGTAATTTTCGAGGATATCGAGTAAGCCGCCAACTGGAATCAAGACATCATCTTCGCGAATTGTCATATCGCGCTCGCCGCGATCGCGATTGCGCTCGCCCCGGTCATTGCGCTCGCCCCTATCTCTGTGGCGATCTCGACGGCCACCGTCCCGATCTCGGTCCCGGTCTCGGCCGCCGTCCCGGTCTCGGTTACGGTCGCGATTACCTCGGTCGCGGTCGCCAGAGCGATCATCAGAGTCGTTGCTGCGAGAGGTGTTAGTACGCGCGTCACGCTCTTGATCATTTTCAGCGGCGTCGTTTTCATCTTCTACATTGTCGTTATCGCTATCGCTCTCATCATCTGATTGCGCGCGCTTGGACTTATCGTTCCGATTCTGATTTCGCTCTCGACGGCGCTCTTCACGCTCTTGTTGACGAGCTTCTTTCTCCTTTGCCGCTGCCGCGCGATTGGCTGCTTGCAGATCGGCAATTGCTTGTACTAAATCACCTTTGGCTAATTTCGCAGCGCCTTCAATTCCCAGTTGGGTAGCGACTTTACGAAGTTCCGGCAATAACATGGCGGATAGATCGCCAGCAGGTTTTGCCTTACGAGTACTTACTTCACTCACTGTTCCTCATTCATTCTGCATTTATTCTGCGTGGTTAGTCTGGGCTGTCCGGGTTGTAGTGGTTTTACCTTCGCTCCAAATATCAAACTAATATCTAGCTAAATATCTGGGCGGATGCGCTGGGAAAAAATGGAGATTAGGCGCAGGTTTTGAAAGATTTAGGTTTTCTGATTTTCAGTCTTCCTAAAAATCTCGACTTGTTCGGGAGAGCCCGTAGCGAGGCCTTAATCGTAACACCAAGGGGCAGGTCTTGCGCAAATCAACGATAACGGCAGAGAAGCAGAGCGCCAGCGGTGAAAGGTACTAGCCGTTAAAGATGTGGGCTCCTTGGGAGCTGACCCCAACGATCTGACTGGTAAATGAGCCTGACCCCGCGCGCGCAATTTCCTGCGCATCTGCGACGCTTCCATAATGGAGCGCAAGGACTGTGGGTCCAGAGCCTGAGATAAACGCAGCAACTCCTGCTTCACGTAAGGTCATCATTAATTCATAGCTCTTCGGCATCTGACTCTGTCGGTAGAACTGATGAATTCGATCTTCAGTTCCAGCAAAGAGCAATTCGGGTTTTCGAGAGAGCGCCTCCACCATGAGGGTGCTTCGTGAGATGTTTACTGTGGCATCAATATGCGGAATAGTCTCGGGAAGCAGCGCGCGCGCTTTCTTTGTTGCAACTTCACCAGAGTTAGTGGGAATGAACGCGATAGCCATTATTCGCATATCTACCGGAATAGAAATTGCCTTTCCAGAACCATCTTCAACCCAAGCGATTGTTGCACCGCCATGAAATGCAGCAGCAACATTATCTGGGTGTCCTTCAATCTCAGTTGCTAACGCTAATAAATCAGTATCGTTTAAGCGCTCGCTCCCAGAGATGACTAATGAACGCGCAAGGAATAACCCGCCGATAATTGCGCTAGAAGAGGAGCCAAGTCCGCGCCCATGAGGAATCGCATTTAAGGCGCGAAGTGCCAAACCACGTGGCCGCCCACCCATGTGATCAAAAGCTGCATTCATCGATGCAATAACTAGATTCTTCTCATCTTTGCGAATAGTTGCAGCGCCTTCGCCAGCAACTTCTACATCTAAACCTGGTTCATCGAGAACTTGCGCGGCATAGCCATCATAAATTTCAAGAGCTAACCCCAAACAATCAAAACCAGCGCCTAGATTTGCACTTGTTGCCGGCACGCGAACAGTTACCGGTGTAGCGCGAAATGTCGGGCGAGAGACCATTAGGACAACTCCAAAACCTTTGCCGCTTCATGAAGAGAGACGGGGATAACAATAGGGTCTGCCGAGCCTTCAAGGGCCCAGTGCACATCTTTCAATCCATTTCCGGTGACGGTGATAACTATCTTCTGATCTTTTGGTAATCGTCCTGCTGCCTTGGCTTTTAACAACCCAGCTAACCCGGCAGCCGAGGAAGGCTCGCAGAAGATTCCTTCACGTCCAGCAAGTAAACGATATGCGCTCAAAATTTCTTCATCGGTAACTGATTCGATTCGCCCACCTGATTGATCACGTGCAGCTTCAGCTTCTTTCCACGAGGCAGGGTTACCAATTCGAATAGCAGTTGCAATCGTCTCTGGTTTTTCAACTATGGCACCGCGGACAATTGGCGCCGCTCCCTCTGCTTGGTAGCCCCACATTTGTGGGAGCGATTTAGCAATGCGATCGCGGTGATACTCCTTGTATCCCATCCAATAAGCGGTGATATTTCCAGCATTACCTACTGGTAGCGCGTGAATATCTGGAGCAAAACCTAAAGCGTCAATAATTTCAAATGATGCTGTTTTCTGTCCCTGTAAGCGGAATGGATTTACTGAATTCACTAACGCCACTGGATAGTTATCTGCTAACTGACGGGCCAGTGTTAAGCAATCATCAAAATTGCCATCCACTTGTAAAAGTTTTGCGCCATGAATTACCGCTTGCGCCAATTTTCCCATCGCAATTTTTCCTTGCGGAACAAGGACGGCAGGAGTCATTCCCGCTTTCGTTGCATAGGCGGCGGCACTGGCGCTGGTATTTCCGGTAGAGGCGCAGACCACGACTTTCGCGCCATCTTCAGCAGCCTTACTCATCGCCATGGTCATGCCGCGATCTTTAAATGAACCAGTTGGGTTTGAACCTTCTACTTTGACCCAGACTTCGCCATTAAGCATTTCAGAGAGCACGCAGGCATAAACCAGAGGTGTCCCACCTTCATTCAGGGTAACTATTGGCGTTTTTGATGAGACGGGTAAGCGATGGCGATACTCATTGATAACCCCACGCCATGGTCGCGCTTGCTTCTTACCAAACATCAATTACTCCCACCTTCAACGCGAATAACGCTCTCTATCGAGCGAACGGTATCGAGTTTTCGTAAACCCTCGACCGTTTCAGCGAGCGCAGCATCGGTTGCGGTGTGGGTCACCACAATGAGTTCAGCTTGCGCGCCGCGACCATCCTGTCGGACGGTCTGTATTGAAACCGAATGCGATGAAAAAACATTGGCAACCGAGGCGAGTACACCTGGACGATCATTTACATTTAATCTGATGAGATAGCGGGTGAGAGTCTGCCCCATTGGCGCGATTTCCCGCTCGGCATATGTGCTCTCTTGTGGCCCCAATCCGCCAATTACTTTATGTCGTGCGACTGCAACGAGATCGCCAAGCACTGCCGATGCAGTTGGAGTGCCGCCGGCGCCTCTTCCATAGAACATTAATTCTCCGGCAGCAGTTGCCTCAACGAAGACTGCATTAAATGAATTGCGTACTGCAGCGAGCGGATGGGTATTTGGGATGAGCGCAGGATGTACCCGAACTGCAATCCGACCATCGCCAGTTAATTCAGCAATTGCTAGAAGTTTTACAACGTGCCCCATATCAGATGCGATCCGAACGACATCGGGTGTGATCCCTGAGATTCCTTCGCGGTAAACATCACTCCCACTTACTCTTGAGTGGAAGGCCAAGCTGGCAAGAATGGATGCCTTTGCCGCAGCATCAAAACCTTCAACATCAGCTGTTGGATCTGCTTCTGCATATCCAAGTGACTGCGCTTCCTTTAAGGCCGCATCAAAAGAAATTCCCTGATCTGACATTTTGCTAAGGATGAAATTTGTGGTGCCATTAACAATGCCCATGACTCGAATTACATGATCTCCTGCAAGGGAATCCCGAAGTGGTCTAATAATTGGAATTGCACCAGCAACTGCAGCTTCAAAATATAGATCAACGCTATTTTTCGCTGCAGCTTCGAATAGTTCGCCACCATGTTGTGCAAGGAGAGCTTTGTTTGCGGTCACTACCGACTTACCTGAATTAAGCGCTTCTAAAATTAAGGTGCGAGCAGGTTCAATCCCGCCAATTACTTCGATGATGACATCAATATTTGGGTCGTTTACTAACGCTCGCGCATCGGTGGTGATTTTGACCTTTGCCCTCTCAAGTTCTGGGCGAGCTTTTTTCCCGTCATTGACAGCAACGGCAACTAACCGAAGGTTTGCTCCCGCGCGAGCAGCGAGATCATCATGGCCAGCAAGTAATTGGGCCGCCACGCTATTTCCGACAGCGCCAGCGCCAAGTAGCCCAATAGATATGGAGCGCTCAATACTCTCGTTTCCCACTGGCTAACTCTCCCACATTGGGCGGCTCTCCCGATGAACGCGCCTAATTAACCTTCTTCTCGAACTTCTAGAGCCAATAAATCTGAGATTTTCTCGCGTCTGATAATGCTCCGCGAAGAACCGTCGCGGACTGCGATGACAGGAGGGCGAAGAATGTGGTTGTAATTACTCGCCATACTTCGGCCGTACGCGCCCGTCGCTGGAATGGCAAGGATGTCGCCAGGCACGATGTCACTTGGCAATCCAATCTGCCGAATAACAATATCGCCGCTCTCGCAATGCTTTCCGACCACTCGGCTATCAGCAGCCGGCGCGTTAGAGCTTCGATTAGCTAATAGCGCGGAGTATTCAGCGCCATAAAGAGATGGCCGGAAATTGTCACTCATGCCGCCATCTACCGATATATATGTACGAGTTTTCCCATCTTCCAAGAGAACATCTTTAACAGTGCCAACTTCGTAAAGCGTCACCATAGAGGGGCCAGCGATTGCGCGCCCTGGTTCGATTGCAATTGATGGGACCTCTATTTCATACTTTGCACACTGCTCTGCTAGAGCGCTATGAATTCGCTCCAAAACTTTCTCGATATCCATTGGGTCATCAGAATCAACATACGCGATTCCAAAACCACCGCCAATATCAAGGTGATGCAGCGCAACTCCATGGCTCTTTTCAAATTCCGCGATAAATTTAATCAGCCGTTCGACCGCAAGAATAAATCCTGCCTCATCGAAGATTTGTGAACCGATATGGCAGTGCACACCTTCGAGGCTAATGTGCTCGGCATTGTGAGCAGTTACCGCAGCGAGCATCGCACTGCCGCTTGCAATTGAAAAACCAAATTTCACATCTTCATGAGCAGTAGCAATTGATTCATGTGTATGGGCAGAAATCCCCGGCGTCAATCGAAGGAGGATTGACTGCTTCTTACCTAATGAACCAGCGATTGAATTAATTCGATCTAGTTCAATTAGTGAATCGGCAACAATAAAACGGACCCCAACTTTTATCGCCTCTTCAATCTCAGCAACTGACTTGTTATTGCCATGAACTTCAATTCGATTTGGTGGGAATTTTGCCGCAAGCGCGACGGCTAGTTCACCACCGGTGCAGACATCGATATTCAATCCATCTTCTGCCAACCATTTTGCAGTAGCAATCGAAGTAAACGCCTTACTTGCATAATAAACATCTGAATTTACGCCGAAAAATTTTGTAAGTGTTTCCTTAAACTTTCGTGCACGCGTCCTAAAATCATCTTCATCAAGGATAAAAGCTGGAGTTCCAAATTCCCCGATGAGCTGAGATGCCGGAATCCCGCCAAGTGAAAGTTCACCACTTTTACTATCTATCCGAGCATTCTTCGGCCAGATAGCTGGATTAAGTCCCGAGGTTACATTTGCCATTACATTCGCTCCGGTGCGCTTACGCCAAGGAGTGCTAATCCATTAGCGAGTAATTGTTTTGTAGCAGTACAGAGTAGCGCTCGGGATGTATGGAGCGCGGTTGGTTTTTCATCACCCATAGGCAAGACTCGACAATCGTTGTAAAACCGGTGATAAAGGCCGGCAATCTCTTCAAGGTACCTGGCAACTTTATGGGGTCCACGCACTTCGGCCGCAGCGAGCACGACCTGAGGAAATTGTGCCAACGCACCTGCAAGTTCGCTCTCGCGCTCGTGGATTAGTAACTCTTCCTTGAAATCTTCAACTTTTAGTGAGACGCCAAGTTCTGCAGCGTTACGCAAGAGGGCGCTAATCCGAGCGTGCGCATATTGAACGTAGTAGACCGGATTGTCATTGGAATGTTTCTTCATCAAGTCAACATCAAGCGTTAATGGTGTATCAGTTGGATATCTGCTCAAGGTATATCGCGCAGCATCAACACCAACTTTCTCAACTAATTCTTCGAGCGTAATGATTGTTCCCGCTCGCTTGGAAAGTTTTACCTCTTCACCATTCTCGAAAATCTTCACCATCTGTCCGATGAGAACTTCAATGTTCTGCTCGGGATCATCCCCGGCGCAGGCGACGAGCGCCTTGAGTCTGCCAACATAGCCATGGTGGTCAGCGCCGAGAAGATAGATACATAAATCAAAACCACGAGCACGCTTATCTAAATAGTACGCAGTGTCAGATGTGAAGTACGTCAATTCTCCATCGGCTTTTACGAGTACTCGGTCTTTATCATCACCAAAGTCAGTAGTGCGTAACCACGTCGCACCATCTGCGTGGAAAATATGGCCCTTCTCTTCAAGGCGTTGTGCCACAGTTGCAACCGCACCTGAATCATGAAGTGATTTCTCGGAGTACCAGACATCAAAATGAGTATCAAAAGTTTTTAGAACGTCTTTTTGTTGAGCAAGTTGGAGGCGATAACCTGCCTCACGAAATGCGTTAAGAGCATCATCGCCACTTTTATCCATGATCTTTCGATCTTCAGTAACAATTTCGCGAGCTAGATCTTGAATGTATGCGCCGTGGTATCCATTCTCTGGCGTGGGCAATCCATGGGCTGCCGCATGCAGCGATGCAGCAAACAACTCCATCTGTGTGCCGCGATCATTGATGTAAAACTCACGCGTAACCTCTGCACCAGCTGCAGCTAAAACTCTTGCAATCGAATCGCCGACCGCTGCCCATCTGGTATGTCCAAGATGCAGTGGACCAGTGGGGTTGGCGCTAATAAATTCAAGATTAATTCGTAAACCTGAAAGCGCTCTTCCTTTTCCATAGTTAGCGCCTTGAGCGAGCACTTCACGAACAATCGCAACTTGAGCGCCTTGCGCTAACGTGATGTTAAGAAATCCTGGCCCCGCGATTTCAACTTTTTCGATTCCAGAGATGGCGCTAAAAACTGGTGCGAGCAGGGCTGCCAATTCCCGTGGGTTCTTCCCTGCCGACTTGGCCATCTGCAGAGCTACTGAAGTGGCGTAGTCGCCATGCTCCCGATTTTTTGGGCGCTCCAGCGGAAACTCTGCCGGTGTAGGCGCCGGCCCAACATCTATGGCTGATGCGGCGAGCGCAGCCGATAGCGCCTGGGCCAACTCCTCTGGATTCACACCTCTAAGGGTATCGGCCTTACCCTTAGCCAGGTAACGCGCCACCTTCTCACGCGGGAGTGGTGAAATGGCAGACACGCAGGTCTTAGGAACCTGTGACTTCGGTCGTGTGGGTTCAAGTCCCACCTCCCGCACCACACGATGTAACTCGTGCAGTTTTCAAGATAGTCACAAGATCGTCATAACATCGTCATAAGAGAATTAAGAGTCTGAAGTACTGATGGAAAATATCAATCAATCTAGTTCGTCGAAAAGACCAGGACTCTCTAAAACTTGGTTAAGTAAAAACCTCGTACTGCTGACCTTTATCTCCTTTGCTCAAGATGCCGCAAGTGATCTCATCTACCCGCTACTTCCTCTACTTCTCATCGGAGTTGTGGGAAGCGCACCGCTAGCTCTTGGTGTTATTGAAGGAGTCGCAGATTTTGTCGCAGGGATGACCAAACTTTACGCAGGAAAGCTCAGTGATCGATTTGGCAGGAAACCATTTATAACTGGTGGTTACACCTTAGCCGCAATCGGAAAAATATTTACCGTCTTCTCACTTGCTTGGACAGGAATATTTGCTGGACGAGTTATTGACCGAATTGGTAAAGGATTACGAGGCGCACCACGAGATGCATTAATTCATGACAGCGTTGATAACCAACATTTAGGTAAAGCTTTTGGATTTCATCGAGCGGGAGATAACTTTGGTGCGGTTGTAGGTCCACTGATTGCACTGGGGCTACTTGCCGCGCTCAATGATGATGTTCGTGCCGTAGCAAAGTGGGCTCTAATCCCCGCCGTCATCAGCGCTCTTGCAACGTTAATCATTCACGAAAAGAGAGCTCAGCAACGACGAGAAACTTTTGCCAAAGTACCGCTCTCGCCAAAACTCAAGAAAACTATTTTAATTTTGGTGCTAATTCAAATCTCAAATATTCCTGATGCGCTTCTTCTTCTTCGCCTACATGACATTGGCTTTTCTCCATCTGGAGTCGTTTTTGGTTACGTCATTTACATGTTCGTGGCCACTATTGCCGCATATCCAGCAGGGCGGATCGCCGACCAGATACATCCAAAGTATGTCTACTTGGTTGGGTTAACCTTTTTTGCGCTTGGCTACCTCGCTTTAGGTCTTACCGAAAATCGAATAGTTGCTCTGATTGCACTCGCAATCTATGGGCTCTTCCCCGCATTAACTGATGGCATCGGAAAAGCATGGATTGGTCGGTTAAGCGACGAGCGTTCACGAGGGTATGCGCAAGGAGTTTTTCAGGCGAGTATGAGTTTTGCCGTACTTGCGGCAGGCATTTGGGGCGGATTGATCTGGACAAGTGGAAAAATTGAATTAGCCCTGGTCATTGCTGGCGCAGGTGCAGCTGTTGGCGCTTTAGTATTACTAATAAATACTCGGTTGGAGCCATGAAACTTCGCGAACTTGTGCAAGAGAAATATGTAGGACGGTTCTACTTCGCACGCTTTGTTTCTAATGTGGGCAACGGAATGGCGCCAGTAGCCCTTGCCTTTGCAGTACTCGATTTACCAAATGGAAATGCAACGCTCCTTGGAACTATCTTAGGTATCAACACCGTTGCCCTTCTGATTATGTTTCCTTTCGGTGGAGTAATTGCAGATAGATATGGCCGGGCAAAGTGGATTGCATATGGAGATGTATTTACGGCGCTGTTGCTCTTCTTTCAAGTCTCATTTTTTGCAACCGGAAGCGTTCCATTTTGGGTCTTCGTCGTAGTAAATGTGGGATGCGGTTTACTTCTTGGCATCTGGTGGCCAGCATTTAATGGCGTACTGCCAGCGCTTCTACCGCAACAGGCGCTTCAAAAAGCTAATGCGCTAAATAATATGTTTTCCAATACTGCGCTAATCATCGGATCGGCATTGGGTGGAATTTTAGTTAGCACGGTAGGTAGCACGACTGCGCTTGCTGTTGATGCAGCAACATTTCTCGTCGCGGGAATCGTTGTGTACACCTTCAAACATGTCACTCCACCTATGGAGGTAGTGGAAAACACGGTGCTACACGATTTGAAAGAAGGTTGGCGGGTCTTTACCTCCTTTCGATGGCTTGTTGTCATCGATATTTGTTTTGCTTTTATCGTGATGTCATGGGCTGCTGGTGAAAATGTGCTCGGCCCCCTTGTTGCACGCGAGAAATTCGATGGCGCAAAATCATGGTCGATGGTCCTCACCGCCGTCTCAATTGGATTGATTGTTGGGTCTTTCGTCGCAATGCGCTTTCATCCCAAATATCCGATGTTGACGATGATGTGCCTTACCGTATTTCTTGCTCTCTACATCTGGTCGATTGCGCGGCCACAACCGCTCTGGTTCATCATCGGCGCAGCATTTATGTGGGGCGTGGTCTTTGATTTATGGAAAACTATTTGGGATACCGCGCTTCAAACACGGATACCACGCGAAGCGCTCTCTCGAGTCGCTGCATACGATGGTGTGATCGTCATGTTATTTCGACCCGTGGGGTTGGCACTCGCTGGACCTTTTGCCACTAAATTCGGCGTTGAAGCGACGCTTAATGGCGCCGCAGCACTTGTAGTGTTAGCGATTCTCTTCTCGCTCTTTTTCCCAGAGGTTCGAAAGTTTGAGAGGCTCTAACTGGTGCGTTAGACCCATTTCTCGAGCTCCCTAGAAATTACCGCTGCAAGCTCTCGCATCGCTTTTCCACGATGGCTAATCGAATCTTTAAGCTCTGGTGCCATTTCACCTGTGGTTTCCGTATGACCTTCAGGTATGAAAATTGGATCATAACCAAAGCCATTTTTGCCGCGAGGTTGGTCTATTAAAACGCCAAACATTTCCGCGCGCACAACTTTTTCATAGCCGCTCGGTGCAACAAAAGCTGCTGCACAGACGAATTGCGCTCGCCTATTTGCCACGCCGATCATCTCCTGTAATACCTTCTCTAAATTAGCCTGATCATTACCATGTACTCCGCTATAT
>Ga0214917_10006026_pt1 | contig 12743 bp, 14 predicted proteins | sample LL_1208_BB_MetaG_FD_177983 | JGI IMG/M metagenome (GOLD analysis project Ga0214917, IMG submission 177983) | Freshwater microbial communities from Lake Lanier, Atlanta, Georgia, United States - LL_1208_BB | ecosystem: Environmental > Aquatic > Freshwater > Lake | place: USA: Georgia | collected... | reverse complement strand
GCCAAACTCCTTTAACTCTCGCCCTGCCTTTACATTTATACTAAGCGCAGAGTTCTTTGTTGCAGATACCAATGATTTTGCTTTATTTGCCAGCGACTGCGGGTTCTTAATATTTGAAGGAGTATGAATTAAATCCCTTGCTTGCCAAGTAGCCTTAGCAAAAATTAATGCACGAGCAATCTGATCGCCAAAATCTCCATAAATTACAAAGCTCGGTTTCTCGCTTTTTTTCTCAGATTTTAAAGAAAATTGATAATTTGCCAAAACTAGAGCGGCAACATGAATATCTATTTGTTTTTTATCCTCAACTAAGCCGGTCAAAACCTTGGCTTGCATGCCCTTTACCTTGCGACTTAATGAAGCACTTGCTTTGCGAATATCCTCATCAGTGGATTCACCAACGCCGATCAAATAAATTCGAGTTAATGAATCTATTTTTAACGGAACCTCAATTATCTCTCCAGCTTTAGCGGTGAATTCTGGCCAATTTGCTAATTCAATTGTTAAATCAATTTGCGTGTAGGCTGTTAATAATTTAAGTAATTCACTTTTCTTTATGCTTACTTTCTCACCCTGCGAAATCGGAATTGCAACTGCGGTAATATCCTTAAAAATCTTTTCATTTCGTGCCGAAGAATGAGTTACATCAGGCAAGTAATTAAAGTTCTTGGCACTCATTTTGAATGAAGATCAGTTCAAATATTTATTATTTTTTTACTAAATTAACAGCAGCTTGTAATACATTTCCTAAATTTGTAGCTTCCTCAATATTAAGTTCTACAACTAAACGTCCGCCGCCTTCTAATGGAATACGCATCACCATGGAACGAGCTTCTTTGGTGACCTCCATTGGGCCATCTCCAGTACGTGGTTTCATTGCAGCCATTTAAATCTCCCCTACTGAAAAGGTTTACCTTAGAAAGAGAATTATCCCCTATCTCGGGTTAAGTGGGAAATTGGGTTAGGAATTACTAAAAAATGGATGAAATTAAGCGGGATCTTCCAGTTGAAATAACTGTTAATACTGCACGTTCTGGAACACCTAGTTTTCCGGCAATTTCGGCAGCGCTTACTTGATACACATAATGCATAGTTAAAATTAATCGCTCTTCTTCTGGCAAGCTCTCCAGAATTTCGGCGATACTTTTTTTGGCTGGAATATCAGATGGCACAGGAACAAGATTACTGCTAGCGGCTACTTCTCTGGACTTCTTTCGACTAAGCGTGCAAACCTACGAAGCGATATCCGCACACCTAAGAGAATAAAAGGCTTAAGAATTGCTATGAGTATTGCTGGGGCGATGATCTCCTCGCTCCAATAAAAGGTGGTCATCTTTTTCTTTTCTACTAATTCAAATTTTCCGGTTCCGCGAATTACTCGACCAATATGTACAACATCGCATCTAGTCGGAGGTTGCCACTTAGTTACCTCCATGGTGTCAAGAACACCTAATTTTAATTTTGGGTAAAGATTTGAAAATAAACCAGTAAAGGCAAATATCAAAACACCATTTCCATTTTTTACTGTACTATCTTGATCAAGTTCTGACCAAACCTTTGTTTGCAACATCCAATTACTTTGCCCGCGCCAATCAACTAAATGTTTCCAAACCTCTTTGACAGGTTTGTTGATTTCAATAGTAACTTCTAGATGATTAGTTATTGCCATTATTTTGAGATCGCTTCAATTGTTGATGGGACATCAGTGCACCAAGAAACTAGTTCGGCCTGTCCTGATTTCATAAAATTATGTTTCGCTAAATGATCAAGTGCAGTTCGAAGTGGTGTATATAAACCGGTTGGATCACAAACTGCAATCGGCTTATTGTGAAATTTTAGGTAGCGGCCAACCCAGATTTCAAAAAACTCTTCTAAGGTACCTATTCCGCCAGGGAGTGCAATAAAGGCATTTGATAACTCCTCGAGCTTGGCTTTCCGAGTTCGCATATCTGTCACTACATGCATTTCATGAGCATCTTTGTCTTCAAACTCTAAAGAAATTAAAGATTGTGGAATTACGCCAATTGTTTTAGCGCCAACAGATCTTGCGCCCTCTGCAACCTTTCCCATCATGGAAGCTTTACCGCCGCCCCACACTAACTCCCATCCATTTTTTCCAATAGCTGCGCCAATTTCAAAGGCAAGATCTAGTGATTGTTGTGGAATATCTTTGGCTGATGAGCAATAAACACTTACACGCATTTAATTAGTCTATAACCTAAGTTGAATTTTGATACCCTTGCCAAATGAGTGATTCCATGAATAACAATCTCGCATATGGAATTGGAATCGCCACTCTAAATGAGGCTGGTCAAGTACTTGAGGTTTGGTATCACAGCCTTGGTTTAGGCAAAAAGGTTGGCAGTGAAAAATTTACAGAGCTACTTACTGCAGATTTAATTCGTAAAGTTAAACGAGTAAATCTAAGTATTGAAATAAATTTAACAAAGCCCGCTAGTGATGTGGCAGATGTTTACCTTCGTCTGCAACTACTTTCTCATCGAATTGTTAAGCCAAATGGATTAAACCTAGACGGAATTTTTGGAATACTTCCAAATCTAGTTTGGACATCTGTTGGTCCTTGCGAGGTAGGAACATTTAATGAAATTCAACCTCTGCTTCGTGCTAAACACAGCAACTTAGTTGTGCATTCAGTGGATAAGTTTCCAAGAATGATTGATTATGTAGTTCCAGAAGGTGTGCGAATTGCAGATGGTGATCGTGTTCGTCTTGGTGCTTATTTATCTTCTGGCACAACTGTCATGCACGAGGGCTTTGTTAATTTCAATGCTGGAACTTTAGGTAAATCGATGGTCGAAGGTCGCATTAGTGCTGGAGTTGTCGTTGGTGATGGCAGCGATATTGGTGGCGGTGCATCAATTATGGGAACTCTAAGTGGTGGTGGCAAAGAAGTCATTTCAGTAGGTCAGCGCACACTACTTGGCGCTAATTCAGGTATTGGAATTTCACTTGGTGATGATTGTGTTGTTGAAGCTGGTGTTTATATAACTGCCGGTTCAAAGATCTCACTTCCAGATGGAAAGGTTGTGAAAGCTAAAGAGTTAAGTGGTGGAAATAATTTACTTTTCCGCCGCAACTCCCAAAATGGCGCCCTTGAAGCACTGCCAAAAACTGGTACTTGGAGCGGCTTAAACTCGATTTTGCACTCTAATTAATTAAGTTTTTCGGGCTGGTTAAAAAACCAAATCCCCAAGAGATATGCATCGTTATTAATACAGATGGCAAAGAGATCCTCTGATAAAAACCTTTACCAATAAATAAACTACTCAAAATAATTGAAATTAAGTAAATAAGTACTGGTACAAAAAATATGGTGTTTAAAAATATGCCAGTAAGCAGTGAAAGTAAATTAATTATTAATGCAATTGGCGGTGCCAAGTAACGGTAATTAACTGTACCTTTATGTTTTCTAGAAACTGCCCTACGCCAGCGACCATACTCATAATACTGCTTAGCTAATTTTGCAAAGGTATCTCTTGGTCGGTAGGTAACAATTAATCTTGGATCAAACCAAATTACGCCTCCATTTAATCGCAGTCGATGGTTTAACTCCCAATCCTGGGCGCGAATATATTTCTCATCAAATCCGCCTGCTTGCAGTATGGCACTCTTTTTAAATGTTCCTAAATAAACAGTATCTGCTGGACCTGCCTCGCCACCTGTGTGAAATTTGGAGGCTCCGACACCGATCTTTGATCGCATTGCAATTGCAACAACAGCTTGGAAACCATGTTCAGCATCTGCCTGCATTAAACCACCAACATTTACCGCACCAGTTTGATTCATTATTTCAACTGCGGTTTTAATATATGAATCACTTATTTCAGCATGACCATCTATGCGACAAATAATTTCATTTGATGCAGCAGCAATTGCCAAATTTAAAGCGGTTGCAGTTTTGCCAGTTGGATTAGAAACCAATTTAATTCGTGAGTCAGAAACTGCAAGTTGTTGTGCAATTTTATTTGTGTTGTCGGTAGATGGACCTAGAGCCAAGATGATTTCTAAATCACCTGCATAATCCTGCTTAAGAATTGCTGAGATACATTGTGCCAGATCACGCTCTTCATTAAGTATTGGCAAAATAACTGAAACTGCCGGATTTAATTGAGTGCTCATAGCGCTCTAATCCTAACTTTCAACGCCAGTTTTACCGCTTCATAATCTAAGATGTACAAGTGAAATCCGCTAGAAGCACCAAAATACTTACAATTATTTCAATTGGAACATTAGCGGTATCTGCAATTAGCGCATTGGCCTTTGGCACCGTATCTGCTTCAATCAATAAGATCGATGCATTTGCTGGATTAAAAAATCGCCCGAGCAAAGCATCATCAGCAGTTAATTATTTAATTGTGGGTTCTGATACTCGAGAAGGATTAACCAAAGAGGAGTTAAAACTTCTGCGGGTAGGCTCAGTAAAAAGTGCAGCAGGTAAGCGCTCTGACACGATGTTGCTTGTTCATATCTCAAAATCCAGAGACAAAGCAGTCATTATCTCGATACCTCGCGACACATTTGCCTTGATTCCGGAACACAAAAATAATCAGGGAAAGTTAGTTCCGGCAGTGCACTCCAAAATTAACTCCGCCTTTAATTGGGGTGGTGCGCCACTTTTAATTCAAGTCATTGAGGATATGACAAATTTAAAGATTGATCATTATGTTGAAGTTAATTTTGCTGGCTTTGCAGATGTAGTAGATGCACTTGGTGGAATAGAGGTTTGCAACAAGAAAGATATTAATGATGCTAAGAGCCATTTGATATTACCTGCTGGTGTTCATACATTGAATGGCATTGAAGCACTTAAGTATGTTCGTACCCGTGACTTTGATGGATTAGGCGATCTGGGGCGAATGCAACGGCAACAATCATTTATAAGTTCAGTTCTTCGCAAGGCAACAAGCAGTGGTGTCTTATTAAATCCGATAACACTAGTTAACTTTATTAACTCCTCACTATCGGCAGTCACAACCGATAATGGATTGAATAGTTCAGATTTAATTACCTTAGCTAAACAGTTAAAATCTTTATCAGCATCAAAGGTGAGAACGCTAACAGTTCCACTCTCTAACTTAAGTTACGACTCAGATGGCGTTACTGCGGCAGTACTTTGGGATCCGGTATTAGCACCAGAGTTATGGCAGCGAATTAATGAAGATCGGCCAGTCATTGATGAAGTAACTCCATCACCTTCTGCTTCAACAACTGCCGCACCCGCCATTATTGATAAATTTAAAACCAAAACTGCAGAGGACAATGCCTGTAAGTAGGTAGGCTTCGCCCGTGAGTTTAAAATTATCTGTTGTCGGTACCGGCTACTTAGGCGCAACTCATGCGGCTTGCATGGCCAGTATAGGATTTGAAGTTATTGGTGTTGATGTTGACGCTACCAAGATTGATTTACTTGCAAAGGGCAAAGTTCCATTTTATGAACCAGAGCTTGAGGATTTGCTTTCTGAACAAATTAAATCTGGCAGATTAAAATTTTCGAAAGAATTTACAGATATTGCAGATTGTGATGTTCACTTTATCTGCGTTGGTACACCGCAGGTAAAGGATGGAATTGCAGCTGATCTGGCATTTGTAAATTCGGCGCTAGAAACAATTGCCCCAATTGTGAAGGCTGGTTCATTGGTTGTAGGTAAATCAACTGTGCCAGTTGGTACCGCCGCCAGATTGCGAGACCTATTAATTTCTATTAATCCATTGGCAGATCTGGCTTGGAATCCCGAGTTTTTACGTGAAGGTTTTGCAGTTGAAGATACCTTGCGCCCAAATCGATTAGTTGTTGGAACTACTAGCGATAAAGCAGAAGCGACTTTAAAAGAGGTTTATGCAAAAAATTTGGCAGATGGTATTCCTTGGATTCGTGCTGATCTACCAACATCAGAGTTAGTAAAGGTTGCCGCAAACTCATTTCTAGCAACCAAGATCTCCTTTATCAATGCAATGGCAGAAATTTGCGAAGCAACGGGTGGCGATGTAACAGTTCTTGCCAAGGCAATTGGTTATGACCCAAGAATTGGTAGCAGATTTTTACAAGCCGGAATTGGTTTTGGTGGTGGTTGTCTACCTAAAGATATTCGCGCATTTATGGCTCGTGCGGAAGAACTTGGTGCCCAACAAGCGCTTGAATTCTTAAAGGAGATTGATTCAATTAATTTGCGTGCTCGCCAGCGCATTATTGAGTTAGTAAGAAAAGATTTAGCTGATGATTTAAGTGGTAAGAAGATTGCAATTTTAGGAGCAGCATTTAAACCAGATAGTGATGATGTACGTGACTCCCCAGCACTTGATATTGCAGCACAAATACAGGCAGCGGGCGCTGTTGTAACAGTTCATGATCCAAAGGCAATTGCCAATGCGCAGAAACGTTTCCCAGCACTAAACTTTGCAGATAATGTTGAAGCAACTGTGAAGGATGCGGAATTACTTTTGCATTTAACTGAATGGAAGATGTATCGCGAATTAGATCCGGCAAAGATAAAAAAACTTGTCAAAAATGCAATCATGATCGATGGTAGAAATGCTTTAGATCGTGATGCCTGGCGCAGTGCCGGCTGGCACTTCCGCGCATTAGGTAGAGCCCATTAAGTAGATGCAAAGTAAATGAGCGACCAAATAGATCAAATGCTCGCCCTAAAAACTTGGGCAGTTGTTGGATTAAGTAATAACCCAGATCGAGCAGCTTTTGGAGTTTCAAAATTATTAATCGAAAAAGGTCACACAGTGATTCCAGTTCATCCAAAGGCAGAAACTGTTCATGGCCAAAAGGGTTATGCAAAATTATCTGATATTCCGGTACCAATAGATGTAGTAGATATCTTTGTTAACTCAGATTTAGCAGGTGCCATAGTAAATGAAGCAATAGAAGTTGGCGCTAAAGGCGTTTGGTTGCAATTAGATGTTATTGATGAAGGTGCCGTTACCAGAGCAAAGGATGCTGGCTTGCTGGCAATTATGAATCACTGCCCAGCGATTGAGTACGAAAAGCGCGGCTAAGAATCTATTTCGCCACTGTAATACTGCTGAGCATGAATGATCTCAGTTATCAAAGCTTCTAAATTACCCCCCGCTAATCCAACTGCTCTCAACCTTTGATCAAATTTTAGCTTTGGATTTCTTGCCATCAAATGCAAATAGGGCCGGTAATCATCACTATTAGGATCGGTTCTTAATTCACCCGTAACTGCATTAAGTTGCAGATTTCCAGTTTCACCAAGTGGTAAATCCAAAACTGCGCGAAGGTACTGTTCAAAATAATTTGTTATTGAATTAATATCAGAAATAAATGCTGATCTTGGTTGCAACCAATTAACCTCTAATAAATTTTGATAATTGTTGGCATCGACAATTAATTCAATTCCGCCAGTTAAGGAAATTTCATTCAATAGATCTAAAGCAGAAACCGCAATTGTCACCGCTTGCTCTTCACTCATTGCAGGCGCAGGTGAAATAATTAAATCTCTGCTAGAAAGTGCAATAGGCCAAATAGCAGATTGCGCATGTGCAGAGCGAGCAGCAGTAATTGCTAATTTATCCTCAACTACTTGGTGTAATTCAATTGAGTTTATGGCAGTCAACAACTTACTAGATGGATAGATTTGAGCGCCAGATTGTTCTGCAACTTTAATCGCCCCAATTGAAATTAGTTCAGGTTCAATACAAATTAGATTGCAATCTTCAGCAAAGTTAGTTAATTCCAATGCACTCATTTTTTTTCTACTGCCCTTAACTTGGATACCTAATCGATTGCCAGCCTCAGTTATTTGGGAAACAGCTAACTCCGGTGCGATTACACCAACAACTGGGAAGCTCATGTAATAAGGTTACCTGCATAATGAATAAATTAATTCTTGCTTCATCCTCACCATCCAGACTTCGCTTGCTTCAAAGCGCTGGCATTAACCCACAGATATTGGTTAGTGGTGTTGATGAGGAGTCGCCAGAAATAACCGCACTTAAGCCAAGTGAAATGGTGTTAGCACTAGCCATTATAAAAGCGCACACTGTTAAGGATTTAGCACCAGCTGATTCTTTGATACTAGGATGTGATTCCACCTTTGAATTTAATGGTCAATCATTAGGTAAACCAGAAACTAAAGTGAATGCCATCGAACGTTCAAAAATGTTAAGTGGGAAGATTGGTTACCTTCATACTGGACACTGCTTAATTGATTTAAAGCAAGGAATTGAATTAACTGAGAGATCAACTGCGAAAGTGCAATTTGCAGAGATGACTGAGGATGAAATTACAGATTATGTAGATTCAGGTGAACCATTGCATGTAGCTGGTGGCTTTACATTAGATGGATTAAGTGCACCATTTATAACAAATATTGAAGGAGATCCAAGTGGAATTATTGGACTATCACTTCCCTTACTTCGTAAAATGATTATTTCACTTGGATATAGCTGGCCGGATTTAAAAAACTCTTAATAATTTAGGATAAGTTTGTCCTATGAGTGATCTATATCAGGACCCGATTGGTACTGCAGAGGTAGCTGCTAAAGCAATCGCTGAAAAAACCGGTAAAGCTAATCACCATGTGGCACTTATTATGGGATCTGGTTGGATATCTGCCGCAGATGCACTTGGTCAACCAACACATGAATTTGCTGTAACCGAACTTCCAGGCTTTCACGCACCAACTGTTGTCGGTCACGGCGGCAAAGTTAGATCTTATGAATTATTAGGTGGAGTTAGTGCGTTAGTTTTCTTAGGACGAACACATTTTTATGAAGGATTAGGAATGGAGCCAGTAGCACACGCAGCTCGTACCGCGGTCAAAACTGGTTGCAAAGCAGTTGTGTTAACAAATGCCTGTGGTGGTATTAATACAGAGTACAAAGTTGGACAACCAGTTTTAATTAAAGATCACATCTCATTAACTGCAGCATCACCTTTAATCGGTGCAGATTTTGTAGATCTAACAGATCTTTATAGCAAACGTTTGCGCGCACTTGTTAAAGAGGCGGATCCATCACTTGCGGAAGGTGTATATGTGCACTGGCGTGGTCCTTCCTATGAAACTCCTGCTGAAATTCGCATGATGCGCACCATGGGCGCAGATTTAGTTGGCATGTCTACTGTGCCAGAGGCAATTGCAGCACATGCCTTAGGAGCAGAAGTTTTAGGAATTTCGTTAATCACCAATGCTGCAGCCGGTGTTACCGGTGAAAAGTTAAATCATGAAGAGGTTATTGCAGCTGGAAAGGCAGCAGCGGATCGAATTGGTAAATTGCTAGCTTCAGTATTACCAAAGTTGTGATCTCTGCAGATTTGAAGCAAGAGGTAATTGATTGGATCAAACATGATCCAGATCCAAAAACAGCGAAGCAATTGCAGCAATGGTTAGATGAAGATAATAATGAAAAATTAACCACCTCCTTTAACGGATTTTTGCAATTTGGCACTGCCGGATTGCGTGGCCCAATTGGTCCAGGTCCGTCATGTATGAATCGGGCAGTTGTTAGCAGAGCCGCTTCTGGAATTGCCGCATTTATGAAAAAACATAATTTGAAATCAGTTGTAATTGGTCGAGATGCCCGGCATGGTTCAGTTGATTTTGCTAAAGATTCTGCAGAAATTTTAGCGGGCGCTGGATTTAAAACTTATGTCCTGCCTCGCGAATTACCAACTCCAGTTTTAGCTTATGCAGTTAATAAATTAAAGGCAGATGTGGGAATTATGGTTACAGCATCGCATAATCCGGCAATTGATAATGGTTATAAAGTTTATTTAGGTGGCGTAGTAGGTGGAGTTAATTTCCATGGCTCACAAATAATTTCACCGATCGATACCGAGATCTCTGATTTCATTTCTAAAGCGGAATTAGTACCGAATCGGATTACTACATATGAAACAGTTTCTGAAACTATATTAACTGATTACATCAACTCAGTTGCCACGATCTGCCATACCCCAAATCAATTGAAGATTGTATACACCGCACTTCATGGTGTTGGTGCTGAAACCTTTCTAAAAGTTTTCCAAAAGGCGGGCTTTGCCAAGCCAATTCTTGTTAGTGAACAAGAAAAACCTGATCCAGATTTCCCAACCACACCATTTCCAAATCCCGAAGAATCTGGTGCAATTGATCTAGCCCTTGATTATGCAAAGCGCGAGCATGCTGATTTAGTAATTGCCAATGATCCAGATGCTGATCGCTGCGCCATTGCAATCAATGATCCAGAGCATGGTTGGCGGATGCTTCGTGGTGATGAAGTCGGCGCAATTGTTGGTAAGTATTTAATAGATAAAGATCGAATCAACAATGGTGCATTTGCGAATTCGTTAGTTTCCTCTTCATTGCTGGGCAAAATGGCAAGGAAAGCTGGAATTGAGTTTCATGAAACTTTAACTGGCTTTAAGTGGATATCTAAAATTTCAAATCTCACCTTTGGATATGAAGAAGCACTTGGTTATTGCATTGATCCTAAGTTAGTTAATGACAAAGATGGCATCAGCGTTGGTCTGCTAATAGCACAAATTGCTGGAGAATTAAGAGATGCCGGAATCTCGCTAAGTGATTACTTAGATTTAATTGGAGATGAGTACGGATTTCATAAAACCGAGCAGATTTCTATCAGAGTAAGTGATCTCTCTATAATTTCTACCTTATTAAATAAATTTACTTCCAATCCTCCAACATCGCTGGCTGGATCTAGTTTAATCTCAACAGAGGATTTAAGTAGATCCAAAACAATGGCAACTCCCGGTATTCGTTGTTATTACAATGACGGTATCAGAATCATCATTAGACCAAGTGGTACTGAACCTAAATTAAAGTGCTATATCGAGGTTGTCTCTGGTAGCAGAGCAGATGCCCAATTGCGTTGTGAATTAATTAAAAAGGAAGTAACGACTACTCTGCAGAAATAGCAAGGTAGGCAGGCTTTACAATCTTTTCAATAATCTCTAATCGCTCTTCAAAAGGGATGAATGAGCTCTTGAGTGCATTAACAGTTACTCGTTGCAGATCGACAAACTTCCAATCAAATGCATTTACACATTGAGTCATTTCATTTGTCATTGAGGTATTGCTCATTAATCGGTTGTCGGTATTTAAAGTGATACGAAATCTTAATTTAGCCAATACGCCTATAGGATGTTCACTATAAGTCTTAGCTGCACCAGTTTGTAAATTTGAAGTTGGGCAAAGTTCTAGTGGAATACGACGGTCTCTAACATATGATGCTAATTTTCCAAGCTTTGGTGTTGCACCACTGAAATTAATATCATCAATAATTCGAACGCCATGTCCTAAACGTTCTGCGCCACAAATTTGGATCGCCTCCCAAATTGATGGCAAGCCATAAGCCTCACCAGCATGAATAGTGAAGTGCGCATTTTCCTGGCGCAAATACTCAAAAGTATCTAATTGTTTTGTTGGCGGGAAACCATCTTCGGGTCCGGCAATATCAAAACCAACAACACCTTTATCGCGATACTTAACAACTGCTTCAGCTGCTTCTTGCGATCTTCCTGCCTGGCGCATTCCACAAAGAAGTGATTCCACCCTGATGACATTTCCCTCCTTTGCTGCTTCAGCCATTCCTTGCTTATATCCTTCAGTTGTTGCCTCAACAATCTGGTCGATGCTTAATCCTTGTTCAGTAAATAATTCTGGAGCCCCGCGTACTTCGGCGTAAACAACACCATCTTGCGCTAAATCAATGGCACACTCACGTGCTACTTGAATAATCGATTCGGTGGTTTGCATAACGGCAATGGTGTGAGAAAAAGTTTCTAAGTATCGAACTAAGGAGCCTGAGTTACAGGATTCTTCAAACCATTTACCTAACTCAATTGGATCATGCGTAGGTAATTTTTTGTAACCAATTTTTTCAGCAATATCAATAATTGTTTGTGGGCGTAGTCCACCATCCAGATGATCATGCAGTAGCGCCTTTGGTAATCGCTTGATCTGCTCAACACTTGGTTTATTGCTTAATGACACTTAACCCTCAATTCGTTCAATCACTAATGGTAGGCGATTAATTTTTACATCCGCACCACCAATTGAGAATGCATCCACTAAGGCATCCTTTGCTCTTTCAAATCTATCGCTTTCATCGGTGTGAAGCGTCAAAATACTTTGCCCAGCTTTGACCATATCTCCTGGCTTGGCATGTATTTCAATTCCAGCACCTGCTTGAACAGCTTCTCCCTGTTTAGAACGACCAGCACCTAATCGCCAAGCAGCAACGCCAACTTTCATTGCATCTAAAGTTAATAACTTTCCATCTTTATCTGCAGTAATTTCAATTTTTTCTTTAGCAACTGGAAGTGGAGCATCATTATCGCCACCTTGTGCTGCCACCATTTTGTGCCATGCATCCATTGCCATGCCATTTTTTAATGCAGTAGCTGGATCAACCTTTGGAATAACACCAGCTGTATCTAACATCTCATTTGCCAGTAATAAAGTTAATTCCACAACATCTGCTGGACCGCCACCTGATAAGACCTCTAAAGCTTCTCGAACCTCTAATACATTTCCAGCGGTTAAACCAAGTGGTACATCCATTGCAGTAACTAATGCTCTAGTTTTAACTCCGGCAACTTTTCCTAAATCCACCATAGTTCGAGCAAGTAATCCGGCATCCTTTGGATCACTCATAAATGCACCTGATCCAGTTTTAACATCGAGAATTAACGCACTTGTTCCTTCAGCAATCTTCTTGCTCATAATTGATGATGCAATTAATGGAAT
>Ga0214917_10006024_pt1 | contig 12743 bp, 2 predicted proteins | sample LL_1208_BB_MetaG_FD_177983 | JGI IMG/M metagenome (GOLD analysis project Ga0214917, IMG submission 177983) | Freshwater microbial communities from Lake Lanier, Atlanta, Georgia, United States - LL_1208_BB | ecosystem: Environmental > Aquatic > Freshwater > Lake | place: USA: Georgia | collected... | reverse complement strand
ACAGCAACACCACGGGAACCGTGCTGTTCACGGGGAACCTTGAACTGGCCGGCGCGTTCGCCGCGGGTGCCGGGCAATACGACCTTACGATTGGGGGAACCTCGAGTTCCATCGTGGCCCGGGTGGACGGCCAAGCCTCCTTCCAAAACAAGGGCAACCTGACCTTGGGTCGCAGGAATGATGATTCGCTCAGCTTCGCTTCCGGCCTGTCCCGGGGTGGAAGCCTTGTCACCGCGATGCAGGGAGCACTCTCCTTCGGCGGCGCAGTGACCGTCTCCAGCCTGGGATCGTCCACCGCTGGGGGAAACCTGTCGGTCACTGCCGACAGCATCACCTTGGCCATGGCTGGCTCGGCCTTTGGCGACACCACCCTATCCGCCAACGGCAACATCGGAGTCACGGCGGGGCGGATCGGCGGCGCGCTGAGCTTCAAGGGGGCAAGCGTTTCGATCGAGAACACCGGCGCACTGGCGCTGGGAACCTCAAGCGCCAATGGCAACCTCTCCCTCAGCGTCGGCGGCGCCATCACGCAGTCGGCGCCCCTCTCCGTCACGCTGGCCAGTTCGCTGAAGGCCGCCAACACCACAGACATCATCCTTCAAAACGCGGCCAACTCGTTTGGAGGCGCCGTCACCGTGCTTGCCGCCAGGGCGGTGTCGATCACCGATTCGTTGGACCTGGTACTGGGGGGCGTGGAAGCCGGCGGGATCATGAACGCGTCGGCGGCCAAAGGATCGATCTCCCAAACCGCCCCGGTGCGCGCCGCCGGAGCGGTCCTGAACGCGCCCGGCGACATCAACCTCGCGGTCTCCACCAATGACTTCACCGGCGCGGTTAGCGTGACCCTGGCCAACAACCTGTCGATCGCGGATGCAAACGACCTTCAGTTCAACCAATCCGTGGTCTCGGGCAACCTGACGGCGACCGCGGGGAAGGACATCACATTTGGCGATTCCGACATCTCGGGCAACCTCACCGTGACCGCGGGAGGATCCCTCACGCAGGCGGCCGGGAAGTCGCTGAAGGCGCAGGCGGTGTCGGTGGCGGCAAGTTCCATCAGCTTGGGAGCGCTGAACGCCAGCGGCGCGGTCGCGCTGCAAACACCCGGCCTGGCGACCATCGCCAACAGCGGGGACCTGAAGCTGGCCGCCAGTTCGGTGGGCGGCACGCTCGACGCGCGATCCCTCGGGGGGAATGTTTCCGACACCGCGCCGGTGACAGTCTCCGGTGGCGCGACCTTCTCGTCGGCCACTGGAAAGGACATCCTCCTGACCCAGACCGCGGTGAACGGGGCGCTGACCCTCGCCTCGGGTCGTGACGCGACTTTCGCGACCACGGGCCTCATCAACCTCTCGAATGCCACGGTCGCCCGAAACCTCAGCCTGACGACCCCGGGCGGAATCAGCCAGAATGGCCTGGTCCGTGTGGATGGGTCAACGAGCTTGACGGGGGCGGACATCAGGCTCAACACGGTGGCCAACCAATTCAACGGCGCCGTGGGCTTCACGGGCCGGGAGGTGACCATCAGGAACAGCACGGGACTGGTGGTTCACGACGGTTCGGCCACCGGGGGCCTGGGCCTGACCGCCGACCAGGGGGCGATCAGCCTGGCGGACTCCAAGAGCGTCTCGGTGGCCGGCAACATGTCGCTGGAGGCCAAGAATGGCCAGATCACCCAGGGCGCGTCCAACAAGCTGACGGTGGTGGGCAATGTCGACCTCAAGGCGGTGGGGCAAAGCATCAGCCTCGACGCCACCGCCAATTCCGTGGGAGGCAACATAGCCTTCACCGGCCGTGATGTGTCGTTGTTCGACAGCACCGGAATGGCCCTTTCGGCCAGCGTGGCCACGGGGAACCTGCGGCTGAATTCCAGCGGAGCGATCAGCCAGACAGGCAAGCTTGAGGTTGATGGCAACACCAGCCTGACCGCCACGGGAAGCGACATAGTCCTGGAATCGGCGGACAACCGGTTTGGCGACAACGACGCCGACACGGTGGACTTCCACGGCCTGGCTGTCAGCATCCGCGACAGCAATGCCCTGAGGTTTGACACCAGCGAGGCCGCCGGAACCCTGACCATCCGGGCGGCGGGCGCGATCAGCCAGAACGGCCCGCTGACGATTTCCGGCGCCGCAGCGTTCTCGGGCGGCACTGGCAACAACATCACGCTGGAACGCCCTGACAACGACTTCGCGTCGATTGGAATCGTGAGCGGCAATAACATCTCGTTGAAAGATAAGAACGCCATCGTGCTCAACGCCAGCAGCATCGCCGGCAACCTGGCCCTGGTCGCGACTGGATCCGTGAGCGATGCCGGGGCGGTCGTGGTCGAAGGCGGCACGATGATTGAAGCGGTGGGACAGTCGGTCAACATGGACGACAGCGGCAACGATTTCAAGCTCGGCATCGGTGTCAACGCGAACAATGTCGCGATCCGCGACACGAACGCGATCCTCCTCGCAGCCAGCACCATCACCGGAACATTCGCCGTGACTTCCAACGGCGATGTCACCCAAAACGGGACACTGGTGATCACAGGCTCGGCAACGATCGCCTCGGGCGCCGGCGGCGAGGTGACGCTCGAGAATCCCGCCAATGATTTCTCGACATTGGGAATTCTCAGTGGGGGGAATATCTCGGTCCGTGACGCGAACGACTTCAAGATCGGAACGAGCAACATCACCGGTAACCTGACGGTTGGGGCGAATGGCAATATCGGCGACAACGGCGGTGCCAACATCGGTGGCAACGCCGTGTTCCGAACCGTGGCAGCCGACAACAGGACCTTGGCAGCCGACAAGTCAATCACCCTGTCCCAGATCGCCGTTGTCGGATTTTTGAGCGTTGAAACCTCCGGCGAAAGCGGGTCCGTCAGCATCAGCACTCCGCTGGCCATGAACCTTGACAAGGTTAATGTGGGCGGTGAGTTCAACGCCACCACCCCGGTGGCCATGAAGTCGACCAACAACATGAACATCGGCCAGCGGGCCACCCTGAACGCCTCGAACATCGCGCTCAGCGGGTCAGGCAACATCTTCGCCGGCGGAGTGGCGTTCTCGGCGGGCGCGGTGACCCTGAGGGGTTCGGGAAGGGCGTCCGAGCCATTGCTGATCGAGGGCAGTTCGACGGGGAACCTCGACCTGACTAGCGATGGTGAAGTGGGCCAGATCCCGGGCAGCGGCCGGGGATTGTCGGTTTCGGGATCCACCAACATCCTGGCGCCGGGCAAGCCTGTCGTCCTCAACATCGGCCAAAACAGTTTTGCCGGGCCGATCACCATCACTGCGGGCCCGACGACCATCAAGGCAAGTTCCATTGTTTCGCTCGGGGATGGCACCACCATCGACGGGGACCTGTCGATTGACGCCGCTGCCGGAATCAGCCAGCAAGGAACACCGTCGGAAGCGCAGGTCACGGTGACGGGCAAGACATTCCTGAATTCGGCGACCGGATCGATCGTTTTGGAAGGTCGCAACAACAGCCTGGGCGGCGAGGTCGGCTTCAACGGGCAGTTCGTCTCGATATGGAACACGAGAGCCTTGGAATTATTCGAAAATTCCACCGCGACTGGCGGGCTTCGCCTGGTGACGACCGGCGGATCGATCAGTCAGATTCCGTTGGCCAACCTGACGGTTGCGGGCGCCCTGACGCTCAATGCCACCGACAATGGCGCCGAGGCCGACATCAAGCTTGGCAACAAGGGGAACAACTTCAGCGGATCGGTGGGCTTCAAGGGCAAGGATGTGGAACTGAGTTCGAACACCACGCTCGAGATCACGACCAGTACCGCGACGGGAAACCTGGCGCTTGAATCGGGCAGCAAGATGACCCAGACCGGTGTCATATCGGCGCCCGGCGCGGGCTCGGGCATCAGTTTCAAGGCAACCGAAATCGCATTGGACAGCCAAAACCTGCTTCATGGCACCGTGACGCTGGAATCATCGAACGGAGACGCCTTCCTCAATGTTTCAAACGAGGCCGGCAACAACCTCACCCTGGGCGCGTTCACCGTGGGGGGCAACCTCGTCGTGAGATCCGCGACAGACATCGGCCAGGACGGCGTGAACGCCATCGCGGTCACCCGCGACGCGGCCTTCACCAGCCTCTCGGCCGATGGCGAACCCGGGGACATCAAAATCGACAGGATAACCAACGGCATCAAAGGCGTGCTGTCGCTCCACGGCAAGGCCATCACCGTGGCCAACGCCGGCGGCATCAAGCTGGGGTCGGTCATCGCCGCAAGCGGCCTGACGATCCACGCCGACGGAATCACGCAGGCGGAAGACGCGGCGCTCACGGTTCCCTCGGGGGCGATCGTGCTGGATGGCGGGCAGTCGGACATCACGCTCGACGGGCAGGCGAATTCGCTCATGGGAGCCATCAAGGCCACGGGCCGGAACATCAAGATCGAGTCGTTGTCGGATCTTCTATTTACCAGCCTCGACGCACTGGAGGACGCCTCGCTGGCGGCTTCCGGTTCGGTTTCCCAAGCCGGGGCATTCGTGGTCGGTGGCGACACGAACATCACCGCCGGGCCGGGCAAGGCGATCGCCCTGGCTGCGGCCCAGAACAGCTTCACGGGTTCCGTCAGCCTCTCAGGCAAGTCGGCGGACCTGTCCAACACACTGCCGACAAGCCTCGGGGCCTCCAGCCTTTCAGGAGACCTGAAACTGGCATCCGCCGGCGCGGTGACGCAATCGGGTGCCCTGGCCATCGGCGGGAAATCGCTTGTCAAGGCGCAAGGCTCGCAGGGGCAAGCCGCGCTCTACGACATCGACCTCGGCCACGCCGGCAACATCATCGACGGGGGCATCGAGGTTCTGGCGGCGAACGCGAGGATCATCAACACCCGCTCCATCTCACTCAGCGGGCAGGTGGGGACCCCTGCCGCGCCCGGAACCATACGCCTCGACACCTCCGCGGCCCCGCTGGAAAATTGCGACGCCACCGCCGACATGGTTTCCGGCTTCAGGTTCTCGGGCAATGTCGCGGGCAGGTTCAGCGTCCGGGCGGGCAGCGGCGGACTCGAGGCGATGCCCGGCGAGGTGATCACCGCGGGCAGGGGATTGTCGATCACAACCAGCGACCCGTCGGCATCCAGCGTGATCAGCGGCAACCTCGACACCAGATCTGGCCTGACTTTCTTGGGAGGCGGTGGCAGGCTCATCATCAGCGGAGCCAACACCTTCTCCGGAAAGGTTGAAGTTTCCGACGGCACGCTGGAGATGAACGGAACCCCCGACCAGCTGGTATCCGTCACTTCCGCTGATGTCGTGCTGGGCCAGGGCGCCAACCTCATCGGGAACGCCGATTTGGGCAGCATTCAGACCCTGGCAGGGGCCGCCCTGCATCCCGGGGCGAGCCCCGGCGTTTTCCTGCTGCAATCGCTGCTCAACCTCGGGGTGGGAAGCAGCTTCCGGGTGACCATGGACGGTGTGGATCCGGTGAGTGGATTCAGCCAGGTCGTGGCCGGTTCCGTGGCCTTGGGGAGCGCGACCTTGGAACCGGAGATGGATCCGTCGTTCACGCCTCAAGTGGGAACACGATTCACGATCATCGAGAACATCGGGGAGCAAGCGGTGGCGGGTTCGTTCGCGGACAAGCCCGAAGGGACCCGGTTCGAGATCAACGGGCAGAAGTTCTCGATCACCTACAAGGGTGGGGACGGCAACGATGTCGAGATCGTGCGCGTGGTGGAACTTCCCCCCGTGCCGAACACCCCCGGATCGACGAAAACCAAGCCTTTCTCGCTCGAGGCGGGAACCTCCGCCATCGGCGTCGGTGGCGGGGCGCTCAGGCTGACGGGGACCGACGGGAAGGTGCGGTTGTTCACCCCGTTCCCCGGCTACCTGGGCGACCTGGCGGTGAACGCGGTCGACCGGGATGGCGACGGCGACGCCGATGCCCTGATGGTGGCGATGATGTCCTCGGGCAGGACACCGCAGCGGGCAGGCTTCGCCGGATTTGTCTCGCAGGTGATGCTCATTGATGCCGCCTCGGGCCGCACCGCCTACCAGTTCACTCCCATGGCCAGGCACCGCGAGGGGGTGACGGTTTCCAGTGGACTGCTCAAGGTGAACGGCGAGACGCTGCCAACCTTGGTCGTTGGTTCGGCGGGCGGTCCGACCACCACGGTCTCGGTGTTCGCGGCGGCGACAGGACGCCTTCTGACCCGTTTCAGCGCCTTTGGAAGCTCTGTCAAGGGTGGAGTCTTTGTCGCGGTGGCAAGTGCGGATGGAAATAGCGATGGCAGGGTTGTTGTTTCCTCGCGTACCAAGGCGATGGTGTGGACTTATTCGCTTGCCACGGCGGGCGCGAGGGTTCCTGAGACCAAGCTGGCGCTTCAGGATTCGGCCCGCTGGTTCCGTGGGGCGTCAATTGCCGTGGGTGACATCGGGCTCAACAATGACTCCGGAATCACCCAGGAGATCATCGTGGGGGCGTCGTTCGGGGGCAAGCCGTTTGTCTATGCCTACAGCCTCAACGGAGGCGCCCCGCTGATGAAATTCCTCGCCTACGGCGAGAAGTTCCGCGGCGGGGTGAATGTCGCCTTGTCGGATTACCGCGGGACCGGCAGGCTTGATGTCCTGACAGGCACCGGATCGGGTTACCCGGGAACTTTCCGGGCCTTTGATGTGGCGGACCCGTTGGCGGCGCGGATGGTGTTTTCGGCGTTCGTTCAAGCCCTGCCCGTCGACCTGCAGTTGGCAACGAACCAGACCAGGCAGCGCGTCCGCTGACAACCGGGCCGGGCGCGCCAGCACCCGACAATCGGCGCACGCAACCTTGATTGACCGAATTGATTTTGTAAAATTTCATCATGCCCATGGGAGTAAGTCATGCGTTCCAAGCCTTCCCGCCACCTCCGACGCGCTGCCGAACGAAGGCCGATTCCCCGGCTAGAACAACTGGAGCGCCGCGATGTTCCAAGCGCCGCCTTCAGCCTCATCCACCTAGACGACCTCAGGAACGACGCGAACCTGCCGGGCATTGACGGGAGCGGAATCACCGTTGCCGTCATCGACTCGGGGGTCGCGTATTCCCACCCACTGCTCGTCCCCGCCACCATCGCCGCCGGGAACAGCAAGGTTGGCTTCGACTTCTCCTCACAAGGCCTGGGGGCCCTCGTGAGAAAGGTGGAATCGGGTGTCAACAAGGTGATTGTCGACGGGGGATCCTCGTCATTCACCGACCCCAAGGACGAGGTGGGTCACGGCACGCTGGTGGCGGGAATCATCGCGGCCCGGGATTCTGAGGTCGGCGTCGCCACCGCCTCCAGCGTCATCGGGCTGAAGGTCGCCGACAAGTACGGTGATGTGCAGACTCCCCTGGTCATCGCGGCGCTCAAGTGGGTCAGGGACAACGCAAAGGCTTACAATATCAGGGTGGTGAACATGTCGGTGGGAAGCGGAAGCTTCCTCTCCCCGGGCTCCGCCGACCCCTATGCCGGCCTGATCACGGACCTTGAGTCGGCCGGGGTGACGGTCGTCAGCGCTGCGGGCAACGACTACGGGGAGTATGTGACCAGCACCGCGGGAACCCAAAACCGGAATGCCGCGACACCCGCCGTCGCCAGCACCATCGCGGTGGGCGCCACCTTCGCGGAAACAGTGTCCAGCCCCGTGAGTTGGGGTCGCAATTCGCAGAAGCAAGAGGTTCGTGACAACACCGCCGGTCCGGGGGGAATCGCGGCGTTCAGCCAGAGGCCCGCCGCCTTGGCGACCGGTGTCAACGGCGTGATGGGGAACGCCCTCTTCGCGCCGGGAACCTTCATCACCAGCACGAGCATCGACCACGCCTCTGGCATCCTGACCCAGAAGGTTTCCGGAACCAGTTTCGCCGCGCCGATCGTCGCCGGCGTGACCGCCCTGCTCCAGGACGCCGCCATGACCTACCTGGGCCGCTACCTGACCCCGGCCGAGGCCCGCCAGATCCTGCTCGACACGGCGCAAACCATCCTGGATAACCCATCCGATGGCAGCGACGGGGCTAGGGAGGATGCCACCGTTCCGACAACACTTTCCGCCTACAAGCTGATTGACGCCCACAAGGCGGTGATCCGCGTGCGCGACATGGCCGGCGGCGGCAGCGGCGCCGATGCCAACTCCTCGCTGGCCAGCGCGGAGATCATCGGCCCGTTCGACAGGGGCAGGCCGATCGAGGTGTTAAGGAACCTGGGAACGGACGGGGAGTCGGGATTTGTCAGTCCCGGCGGTTCCGACATCGACCTGTACAAGTTCACCGTTCCCGTGCCCGCCACGCTGACGGCCGCGGCATCCGCCCCGCCGGGCGCCGCATCCACGCCCGACGCGGTATTGAGACTATTCAACTCCGCCGGATCTCCCATCAGCCTCGGCAGCCAGCAGGTTTCGGGCTTCAACCTGGCGCCCGGCACCTACTTTGTCGGGATTAGCTCCAAGGGCAACTCCCAGTACAACCCGGTGGACGGCTCCGGTGCCCAGCAAGGCGCTTCGCAAGGGGCCTACCTTCTCAGGCTGACCCTTGCCAACCCGACAAGCACCGGCAAATTCGATCCCAACGGCGTCCTGACCGGCGCCGTGCGCGTCTATCCCCAACTGGGCCAGTCGACTTCCGTTACGGAATTCCTGGGCGCCGATTTCCCCGACTACCTTCCAGGCAAGAATCCGGCGGCCGATGGCTATTCGGCGATCAATCCCAACGGCATCATCGACATCGATATCACCACCAACCCCCTGACCGGGAAAAAAGATTATTCCAAGGCGGCAAGTCTCTCCGATGTGGACATGTATATCCTTTCAGCCCCCTCCGCCGGACGCCTGTACATCGACATCGACAGCGCGGACTTCGCCGCCAACCCCTCCCGACCAGCCAGTGCCGACGCAGACACCCTTGTCAGGGCCTGGAGGATCCCAAGGAACAATGACGGCAGCCTTAATTTCAGCGCTCCCGTCAGGTTGTTTGACGCGGGACTTTCAACCAACGACCGCGGAACCAATCCCTACCAGAGCCTGGATTCGTTCCAGAACATTCCCGGGAACGACCCGTTCTTCCAGGTGCAGGTGAACGAGGGCGACACCATCGCCTTCGCCGTCTCGGGTCCGCGACTGGGCCAGTTCGATCCAAACACAACGGAGCAACGCGCCTCGACAGCCCCCACGCGTCCCGGGTTCTACACCGCCACATTCGGGCTGGCATCAAGCGATGTCGACGGCCGAATCGGCACCGACCAGTACAACCTCATTGGCGAACAATTGCCAAACCTGCCATCCACAAGCACCAAGTTCAGCATCGGCAACGATGTCCTCAATGGCCAAGAGATTCCCGTCGGCGCAACGGATGTCGATTTTTTCCGGTTCAGCAGCCCGCTGCAGCAGGGATTGCTTTCCATCAACGCGACCGGAAGGGTGGCGAATGGGGCGAACGGCGTGCCATTCGACCCGCATATCTCGGTTTTTGAGGTCAGAAATGTTTTTGGAACTGACGGCAAACCCTTGCTGGTCCCGGGAACAACGACGCAGGCGCGCCAGACCTTCAAGCTGATCGATTCCGTGGCGGACGATTCCGGCGCAAGGGCGAAGGTTGAGTTCTCCGCGGAGGCCGGAAAAACCTACTACATCGCAATTTCCTCCGCGGGCAACACCTCCTACAACCCGTACCAGCTCGCCAGCGGGTTTCCATCGACCACCGGAGAGTACGACCTGTCGACCAAATTCAGTCCCGGTGCGGTCAACATCGTCCTCAATGATGTGATTGAAGTGAACAACAACAGCGGCGGAATCGTGTTTTTCTCCACCAATTCCGGCGTTTCCAACGACATCAAGCGCGCCCAGACCGCGCTGATCACATTCGATGAGGGGGTTTCCGCGGTCTCGGATTTCAAGGTTTCGGTGACGCCGGGAACATCGGATGTCGGCGAGGTTTTCAGAGATTTGTCATTTATCATATTTGAAAAATCATCAAATGGAACGACTGCCCCGATCCCGATCGCCCAGTCCAATTCGCAGGGAATCGTCGGTTTCAGGAAGTTCACGGGAAACCAGTACTATCTTGTCGGTGTTCCCAAGGCTATCGACCCCACGATCGCAAACCCCAAGGTACGGTATGATGACAAGTTGGACTGCTTTATCTTCATCGATCCCAATCATTTCAGACCGGCGGACGGGCTGAATTGTTCCGCCGAGTTCATTCGTTCGGTTTCCAGGGTCGGCGTGGCCGTTTCAAGCACCCAGGTTGATGAGCCCGCCGCGGGATCCACCGGCAGTTCGATCACCGTTTCTTTCACCCGGGAAGACGGGGACCTCACGCAAGCGCTTTCGGCTAGGTTCAACCTCGGGGGTTCCGCGTTGAAGAACACGGACTACAGGCTTTCCATGCCTTCTGAAATCGTGCTGGACGGCTCAGGAGCGGGGATTGTCTCATTTCCCTCAAACCAATCCACCGTCACCATGACCCTCACACCACTATCCGACTCGGTCGCCGAGTCGAAAGAAACGGTCTCATTCAACCTCATGCCTTTCACGGCCTCTTCTCCCGCCGTCCTCAAGGATTCCGGCTCGGCATTGATCTCCATCGCAGACCTGCCGCCCCCCCCTCCCCCGCAGGATCCAACCATTAACGGCCCGTCGGATTTCGGTTACTACCCCGGATTTGGCCGTCCCATCACCGGCGTTGCCCTGACCTTGCCCAACTCTTCCCAAATGGACAAGTTTCAGGTCGAGGCCGTTGCCACCGCCGGAAGGTTGACAGAAGGCGATGGCCTTGTCGGGAAGGCCGCCCTGACATTCAGTGGCACGATCCAGGAGATCAACTCCCGTTTGGCCAAGCTGACCTTGATTGCCGATGCGGGTTACACCGGCACCGACAAGTCAATCAATTTTTCGGTCGCCCGCGAATCGAATCCCCAAGCAACAATTCGCACCAAGAGGGTTGCCCTGAAACCCGCAGAGGGTGAGGTGGTGCCCCTGAACAATCCGACAGGTGGCAAAACCTTGCTTGTTATCGGTACCAGTGGTTCCGATAACATTAAGGCTTCAAAATCTGGCACCGTTTTTTCAGTCCAGCTCAACAGCGGGACCAAATCGTTCACCGGGGCGGAAGCAACGGCAATCTCGAGCATCGCGGTTTACGCGCTGGACGGCGACGATACCGTCGATCTGACGACAGGCATCAGTATTCCCACGCTTTCGTATGGCGGAAAGGGAAATGACATCATCCAAACCGGTTCCGGCATCGACACCATCTTCGGCGAGGAGGGTGCCGATCTCCTCGCAGGCGGCTTGGGCGCCGATGTCATCATGGGCGGCGCCGGCAAGGACATCCTTGTGGATGGATTGATCGCCCAGAAGGGCACCCGCACCCTGCGCCAGTCGCTCAACGCCTATGTGGCACTGCCGCCCAATGCTTCGGCTGCCCAATACGACAGCTTGGCGTCGTTTATCACCTTCACCAAGGACTCGGCTTCCCGCGACACCCTCAACGGTGAAGGCGACCTCGACCTGTTCTTCGCCGCCCTGTCCACAGACATCGTCGGACTCGCGGCCGGTGAAAAATTCCGCGGCGCATGATCGTCACTGACATTGGCGTAAAACCATTTTCATTGGCCCCGGGTGCCTCACCCGGGGCATTCCTGTTTTCGCCGCCTGTTCTGAAACAGGCAGGCTTGCCGAACGCTTCACTTAAATAAACCGGAAAATGATCAATCCGATATGTCAACTTGGTGGAGCATCGTAAGTGATTTTCACGCCTCACGGGCCCCGGGCGAAGCCGTTGGCGGATTGGGTGGGTGGATATCATGAATCGGCCCGCTCACTCTGGCGCTTCTCGCCTGTGTTAGGGGCGTTTTCGATTTCATTCTCCCAAAATGAACTTGCGGCCAGTGAATCACTTCCCTCTCTAATATTTTTTTATGGATTAACTCGCCTTCCTTCATTCAATCGGCAAATAAACTTGGGCAACAACCCATTTTTTAAAATCGCACTCTCATGAGTGCGATTTTGCTTGCATCCGCCACCATGGCGCAGCGATGCGGCATTGCAGGAATGCAAGCTCTGGTATTAAATGGCCTCGGGAGCCATCCCGAGGGTTTTCGCCCGCCGCATCCCCACTCTCGGACCCGCGTCCAAGGCTCCACAATTCACTTTAAAAGATACGAAAAAACGATTTTTAGGCATCAAATTCCGCTTGCCGTCACTTTTTGTGCCCCCTCATGGGGGATGTCATGGCGGGGGAGGCGCTCCAGTCGGATTCAAAATCCTTTGGGGGAACGGGGCTTTGTGGAGGCGACTCCTGAATGGCGATGTTTTCACACCTCATGGGGCCGCCCCCCCTGCTCGTCGAGAAGTTTGAATGATGAAATTTTTTCAAACCGCATTAACCAAGTAGCCGGCTTATTCATGGCGCATGGCTCAAGGAATAAGGTAAAACAGCCGATCATTCGATGGATACGCGCTCTGCCAGACACGCCATGCGCGAACACCGGCACTGAAAACAAAATATCACCCATGCCACCACGCTCCTAACTTCAATGGGTCCGGGTTCTCCCGTTCCTCACATGGGGGGCGGGTCGGGGGAAACCACAAACGCAAAGATATTCCAACGACATGGTTCTGATAGGGGAGCCGGCAGCGATTTGCCGCCAATCAGCAGGTCAATATTGCAAGACGAAGTCGATGAAGCCGGCGACCTGGGGATCCACGGTGGATTGGTACTTGTCGTAAAGGGCTTTGAATCCCCCCCCTGGGATCAGGGTGCTCACCCCGAAG
>Ga0214917_10006020_pt1 | contig 12748 bp, 12 predicted proteins | sample LL_1208_BB_MetaG_FD_177983 | JGI IMG/M metagenome (GOLD analysis project Ga0214917, IMG submission 177983) | Freshwater microbial communities from Lake Lanier, Atlanta, Georgia, United States - LL_1208_BB | ecosystem: Environmental > Aquatic > Freshwater > Lake | place: USA: Georgia | collected... | reverse complement strand
CGCGGAGCTTCCCGATGATCTGCTCCGCAGTGAACTTCTTCCCTCGTGGCATCTCTTGCCCTCCCTTGGTTTGCACCGCCAGAGATTCTCTCTCTGAAAGTGGCGACGTTTAAGGGGGGCAGGTCAGCTGGGGATTCCAGATCATGCCATACCTGGAACTGGAGTCGGAGTGGCTCGGCGTCGGTGCGCCCGACGTGGATGGCAACGGCACCGTGAGCGCGCTCGAGAAATTCGCCGCCGTGCGCGGCGTGAGGGCGCCGATGTTCGGCTGCCCTGGCAGGCGCGCCAAGGGAAACACCAAGCGGTTTGGGAACGACAATTCGTTCGCGCCGCTGCCGGCGGCGAATCGGTCGTTCACGCAGACCGACTATGCCGGCAACTGCTTCGACGCCGGCAGCAACTACCTGTCGTTGCCGTGGCAAAGCAACCCGGATGCGCTGCGCGGCAACGGCCCATTTTTTCTGAAGTATGCACGGTATTACGACGCCGCCACCGACACGTGGCCCAACAACAACCCGGCCGGTGGTCTCGTCGGCACGCTCTGCAAACCGCAGAACGTGACCGACGGCCTCTCCCGCACGCTGCTGATCGCCGAAAAGGCGATGGATCCGCAGTGCTTCGACATCTTTCGCGGGTGCGCCGACGACAACGAAGGCTTCACGGCCGGGTGGGACCACGACGCGATGCGGCATGCGTCGAATCCTCCGTGGCGAGATGCAGACCGCAAGGACACCGGAAGTGGAGCCTCGAACTTCGGATCCGGGCATCCGACGTCGGTCGGGGCGGCGATGGCGGATGGTTCGGTGAAGTCGTTCGCGTTCGAGATCAACGCCACGCTGTGGCGACAGATCGGCCACCGCTCCGACGGGTCGAGCATCGCGATCGACTGAATTCAGCACCGGGGTGATTCGCCGTGAAGCCGCGCTGTCAGTCTGTGCCGCATCATGTGTGGATCGTGGGCCTGCTCTGCGTGATGTCGGTCTCGATCCACGGGTGCCGAGGCGGTCGCACGCCGCGGACCGGCGAGGTCGCCATCGGTGGACGGATCGTCAAGGGCGGGCAGCCGCTTCCGCTCGACCCGAACCTGGCCCAGTCGGGTGCGGCCTCCGTCCAGGTGGGATTCTTCCAGCTCGTCGACGGCGGCTTCGGCGGAAGCCAGTCGGTCGTCATCGGCCCCGACGGCACGTTCAAGACCTTCCTCCCCGGCCCCGGGCGGTACAGGGTGGCGATCGAGCATTACAACGGCGGTGCCGACGACCTGCTTCGCGGGCGGTTCTCGGGCGAAAAGTCACCGATCGAGATCGACGTCGCTGACAAGCCGCCTGAAATCGTGATCGAACTCGACGACTTCTCGAAGAAGAAGGCCAAATGACCACGCAGGCGGGGCGTGCCGCGGCGATGGTCGTAGGCGGGGAGTGACGCGATCGACTACGCTTGCGGCATGAGCCGAGCGAACCGCGGGGCATGGGTGCTGCCATGGCTCGTCATCAACGCCGTGCTGGCCGCCGGTACCGCCGCGGTGCCGCCGGCAGCCGACCGCCAGGTTCCGATCGCGGATCTGGGCGTGCGATCGCCCGCCGGCGATGCCATTCCGTTCGCCGAGCTGCTCGGCCCGACCGGCCGGGCCGTCTGCTTCGCCTTTCTCCACCCCGCCTGCCCGTTGGCGCAGGAATACGGTCCGGTGCTCGGCGCGCTTGCCGAGGAATTCGGCGGCGAGGGCGTCCGGTTCGTGGGCGTGGTGTGTGAACTCGACACCGCCGACGAGGTGGAGGCTTATCGCCGCGAGTACGGGATCACGTTCCCGATCCGCCTCGACACCGACTTCACGCTGGCCGAGGCCCTCGGCGCGACGGTCACGCCCGAGGTGGTGCTCGTCGACCGCGACCGCCGGGTCCGCTACGCCGGCCGGATCGACGACCGCTACAAGGTCCGGGGCGTGATGACGCCCGGCGACCCCGATCCAGAACTGCGGGCGGCGATCCTCGATCTCCTCGCCGGTCGCGAGATCCGTGAGCCGCGGACACAAGCCGCCGGCTGCCCGCTCGATCGGCCGGAGCGGCCGGCGCCGAACGCCGGGGCCGGCGAGGCGGGCGTCACGTTCCATCGCGACGTGCTGCCGTTTTTGCGTGCCCGGTGCCAGCGGTGTCACAGTCCCGAGCAGGCCGGGCCGTTCAGCCTCCTCACCTACGACGACGCCGTCGAATGGATCGACCTCGGCCTCGAGGAAATCGACGCCCGCCGGATGCCGCCGGCCCAGATCGAGAGCGACCTCGACTTTCGGGTGACGAAGCCGCCGACCGCGGCGGAGGTGGCGATGCTGCGGGCCTGGGTGGCGGCCGGGAAGCCGGAGGGAGACCCCGCCGAGACGCCGAAGCTCGAGCCGCTGCCCGACTACTCTGCCTTCGAGGAGGATCTCGGACCCCCAGACATCGTGCTCGAGCAGACTCCGCCGACGCAACTCGGCGCCCACGGCAACGACGTCTACCGCAACGTGATCTTTCCGCTCAATCGCGCCGAGGATCTGCGGCTGCGGGCGATCCAGTTCCTGCCCCGCAATCGCAAGGTCGTACATCATGCCCTGATCGGCCACCTGCCGCGGGAGACCGTGGAGGAGGCGGTGCGGGAACATGGCGGGCGGGAGGGCTTCAGCCACCCCGACGACCGGGCGGGGGGCTTCCAGGATCCCCACGGCATCGGGTTTCGCGTGCCGCCGGTGCGCGATGACGGGCAACCGCGGGCGTTGTTCGTCGGTGGCTTCGTGCCGGGGGTGCGGGCGATCGCCGCCCCCGCCGACGCGGCCGTGGTGATCCCGTCCGGCTGCGACATCGTGGTGCAGGCGCACTATGTGCGCACCGGGAAGCTCGAGACCGACTCGAGTCGGATCGGCATCTGGCTCGAGAAAGAGCGGCCGCGCAAGGTGACGACGATGATCTACCTGTCGGGCGATTTCGCGGTGGTGCCTCCGGGCGTCACCGACTTTCGCGTCACGGGCAGCTACACACTCCCCCATGACGCCGACCTCGTGGGCGTCATCCCGCACGCGCATCGACTGGCCCGCTGGATCGAGATCAGGGCCCATGTGCCCGGCCGGGACCAGCCGCTCATGCTCCTGCGGGTGCCGCAGTGGGATTACAACTGGCAGTCGCCCTACGACCTCGTGACACCGATGCGGTTTCCGGCCGGCACGCGGTTCGAGACGGAATGCTCCTACGACAACTCCGCCGGCAACCCGCGGAACCCGTTCGATCCCCCCCAGAACGTCTGGCACAACGAGACGACCAACGACGAGATGCTGCTGCCGATGTTCACGTTCGTGGCCGAGAAGCCGCTCGACCCGAAGGGCGACACATTCCGGAAGTTTTACTTCTCGATCGCGCGGTCGCGGTTTCTCCGCAGGCTGGTGGATCACCGCTACAAACACGTCGCCGATCCGCAGGGCGGCATCGACGTCTCGCCCGACTACGACCCCGACGACCACCGCTATTAGCGTCCGCCCGCCCCGCTGCCGTTGAGTTCGATCACCATGGAGGCCTCGCCGCGCACGGAATCCTGACGCTCCGCAGCCGGACTCCCGCTGCGTGGCACCGGTGCGTGGGTCCGGCGAGGGCTCCGGTCCGACCGTCGATGCCGTCGGCGAGGTTTTGTTCCGCCATGCGATCACGAGAAAAGTCCGGTTTGTCGCCGTGTGGGAAGTCCTTCGCGGAACGGCGGGTCGCGTGCCGCGCCAGGCACGCCGTGGCGCTCGTCTGGACCCTGCTATTCTCCGCTGGCTGGCCGGCCACGGCTGCTGCACAGGACCTGCTCGTGTATCCCCCGGTGCCGGGACTGGCAGCTTCCGGGCAGTACCGGGTGCGGCTCCGCTCGGCCCATGGGAGCGGTGCATGGCAGGACGCCTTCGTGTGGGAGACCGTCTGCAAGGCCGTGGGCAGGAAGGCGGACGGCTATTTCGACACGCTGGCGGGCTGGTCGCACGCCTACGTGAACTTCGAAACCAGCGGCCCCGTGCAGGCGGAAATCTCGCGGGCTGACGGCAAGCAGATCCGGATCGCGGCGGTGCATCCACGGCGGAAGGCTGCGGCCTGCGTGATCCGGGAGGGCAAGGCCGTCGTGACGCTCGAGAAGCCATGTCTCGTCGCGGTCGACATCGACGGCCAGATGGACGACCAGGACACGGGCAAGGGGTACGCGGGGCCGCCGATCCACACGATCTCGCTGTTCGCCAACCCGCCGCTGGCCGGCAAGCCCAGGCCGGATGATCCCGGTGTTTTTGCCGTTCGCCCCGGGGAGGTTCCGCCCACCGACGGACAGTGGACCACGCTCTTCTTCCTGCCGGGCGTGCACGACGTCGGCCTCGCGTTCCCGGTCATCGCAGACCGTTGCTACTACATTCCCGGCGATGCCATCGTGTATGGCACGCTCTCCAATCGGACCTGGGGCGCCGCCCGCCACGTGCGGATCTTCGGCCACGGCACGCTGTCGGGGGCCCGGCTCAGGCATCCCAAGTACGTCGAGCCCCCGCTGCCCGAGAAGCAGCACGGCCTGTACCGTCCGATCGAGCTCGTCGGCACGACCGACACGCGGGTCGAGGGCATCACGATCGCGGACTCGGCGATGCACTCCCTGATGTTGACCAGCCCGTTCGCCGCAGGTCACCCGAACGCGGTCACGTGGACGAAGATCCTCACATGGCGTGTGAACGGCGACGGCATCAATCCGTTCGGGAACACGTTGATCGAGGACTGCTTCCTTCGCACCCAGGATGATTCGCTCTACGTCAACGGGCTCGGTATTCGCCGCACCGTGGTCTGGAACGACGCCAATGGATCGTCGTTCGTGCTCAGCGCACTCCCGAAGCTCTCCGGTCGCAGCATCGTGGTGGAGGACTGCGACGTGATCTACTCCCGAGCCAAGTGGCACCACTGGGCGGGTGGACGCGTCTTCAGCATGCGGGGAGAGGGGGGCGGGGCGGCCGGGCCGGGCGTGGTCTTCCGCAACATCAACATCGAGGACGCCCGGCCGACCCTGCAACAGTTCTTCATCTGCATGTCCGTGCCGCCGCCCTACACGAAGGAAGACGCGCAGGCGTCTTCGGGCGATTGGTCGGGGGTGCGTTTCGAGAACGTGTCGATCGCCGCCCCCAGCGTCCTCGGCGAACCCCAATTGCTGTGGGGGCATGCCGGGGCCCGGATTCGCGGCTTCGTGTTCGACGGCCTCTCCATCGCCGGGGAGAAGGTGCGCGACGCCGGATGGTTCCGGACGAACGAGTTCGTCACGGGGCTCGTGTTCGACGGTGACGCGGCCCCATGAGCGGGGCCGGTCTCCATCACGGAGCCGGCCTGCCGCGGCGGCGGCCACGCTGGCGAAGCGACGCTTGCCGAAGAGCCGTCGAACGTCCTAGCCTTGGTCCCGAGATTGCCGCCGCGAACATGCAGGATGACCGGTCATGACGCACCAAACGCAGCCAGGCCTCGCGATCGTGGCCGAGGGGATGACCGTATCAACGTCCGATGCCCGCGGCGGTGCTGGGCGGAATGTGCTCCTGGAGAACGTGAGCTTCCGGATCGAGCCGGGCGAGTTCGTCTGTGTGCTCGGGCCGAGCGGGGCGGGAAAGAGCACGCTCGCGCGGGCGCTGCTCGGCGACCGGGAGATCGAGTCCGGACGGCTGCTCGTCGGCGGGCACGACGTGTTCCGCGAGGCCGACTCGCTGCGTGGTTCGATCGGATACGTGCCCCAGCGCGACGTCAATCCGCCGGCGCTGCCGGTGGAGCGGGCGCTCCACTACGCGTCGGAGGTGCGGCTTCCGACGACCGCTTCGGCCGCCGAGCGGCGGGCTGCAATCGACCGGGCGATCGCCGAGGTCGGCCTGGGCAGGGTGCGGCACGTGTCGATCGGCAGCCTCTCCGGTGGCGAGGCGAAGCGGGCGAGCCTGGCGGCGGAACTGCTCGCCGCCCCGGGGCTGCTCGTGGTGGACGAGGCGACGTCGAGCCTCGATCCGGCCACCGAGTCGCGGATCATGACGCTGCTCGCCGAACGGGCACGGGCGGGCACGACCGTGATCGCGGTCACACACCACCTCGATAACGTGGACAAGGCCGGCAAGCTCCTGATCCTCGGCCACGGGGAGGTGGTGTGGTTCGGCTCACGGGTCGAGGCCCTCGGCCACTTCGGGGTGCATCGACTCGCCGATGTGTACGTCGCCATCGAAGACCAGCCGCGTGGATTCTGGTCGAATCGCTGGCGGGAGAGGAGCGCCGAGGATCGTCGGATGACGGAGTCACAGGACCGCGGTGCCACGGCCGGCACTCGGTCGGCCAGGCCGCGCGAGGAACGCGTGGCATCCCTGGCATCGGTATCGGTTCCGGGTTTCGGCCGCCAGTTCGCCGCATTTTTCCGCCGGGAGCTCGAGGCGGTCGCCCGCGACCGCGTGGGCCTTCTCATGGCGACGCTCCTGCCGCTCGTGCTCGCGGCCGCCGTGCTGGTGGGCTTTTCCGACATCCGCTTCCGCGATCCGCTGATGGTGACCCGGTTCCTCGACCCCGGCGAGAAGGCCGTGCTCGCGGATGCATGGGGCGAGGTGTCGAAGGCGATCGCCACCGATTCGGTCTCGGAACAGGACGCCAGCATTCCGGGGCAGATCCGGGTCTTTCTCGACAGCCAGCCGAAACTGCTGGCCCACCTCAGGGAGCCGTCCACCGCGCGGATCGTCCGCGACGCCCTCGCCGACACGCTGCCGATCGCGCCGGATCGGGAGATCATCGACCCGGGTGGCACGTTCAAGTGGCTGTCGCTGATGAGCATCTGCATGGTGATCCTCGGGTTCGTGACCGGGTTTCGGGAGATCGTCAAGGAGAGGCCGATGCTCGACCTCGAGCGGCGGCACGGCCTGCAGTTCGCCGCCTACGTGATCGCCAAGGTCGCGGCGCTGGCGGTGGTGCTCGCGGCGCAGGTCGCGGTCTTCAGGACCACCGTCGAGCTGGGCTTCCTGCTGCGCGAAGCGCTCGGCGGCGAGTCCCCCGCCGAGATCTACCGGCGCGGGGCCGGCGTGTCGGCGAGTCTCAACTGGCTCGCCGCGGTCGCCTGCGCGGCAATGGGGCTCGTCGTCTCCGCCTGCGTCCGCTCGACCGACAAGGGCGTGCTCGTGGTGCCGCTGTTGATCACGCCGCAGATCCTGCTCGGGGCGACGATCCTGCCGATCAAGGATGGAGTGCTCGCCGTGCTCGCGAAGCTTTTTTCGCCGCTCTACTGGGCGCATCGCGGCTGCCGGAGCGAGGGGGACGGGGTGCCCGACGTCTGGCAGAACCTCGGGACCTACGACCCGGCGTTGTGGATTCCCTGTACGGCGCTCGTCGCGCAGATCGTGGTGGCGACGTTGATCACGATCCTCGTGCTGCGCTGGCAGGAACGGGCCGTGCTCGGCCGCAATCGCGCGGTGCGCTGACACCGCAGGCGGCCGACCTACGGCCCGGGGGCGATGCCCAGCCGGGCCTGCATCTCCTCGAGCGGCACGCCCTTCGTCTCGGGCACGGCCAGCCACGTCGTCAGGCCGAGCGAGGCGATGTAGCCCACCGAGCCGATGGCGAGCAGCGCGCGCCGACCGCGCCGGTCGATCAGACCCCGGCCGGCCGCAGGCGGGCCTCGGTGCCGCGGATGTTTTGGAGCCCCCAGTCGGCGATCGCGGAGAGCACCGGCAGGAGCGAACGCCCCTTGGCGGTGAGTCGGTAGCCGCCCCGACCGCCGCCATCCTTCGGCACGAAGGTTTCCGCGAGGCCGCCGGACACGAGCCGCTCGAGCCGATCCGCCAGAATGTTGGTGGCGATCCGCTCGGGGGAGGCGGAAAACTCCTTGAAGAGCGACTTGCCGCAGGCCATGTCGCGGATGAGCAGGAGCGTCCACCGGTCACCGAAGAGGTCGAGCGAACAGGCGACCGGGCAGATCGACCGCCGCTTCGAGCGCGTGATGTTTCGTGCCATGGAGTGCTTCCCGGGGCGGCCGCGGCTCCGCGACCCCTCGCCTTGACCGTATCACCAATACTTGCATAATGCAAGCGTCAAGGAAGGGCTTCCGGGACGTCGATTCACCAGGCACGAGGACAGCACGATGGCCGCTCTCGATCAGCATCCCACCGTCGTCGCAGTGCGCAGCCGACCCGCGCGGCAGGCTCCGGAGCGCGTCTCCGCGTCGTGGCTGCGGGACGTGTGTCTCGCGGCCGGGGCGGACGACGTCGGATTCGTCGCCATCGACCGCGGCGAGATCGCCGCCGACCGTCCCGACATCCTGCAGACGTTCCCGGCGACGAAGACGCTCGTGAGCATCGTCTGCCGGATGAACCGCGAGCCGGTGCGGAACCCGGCCCGGTCGGTCGCCAACCTCGAGTTCCACCGGACGGGTGATCACGTCAACGACGCCGCCCGCGAGATCGTCCGCATGCTCGAGGCGGAGGGCGTGCGGGCGATGAACGCGCCGGTGGGCTTTCCGATGGAGGCGTCGAAGTTTCCCGGGAAGATCTGGGTGGTGTCGCACAAGCCGGTCGCGGTCGCCGCCGGCCTCGGGCAGATGGGCATCCACCGCAACGTGATCCATCCCCGTTTCGGGTCGTTCATCCTCCTCGGCACCGTGCTGCTCGCGGCCGAGGTGGACGAGGAGTCGAAGCCGGTCGCTTACGATCCCTGCGTGAGCTGCAAGCTGTGCGTCGCCGCGTGTCCGGTGGGCGCGATCAAGGCCGATGGGCGGTTCGACGCCGGCTCGTGCCTGACACACAACTACCGCGAGTTCATGAACGGCTTCACCGACTGGGTCGAGACGGTTGCCGACAGTCGCGACGCGACGGAGTACCGCAGCCGCGTCACCGACCAGGAGTCGGTGTCGATGTGGCAGAGCCTGAGCTTCGGGGCGAACTACAAGGCCGCGTACTGCCTGGCCGTCTGCCCGGCCGGCGAGGACGTGATCACGCCGTTTCTCGACGATCGCGGCGGTTTCGTGTCCGAGTTCGTGAAGCCGCTGCAGCAGAAGGAGGAGACCGTCTACGTCGTGGCCGAGTCCGACGCCGAGGCGCACGTCACCCGGGCATTTCCGCACAAGACGCCCAAGCGCGTCACCGGCATCCGACCGTCCACGATCCACGGCTTTCTCGACGGCCTGAAGGTCGTCTTCCAGTCCGGAAAGGCGAAGGGAATGGACACGGTCTACCACTTCCTGTTCACCGGCGCGGAGACGGCCGAGGCGACCGTCACGATCCGCAACCAGACGCTCGACGTGCGGCCCGGGCTCGTCGGGATCCCCGACTGCACGATCCGAGCCGACGCCGCGACCTGGCTCGGGTTTCTGCGGAAGGAACGATCGATCGTGTGGGCGATCATGCGCGGCAAGGTCCGCGTCGCCGGCGGCCTCTCGCGACTCAAGGATTTTGGCCGCTGCTTTCCCGTTTGAACGGCATCGACCGACCTGTCAACGCCTAAAAGGGCCGCTCCGTGGCAAAGCAGTTTCGCTGGTCGATCATCTCCCTGCTGGCTCTCGGGAGCGGCGCGTGGAGCCTGCTCCCGGTATCGGAGGCCGCCGACGTGACGCCCGCCTCGCGCCTGCCCGCAGTCGCGGGCAAGGACCTCAATGGAAAGCCCTGGAAGGCGCCCGCCGACTTCCCGGCCGACCGCACGCTCGTGATCCTGGGATACGAGCAGGAGCAGCAGGCGGCGATCGACACCTGGACGGCGGGCATGGGGCTCACGAAACCCGGAAACACGCTGCCGTGGATCGAGATGCCGGTGATCGACGAGCCGGGCATGGTGATGCGCTGGGTCATCGACACCGGCATGCGAAGCGGGATTTCCGGCAACGAGGCCCGCAGCCACGTGTGGACCGCGTACACCGACCGGAAAGCGTTCCTGAAGTCGTGTGGGATCGACTCGGTGAACGACATCCACGTGCTCGTGGTGGCCCGCGACGGCGCCATTCTGGCGATGGAAACGGGTCGCCACACGGACGATGCCGCCGCACGGTTGCTGAAGGTGCTCTGCGGCGGGTGACTTCACGCGTTCGCGGTGGCGTGTCGCGTCGTTCCGGGGGCGTCTTCGACCGCCCCGCGCATTGCCGCGCAGGCAAACTCCTCTTCCGGGGCCGCACGCCCGCGTGCTATGACCGTTGCATGAGTCACGACCCATTTCAGGAGGAAGAAATGAGCAACAGCGTCGATCGCGTGAAGCAAACAGGGATGTTCGTGGTGGCGATAATCACGGCCCTGATCACGGCGCCGATCACGCACGCGGGGCCGCCGGCATTGAGCACCAACCCCGGTAATTTGGCGATCTTCCCGGCCCGGGGGCAAAGCCCGGAGCAGCAGAAGGCCGACGAGTCGGCCGCCTATGACTGGGCGACGAAGCAGACCGGTTGGGATCCGTATCAGGCCAAAGCCATTCTGGATCAACAGACGCAGGCGGCCACGGCGGCCGGAGCGGCGGCTCGCGGCGGCGCCATCAAGGGAGCCGCGGGCGGGGCGCTCGCCGGGGTCGCCATCGGCGCCATCGCCGGCGACGCCGGCAAGGGGGCGGCCATCGGTGCGACGTCGCTGGGGCTGACGGGCGGCGTGCGCTCGCGGCGGGCGACCAAGGCTGCGGGCGGCACCGCGGATACGGCCGTGGCGGCCTATCAGCAGCAGTTCGCCCTGTGGAACAGGAACTTCATGGCGGCCATGGAAGCGAAGGGATACACGGTGCGTTAGCGAGGGGGCGGCGCGGTTGCGTGCGGTGTAGAACGAACCATCAATCCATCACGGGAGTGAGTGTATGACGATAAAAGTGATCGCGATGATGCTGGTGACGGTGGTCTCGCTGGCGTTGGCGGAACGCGATGCCCGGGCTGCGCAGGCCTGGATCTGTTCGGTCGCGTCGGCCGTGGCGGTGGATGAGGATGGCACCGTGGGCCCACCCGATCTGGGCGAACGCGAGCGGCCCACGTTCTTTCGCCTCGACGCCGACAAGAAGGAGTTAACGCTGCTCGCTCCTGAGTCGCGGCGCGGCGAAGTGACGAAACTCGACGCCGTCCACGACGTGAACGGGCAGCGGGTGTTTTCCGGGGTTGAGCACGGCCGTGTCGTGAGTGTCATTGTCAGCACCGACGGGCGCATGACCCTGTCGATCATCAGCGACGGCGTCGTGTGGTCGGTCTTCGGGCACGCGCTGCCGGAGGATCGCGCACAATAGGAGTGCCGAGTCGGGTCTGATCGTGAACGGTTTGCGTTCTCGGACGCTGCGGGCTAGGCCGCCTCGCGTCGGGACCGTGCCGCCTGATAGGCCTCGATCACCACGGCGATGGCATCCACCACGTCGAAGGCGTTGGCCTCGCCGCGATCGAAGGTCGCCACGGCAGCTTTGATTTCCGCAAGCAGGAGGATCGCGGAAGGATCGCTCGCTCGATTCTTGGGTGACCGATTGATGGGTGACCGCATTTCAACCTCCATGCTGGTGAAGCAGCCGGCGCCTCATGCCCGGCCATGCGGAAGACGGTAGCCGGATCGCACGACGGACTCTATCACCGCACGCGCTTCCTGATCCACTTTCTTTCCTTCACGACAGGAGGTTTGTCACCATACGCGCATCGGAGGTTACCTGGCCGTGATTGTGAATAGACTCGCGAGTGTCGATGCGTACGATGCATCGAAGGGTGGCGTCTCGATGCAGTGTTTGCATCGACGCGGCCAGGACAAGTCACAGGGCGGCGATGGATGGAGCCGAGTTGTCGCCGTATCCGCACCATTCGTGGTTTGCCCACTGGCTCACCGTCCGCCCCCCGCGGGTGTTCGAGGTCTATGAAGAGCGACGCGTCACCCATCGGCTGTTCCTCACGACGTCTGGTGAGGCGCAGGTGATATGGACGTCGCAGGGCGTAGCCGTGCCGTTTCATGCGACCACCGGCGACATCGCGTTTTACCCATGCGACCACGCCGTTCACGAGTTCGCCATCACGACCACCACCGGCTACCGGGCCTATGCGATGTTCCTGCCCGTTGATCATCTTGCCGACCTCGGCGCGGCGGATGGCGTGCACCCGGGAACCACGGTGCAGGCCGTGCCGGTGCTGCGGGATGCCGTGCTGCACGCCAGTCTCATGCGGCTGGCCGGCGGGGGAGGGAGCCGCCTCGTCTCGGAGGAGATCGGCGATGAGATCGCCGCCCGGCAGGTCGTGATGCGGCTGTGCATGCTCACGGGGGGCAGGATCCCCGATTGGCGCAGGGACACGAGCGTGTTCCCCCCACCCGTCATGCGGCAGATCGTCGAGCGGGTGGACGGCCTCCTTGGCAGCCAGGTGTCGCTCGCGCAGGTGTCCGACGGCTTCGGCTTGTCGCCCAGCCATTTCGCGAGGAAATTCCAGCAGTCGGCCGGCGTGAGCCTCAACCGCTTCATCAACCGGCGACGGATCAGTCGGTCACTGGCAAGGTTAAGCCTGGGCGAAGTGTCGCTTCCCCAACTGTCGCTCGAGCTCGGGTTCTGCTCGCAGAGCCATTTCACACGCGTGTTCAGCCGCCTCACGGGCATCACCCCGTTTCAATTCAGTCGGGTGCACCGTGGCTTCGAGGAGTGACCTGCTACAGTGACCAACGAACAGACGGCAGTCGATCAGGTGCAGGCACCAGACGACTCCATTCCCCGGAGACCAGTCGGATGAGCGAGAACGTGCGAGCGGGTGATTTCACGGAGGAGTTGGCACAGATCGCCCTGTCGATGCAGTCGGAACGCACCGGGCACACGCCGAAGGCGGT
>Ga0214917_10006018_pt1 | contig 12752 bp, 7 predicted proteins | sample LL_1208_BB_MetaG_FD_177983 | JGI IMG/M metagenome (GOLD analysis project Ga0214917, IMG submission 177983) | Freshwater microbial communities from Lake Lanier, Atlanta, Georgia, United States - LL_1208_BB | ecosystem: Environmental > Aquatic > Freshwater > Lake | place: USA: Georgia | collected... | reverse complement strand
ACCAGCGCGTCTACCGATTCCGCCAGGTGGGCGTATCGGTAACTCTAAACAGCGCTTGAATATCAAAAGCCTTAACCAACCCCTTGCTGGCCAATTTGCTTGGTGCGCTGGCCCTCATTGCTGGCCTCATGTTGCTGTTTTTTCCCCTGCTTAGCAGCGATCTCATGCGCCCCCGCGACAGCTTTTGGGCAGCCCTGCTGCTGTTGCTTGGCCTTGTACTGATCACCAGCGCCGAGCGCTTGCGGGGGGCGCCAATGCTGGCCGTACTGTGCGGCGGCTTACTGATCGGCCGCCTCGGCAGCGAAGTGGCAACCAACCGCTGGCAGCAACTAAGCCCTGAAAAAAAAGATCAGCTGGCTGATCCTGTCCATCGGCGTGAAAAGCTTGAAACTCTTAGGCGCAGCCTTGCTGAGCTGTTCAGCCAACGCCAACAAAAGCAAGTAGTTTGCAAAAAATGGGTGCGCGTAGATAATCAGCAGTTCAATGCCAGCGCAGAGTTGAAGGCCAGCGAAATCTCCTACAAAGACAGCCTAAACCTGCTGGAAACGCCTTTCTCCATGCGGGCTAATGCCAAAAGCCGCGAACCTGAATTGCAGGCCTTCTGGGATGAACTTGGCCTATATGAACAACTGAGCCGCCATAACCCCGGAGCGCAATTCACCCTTCACGACGGCCCCCCTTACGCCAATGGCACCCTGCATGTGGGCCATGCCTTAAACAAAATCCTTAAAGACATCATCAATAAATATCAATTAATGCAAGGCAAGCGGGCACGCTTTGTGCCTGGCTGGGATTGCCATGGTTTGCCGATCGAATTAAAAGTGCTCCAAGGCATCAGCCAAGCGGAGCGCCAGGCCCTTAGCCCCCTTGATCTACGCCGCCGCGCCCATGACTTTGCCCTTGAACAGGTGGATTTGCAAAAGCAAGGCTTTCGCCGATGGGGGATCTGGGCTGATTGGGATAGCCCCTACCTAACACTGCAAAAAAAATATGAAGCAGCTCAAATTGATCTTTTTGGCCGCATGGTGCTGGCGGGCCATGTGTATCGCGGCCTAAAGCCTGTGCATTGGAGCCCCAGCTCCCGCACAGCCCTTGCGGAAGCCGAGCTCGAATATCCAGATGGTCATATTTCACCGAGCGTGTATGTGGCCTTTGCGGTGCTTAAGCCCAGCCCCGCTCTTGCCGCAAGACAGACGATTGAAAATCTGCAGCTCGCAATTTGGACCACCACCCCCTGGACCTTGCCTGCAAACCAAGCAGTAGCAGTGAACGGTTCACTTAACTACGCTGTTTGCGCTGATGGGAAGGGCCGCACTTTAATCATTGCAGAGGATTTAGTAGCAAATTTGAGCACTAAATTAGATCTAAATCTAGAAAGTTTATTCATTATTAAAGGTGCTGATCTCGAAGGCACTAGCTATCGTAATCCACTCCTAGATCGCATCAGCGAAGTGGTATTAGGTGGGGACTACATCACAACTGAAACAGGCACCGGCCTTGTGCACACTGCTCCAGGCCATGGTGTAGATGATTTTAATACCGCCAAAACCTACAATCTCCCGGTGATATGTCCTGTTGATGAGGGGGGCACACTCACCGCAGAGGCAGGTATTTTTGCTGGTTTAAATGTATTAAAAGATGCCAATTCTGTAATCATTAGTGCTTTAAAAGAAGCCAACGCTCTTCTCCTAGAACATCCCTATGAACACCGCTACCCCTACGACTGGCGAACAAAAAAACCAACTATTTTTCGTGCCACAGAACAGTGGTTTGCTTCTGTTGAGGGGTTTCGCGGCGAGGCGCTTAAAGCCATATCAGAAGTGGAGTGGATTCCTGCAAGTGGCCGTAATCGCATCGAAGGAATGGTTAGAGAACGTGGCGATTGGTGCATCAGCCGCCAACGCACCTGGGGGGTGCCAATCCCCGTTTTCTACCATCGCGGCAGCGGAAAAATTTTATTAAACAGGGAAAGCTTAAATCATATTCAGGCCCTAATTGCTAAACATGGTGCTGATGTGTGGTGGGAAAAAGATGAAGTAGATCTGTTACCCGAAAGCTACGCCGCAGATGCAAGCCAATGGCGCAAAGGCACAGACACAATGGACGTATGGTTTGATTCCGGCTCGTCCTGGGCAAGCGTTCTTGGCAATGAAACTGATCTCAATTATCCAGCAGATCTCTACTTAGAGGGCTCTGATCAGCATCGAGGCTGGTTCCAAAGCAGTTTGCTTACTTCAGTTGCTGTGAACGGCTGCGCCCCCTACCTAAAAGTATTAACCCATGGCTTTACCCTTGACGAAAAGGGGCGCAAAATGAGCAAATCCTTAGGTAATGTTGTAGATCCGGCTGTAATTGTAGAGGGGGGCAAAAATGAGAAACAAGATCCCGCCTATGGCGCTGATGTATTGAGGCTTTGGGTAAGTTCAGTTGATTATTCTGCAGATGTTCCGCTCGGATCTAGCATCCTTAAACAACTTGGCGATGTGAATCGCAAGGTAAGAAATACGGCTCGATATTTACTGGGTAATTTACATGATTTCAAGCCAAAAGAAGATGCCATAAATTATGAAAACCTACCACTATTAGATAAATGGATGCTATACCGCACAGCCCTCGTGATCGATGAGGTTACAGAGTATTTTGAAAATTATGAATTCTATCGTTTCTTCCAAACGCTTCAAAATTTCTGTGTTGTTGATCTTTCTAATTTCTACCTTGATATCGCCAAAGATCGCCTTTATGTAAGCGCCGCAGATTCCCATCGCCGCCGCAGCTGCCAAACTGTTTTAGCTTTAATTGTAGAACGCTTAGCTGGCCTAATCGCACCGGTTTTATGCCATATGGCAGAAGATATCTGGCAAAATCTCCCCTATGCAGTAGCTGAAAAGTCCGTATTCCAAAGGGGTTGGCCAAAGGTGCCCGCTGAATGGAAAGGCGAGCTTCAAATAAGCCTTAGCTCCAATGTAACTAGCTTGATCGAATTGAGATGCCAAGTAAATCGTTTATTGGAAAGCTGCAGAAACAAACAAGCTGCTGCTTCGATTGGTTCTTCCCTTGAAGCCCAGGTGCAGATCGAACTTGGCCCTGGTGATCAAGCTGATGCCCTTAAAAGCGCTCTTCAACAATTAGCTGCTAGCAAGTATCCAGATGTTGACAACTTAGCAGATTGGCTATTAGTTAGCGAACTAACATTCAACTCCGCTCCATCTGCTGAAGCTCTGGCTGAATTTTGCGGTGATGGAGTTAGCTTACGGATCGCCCGTGCCGCTGGTGAAAAATGCGAACGCTGCTGGCATTACTGCAAAGATATCGGTGAAAATGCGATTCACCCAAGCATCTGCGGCCGTTGCATTGAAGTGTTGGATGATGAGCGAACTAAACCAACCGTTTTATGCTAAGATTAAAAAAAGGATCATTAGCCATGGGATTAGCTGATCAAGAAGAATTTTTGATTCCAAATTATCTTGTTGAAGATGTGCGCTCCACGGCTTTAAAAGTAGCCATCAATGAGGGGTGGTATAAGCAGCATTGGCTGGGAACACCGATATGGCAACTGCCTGAAGATCTCATTTTACTACAAACAATAATAAGCACTATAAAACCATCACTTATAATAGAAACCGGCACTAAATATGGAGGCAGCGCCCTTTTCTTCGCCTCAATTTTAACTCTTCTAGAGCTTCCAAGCAGCCGAATAGTTACAATAGATATTACCGAAACTTCAGAGGCTTTAGAGCTTTTACCACATAACTGGCTAACTAAGGATCGAGTAACGCGTATCATTGGAAGTGCTACTGATGTTGACGTGTTAGAGAAAGTAAGCATAGAAGTATCAAAAACACAGGGACCAGTAGTCATTTTTTTGGATGATTGGCATGGTGGTGAACATGTTTTAGAGGAGCTAAACTCATATCAGGCTTGGGTTGGTTTAGATGGGCTTCTAATTGTCGCAGATACCAGCTTTGCAGATCTAGCCGGCACTCCAATAGCACCCTATCGCTCTATATTAACATCCAACCCAAGAACTGCTATCAACAAATTTTTAGAATCTGGCGCTTCCTTTTGCAGAAGTGATCGATTCAAGCCCCTTGGTCTTTCGAATTTTAGTGATGGAGTACTTGAGAGAATTTAAGTTTTAATACTAGGGCAACTCGAGTAACTAATTTAGCTTTAAAAAGGGCTCGGTTTGAATTAATAATCTCTGAGAAAATCGACTGTTTCCATTGGGCTAGAAAATAGTTCTTGGGACAAAGAACAAAGAGTATAAAAGCTCAAAATAAAATGTTTGGAATTTTTCGAAGTGGTTTTAGCACCATCATCTGGATGCGATTTGGTTCAATAAGAATGATATCAATCGTTATGATTGTAATAACAGTTTTTGCATATTCCGGCAAGCATTTTAAAGACTTACTTAGCTTAGCTGGATTTGCAAATAGGATTCTTGAGAAGTGATCAAGAAATCACCAAATTCGAGCTCGAATAGAACATATACTTGCTTGTTTTGCCACATCAATGGGCGACAAATTTAAAAGAAAAATTGGGATAAAAAGAAATAAGGCTTAATAGAGCCTAAAAATCTTACGATTAATTATCTTTTAATATTACTTAAACGGTACATTTATTTGCACTTTTGAGGGAGCTTTTATAATCGACATTTTCCGGAAGGCATTTTTTCATGAACGTCTGTGGTAAGCAGAAACGTCATTTTTCGAGGCAATCTAGAGTTGATATTAAAGCAGTCCCAATCTTCGGCATTAAATCATTAAAGGATAATATTTATTAAAAGCTTTAACCTTTACCAAGCATTATCCAAACCATCATTTACTCTTTTCTAAAAAACCAATTAGGAGAAAAAATATCAAGAAAGAGCTAAAACCTTTGATATTTAATTTTATATAGCCGAAAAAGTACGACCACATTCTTATGGATATGCACAGTGGCGATTGCATAATGGCTTCATATTAATATACTTGTTACGAATACACACTGCAAGAGGATTGCGCCCATCCCAATCCAGACGACTCAGCAACTCTTCCTCTCTCCCAACCTTCCCGCAAATGCGCCACACTTTCAATGGCTGAACCCTCACAACTACACAATCAAAAGAGAGCGCACCTGCTGCCACCCTGTTCACCCGAAGGGCTGATCTTCCGCGGCATCCATGCCAGCGTGGTGGTGGAAGGAGGCGGAAGCCTGCACTTCCCCCCCCCCCTGCATGATAATCAAACCCCACTGCACCTTCATCGTGGGTCCGGAAGCCATCATGCGCTTCGGCCACAATGTGACTATCTATTCCGGTTGCTGCTTCCGCAACAAATATGGTGCGTATGAGATCGGCGATGAGGTGTCCTTCGGCCCCCGCTGCGCCATCTATGAGTTGCGTGCTGGCCTCACGATCGGAGCCTTCACGATGATCGGGGCCGGAGTGTGCATCTCCGGCGTGAACCATGGTATTGATCCAGAAGCAGGGCCCTACAGATTTCAGTTGCCTCGCTGCCTGCCCGTCAGCATCGGCGACAACACCGTGATCGGTGCCGGGTCGGTGGTGACCCGATCGATCCCGGCGGGGGTGGTGGCCTACGGCAGCCCCTGCCGGGTGATTCGGCCGGTGGGGGAGCGCTTGCCGGCAACGCCAGCGTCGGAGGGGGAGGCATGAGCCAGGCCTCTCTGCTTGTGCTCATCCATGGGGCCCTGATGGATCGCCGCTCGATGCTGGCGCTTACTCCCCATCTGAACCATCACCATGCGGTTCTCTGTCCGGATCTGGCAGGCCATGGGCAACGGCGTAACGAGCACGAGCATCTTGCGAAACTGAATCCCAGAGAACTGGCGGCTGACATCTTGCGGCAACTCCCAATCCAGTCGCTTGCGGCGACACTGCCCATCCATCTGGTGGGCCATTTGCTTGGAGCTCTGGTGGCCCTGGAGCTTCAGCAGTTACTCCACGAATCCGGCGGCGGAGCGACATCGCTGTTGCTGGGCGACCCTCCCCTAGTGATAAGCCTTGATACCCCTTCCCAACATGCCGCTGCAGCGGGGATGGCCAACGACTCCGTTGGTCAACGGTTGGCGAGGGATTGTTTTTTTGAATTCGCCGCCGGCAGCAAAGCCGCAGGAGAACAAAGCCCCTACCTGCAAAGGCTCAGGGAAGTCTCGGAAAAACTACCCACGAACCTCTTTCACGGTCTTTTGGCACAACATCAGCGACCAGATGGCAGCCTAGATTGCGGTACGTTTCTGTCGGCCTTTAGCTTGCAGCATCTAATCAGCCGCTGTCCCCAGGTGCATCTTCATCCCATCGCCGATGCAGGCCATTTCGTCTTCCATTCAACCCTAGGCCTCAGCCAACTAGTCAACTGCCTTGAAACGCCATGAACACCAGCCAATCCTTTGAGGACCCCTTACCGCAAATGGCCCAAGAGCTGCCTGTAATTGCGAAGCTGGTCGGCGCAGTGGCTTTTTTGTTGAATTCGGTGCCACAAACGGACTTGAACTCAGCAATAGCCTGCTGCTAGAGCGGCAGCTGAATTAGCTGGGAATCATGGCCTACCAGACGCGGTTCTAGCGCCAGGCATTGAACTTAATCGAAGTTATGGAATTAAAAACAAGTACCTGTGGTCTGAATCAGGCCAAAACCTCGAGTTTCTTGAATCGGGCCAAAGAGGAAAAAGAATTAACAAGCCATGCACTCCATTCTGAGGGAGTTTGCCGAATGCGACATAAACAGCGAGGAAAGTATTCGAAACTTTGAGGAATAACAAGTGCATAAAATCAACCCTTACAAGATGCTGATCGATCACTGTGCTCCGAGAGAGATCAATTATCTCTAAGCCGATACACAAGGGAGGGGGCATCCTCCTTACAGGGCTTGAATTCTGCAAATACCAAATAAAAATCTAAACGCAGAGAACGCCTCACACGAAACAACAAGCCACCAACTATTTAAACTGCTTACGAAAAATGATTACGAAAGAAAGCACATCATGATTCCACATTTTCCCGACTGATATGTGCTGAAAATAAAATTCAGTTATCTGCATGGTAAAAATAAATAAGGTATTTTTTGGGCTTCGCCAAGCAGCATGCCACGCAAGCACAATCGATCCAGAAGTTCTAAAAGCACTAGGAATTCAAGGCTTCACGTACATTTAATGTCATATTTTTCATAAATTTAATAAATGCTTAAAAACTCTCCCCGAAAAGCGGAATCAGCCCAAACAAAAAAGCAAAAAATACGGTGTAGCAACAAAAACTTCAATAAGGTGGCGTAAAGTATCAACACAAAAACTATAATTACAATCAGAACGATTAATATCATTAATTACATCTAAATCAACAAATTCGTTAAATACATGTTGGGCCTTAACTTAAAACTAAACCTCCCGTAGAATTGACCACTAAAAGCACGTAGGAACAAACTTTAAATTAGTTTTCAATACTATTAAGCTCATCACAGGAAAATCTAAGGCCCAATAGATGCAACAATACTTTGGCCTACAAAGATGGAAATACTCACAAGAATAACAAGATAGTGCTCCTTAATTACAAAATCGGCTAAGGTTAATCCATACTATGGTAAAGGTGGTTGCAGCACAAAAAGAGAAGGGAAGGGAAGGGCATACTAAAGCTCAATAAAATTATAAAGAATAAAGCATTTTAAAATAAACCACGGATGATATATGATAAAAATTAGATTAGAAATCGCGCATAAAAAAAGCTTGCCAAGCTTGCCATGGCAAGGCTAAGATAAAATTGCATAAAATGTTGCAATGAAAGAAAAACGGAGAAAGAACCATCTTTCCTCCTCAAGGAGAAATCAGCAAATACTCAGCCATCCAGCTGTAAATGAGTCAATATCAGCATTCCTTCATGGTAATTATGATCAAGCTATAGAAATAATATCAAAATTAGAGACAGATATTACCATACCCCATCCCGCAGGAGCGTCGAGTGGGCATAAGTTAGAAGAGATTAAAAAAGATCTTGGGGAACCGGGTAATTACCCAACAGAGTTCCACGAACATCCAGAAAGTTCGATTGAGGAGATGCTTACCAAATATAGCAATGGTGAAAGAGAACATCTTTCGGAACTAGCTATTGGAATACATGAATATAATCAAGAAGACAAAAGACTATACACACTATTACTAAATGAAAACAACGAACCAAACTGCATATACAGAATAAAAGCATGTGTGGATATTGCCAATAGAGAGCTCGCAAAGCAATCTTACGAGGTTGCGTTAAAATATTTTAAAAGTGCTTGTGTAGAATCAAATAAAGATGCAAATCCACCAAATAATGTTGGCTTTTGTTATCTACGCTTAAAGAATTACTCAGAAGCAATGAGCTGGTTTTACAAAGCCCATGAACTAAATCCAGAATACCACATACCTATTTTCAATATTGGCGTAGTATATAAAAAGCTAAATGATTTAGAGAAATCTGAACAATATTTACGATTAAGCATAGCAAAATGCTGGTCTTACCCTTCCGCTTATCTTGAACTTGCGTATTTACTAAATAATTCAAGGCAAGAAGAAGCCGAATGCTACTATAAGTTAGCAACGCTCCATTCACATTTAAATGGTGAAGCATTTTATATGTATGGATGCTTCCTTCAAAACAATAAACGTTACTCAGAAGCAACAAAACAGTTTAGCGATGCAGAAAAACTACAATACAGGCCAATTGATACATTCTTTAACATCGGAATTTGCGAAAGAGAATTAGGAAATTTTCGCAACGCACTAGAATACTTTAACAAGAGTTTAGAAATTCAATCTAATTACAATGTGCATATTTCTGCTGGATATGTATACACTCGAAACCGTGAATACCCAAAAGCATTCTACCATTATGAAAAGGCTTTAGAGCTCAATCAAACAGACTTAACTTCTATTTCAAATTTAATATATACATGTAATTTCGGACAATCTCTTTCAATTGAGGAAGAGCTCAAGTGGGCTAAACGATGGGAAAAAGTATACAGCCTACGTGAAGATTATGAACAAATGCCATCGCAAGCTTTTAGCAGGCTAAATCCCATCGGCAGGAAACTACGAATTGGTTTTATATCTTCTGAAATCGGAGCTCATGCCATATCAAAATTTATAACCCCAATATTAGAAAATTTATGCAGAGAGCAATTCATTATTTATTTATATGAAGGAACAAGACGAAACGACAGCCTTTCAAGTGATATTATAAACAAATTTGATCAGTACTATGATGGAACCCTAGATAGCGATAAAGTATTAACAGAAAAGATCAGAACTGACAACATAGATGTACTCATAGATACATCCGCTCACATGAGATGTAATCGGATGGGCGTAATAAGTCGAAGAGCTGCACCGGTGCAGGTTCACTATATTGGATATCACGGCACAACTGGAATAAGCAATATGGATTATTTCTTCGGCGATTCAATGCTAGCTACAGATGACACATATAGGTATTTTACTGAGCAATTTTATAAATTAAATAGAACATGGGTATGCTATTCAGTGGAACTTCAAAAATTACCAAGCATAAAATGCAATTCAAATTCAAAAGCTATCGTGTTTGGTTCATTTAATAACCTAGAGAAAGTGTCTGAATTCACTATTTTCATCTGGAGCAAGGTTCTCAACTTATACCCTAACTCAATACTAATATTAAAAGATGGGTTATCAACTAGTGATACTGTACGAGAACGAATTATAGGGGAATTTGAAAAAGAAAGAATCTCGGCAAGCAGAATAAGTTTTAGGCATTATTCAGCATCATGGGATGATCACATGGAACTTTACAACGAAATTACCGTTGCCTTAGACACTTATCCATTAAATAGTGGTACAACAGCCTTTGATGCGTTAGCCATGGGGGTTCCAGTAATTGCCTACAAAGGGATTACAGTTGGCAGTAGGTTAAGCGCTTCGATACTGAAGGGTCTTGGAAAAAGCCAGTGGATTGCTAGTGATCCAGATCAATATTGCAGGATTATAAATATGCTCTTAATATCGGATGATTCACCACTAAAACTAGAATCAAGACTAAAATTACGCCAAGATTTTCTAAATTCTGAGCTTTGCGACGGCAAATCAATGGCTGAAAGTGTATCAACAGCACTAAAAGATGTGTTTACCAAATGGTTTAATTTTACTAATGAAATGAGTGCCTAAAAGTATCATCCAGAATATAAATGTTAATTCAAGGTATAGAAGATAGAGTCTTCATTACTTCTTGATACTCAGGCTGTTTTGACTGTTCCAAAAAAATATCAGCAGACTTTAGTAGATATGATTTGGCTTCTGCAGCGCGATTTACTTTTAGCAAAGCCATACCAAGAAATAAATAAGCTTCAGGCTGGAACTGATTGATTGAAGCAGATCGAAGTAAATCTGCAATAGATTCTTCGTAACGATTTAAATGGTAGAAACAAATACCCCTAACTGTATAGCCAGGATAAAATGGGGAATTTAATAAGGTTAGAGCTTTATTGGCGTTGTTAGCGCAATCAGAATATTTCTTCTGTGACAGCTGTAATGAAGCTAAATTGTAAAAATTTGAATATGAAGGATCTATAATAGAAGCATCAAGAAAATCTTGCTCGGCTTTGGGTAAGTTACCAAGTTTTTGATAAATAACACCCCTATTTGTCAAACTATATGCTGTCTTGGATAGCTTAAGAGAGAGGTCAAGACTCTGTAGCGCTTGTTTGTAGTCGCCAAGTTCATTTAAAACAACACCTTTTAAGGATAGAACCTGAGGATCAACAAATGGACGACGCTTTATCTCAAGAGTATTAAGATCAGAAAGAGCTGATTTAAACTGCTTTATTACTATATATGCTTGAGCTCTATTATAAAGAGATGGATAAACATCAATGCCTCGATTAATAAGCTGCGTCCAAGCTAGAATAGCAGAATTAACTTTACCAGAAGTAAAAAGATCATTTGGTGATTGGAAAGATTGACTAGGCTGAGAATATGACGGTGTTTGGGAACTTATCTGGAACAAGAAAATAATAAAAGTTAGAGGCCGAGCAAAAGAAAATAATGAAAAGCAAAACTTATGAAATTTCAAAATAACTAACTAAGGGAAGAATTACATGCCAGAACTTCGGGAGACCAGACTACTTTGGCGAAGCTTTGTACACTCTCGCCGAATTCCTTAATTATAGAATCCATTGCAATCAATTTATTAAAGCTATATCGACTAAAAAGTTTTCCATAAAACCAAACACAACAAGAGGACTTCGCCATAAGAATAAATTTAGGGTTAGGTGATTCCATGGATCGAAGACGATCAGATATAGATTTAGTTTTATATTTACTCAATACAACAGTAAAGGGTGAATTAAAGGATTGATAGCAAGCAGTTGAGGCCATGAGAAGCAAAAATAAAGCCAGAAATGAGTAGAACATTGAAACTAGGACAAAAGTAATCAGAATTTAAAATTATTTAATGGTGATAAAGTTGATTCCTTCGAGGAAGTTTCAACGGTCTGTGAAGATGTTGTGGGAGCCTTTGGACCGCCCCACTGCCAGAATAAGCCAAGACGCCCTGTAATTGGGGGGGTAGATCCCCAGTGAGTCTCGTTTGAACCAGTGAATGCAAGAGCGCCATTAATCCAAATATTGGATGATAATTTAGCTGAACAACCGATAGCACCCGCCCAACCTGAACCGTATGCACCGGTGCCAATACCACAACCATACTTATTATTGTCTGATGTTAAATTGGGAATGGCTGATAACGCTGCTGCAAGAGCTCCAACATTTTGAATTTGGCTGTTAATTGTTGATAAGGCTTGATTAAGCTGTGCAACTGAGAAAGATGAAGTTCCGAGATTGCCTTGGTTATCAGAAGTTGTAAATCGTGTTTCACCTAAGTTTTGATTTGCAGAATTTATGAAAGCACCACTAGGAGCCAAGCCTGGCAATGTATAAGTTGTAGGAACGCCAGTAGCACCAAGAACTATTTGATTATCTTTACTTGAATTAGCGTTATTACCTATTGCAACTGAATTAAGGAACGAAGAGGAAGCATTGTTGCCCAAAGCAACGGAATTAACACCAGAAGCGGATGATCCGCTTCCCAGCGCGAGTGAGCCAGAACCAGTTGCTGATGCTGAAGTTCCTACAGCAGTTGAGTTTTGGGCTGTTGCGCGCGCACCAGTACCAAAAGCAAGTGAGTTATCACCGCTTGCAACTGAACTTGTACCACTTGCTTGAGAGTTAATTCCGCTTGCAACTGAACTTTGGCCTGTTGCTATTGCTCCTGCATTAGAAGCTGTTGCACTAGTACCAGAGGCAATTGAATTAGCTCCACTTGCAACTGAACTTGTACCACTTGCTTGAGAGTTAATTCCACTTGCAACTGAACTTTGGCCTGTTGCTATTGCTCCTGCATTAGAAGCATTTGCATTTATACCAGAGGCAATCGAATTAGCTCCGCTTGCCTGTGCATTTGAACCACTTGCAATCGAATCAGGTCCGCTTGCAAATGAACTTGTACCACTTGCTTGAGAGTTAATTCCGCTTGCAACTGAACTTTGGCCTGTTGCTATTGCTCCTGCATTAGAAGCTGTTGCACTAGTACCAGAGGCAATTGAATTAGCTCCACTTGCAACTGAACTTTGGCCTGTTGCTATTGCTCCTGCATTAGAAGCATTTGCATTTATACCAGAGGCAATCGAATTAGCTCCGCTTGCCCGTGCATTTGAACCACTTGCAATCGAATCAGGTCCGCTTGCAAATGAACTT
>Ga0214917_10006016_pt1 | contig 12756 bp, 10 predicted proteins | sample LL_1208_BB_MetaG_FD_177983 | JGI IMG/M metagenome (GOLD analysis project Ga0214917, IMG submission 177983) | Freshwater microbial communities from Lake Lanier, Atlanta, Georgia, United States - LL_1208_BB | ecosystem: Environmental > Aquatic > Freshwater > Lake | place: USA: Georgia | collected... | reverse complement strand
GCGTAGCTATTTTTTCCAGCTAGAATAGAGCTATTGTGGAGCGCATTGGCTTATGGGCACAAAGGAGCCTATCTCGTTAGACAAGTTAAGCTATTTCCTTATAGTTTGTACTTGCTTTAATTGAATAATACCTGATTTAAAATTTGTCAATTTGCAACAGCCTATTTGAGCTGAAAGGGATGCTTTTGCTCAAAATCCATAATCAAAATGAACTACAAAAAAATTATTTCACCAGGAGCCGCTGGTTTTCCAATGATACTGTTGTTGAATCACTGAGGTTTATGTTACTATATTGACATTTTCAAAAATGGACCAAAAAATGAATAAAACATTGTTGTTGATGAACTCTTTTCTAATTTTCGCCTCTTTAGTTTTTGGTCAAAAGACGTTTGCCGAGCCACTTAATATTGAGGATTGTAAATTATCATTAAAAAAATATCATGATACAGGCAAATACTACAAAGAAATATCGCAAATAACTTATCAAATAGAACAATACATAAACGAAAAAACCGCAGTTAAAAGTAATAAAAAGTACGCTCTAGTTCTGGATATTGATGAAACTTCATTATCAAATTACCAAAACATCGTCAAACGTGAATTCTCTAATGACAAAGATCGTATTCACAACGATATTCTTAAAGCTGATGCTACAGCTATTACGCCAATCAAAAAACTCTTCGATTACGCCAAAGAGCATAACGTAAATGTCTTTTTTATTACCGGACGATACTTATCTGAAAAAGAAGCAACTATTAAAAACTTGCACTCCCAAGGATATTCTGGCTGGAAAGCAATATTTTTTAGAACCGATAATGCTGGACTCGGCTCTAAATTTCTCAAAAAAGACAAAGCCAGCATTAGAAAACACATAATGCAACAAGGATACGAGATCTTAGCAACTGTTGGCGACCAAGAATCTGACTTGATTGGTGGTTATGCCCAAAAAACCTTTAAATTGCCGAATCCTTTTTACAAAGCAATCTAATCTTTTAATGGATGTTGGGCGCAGTCAAACTTAACATCCAGCTTGATTTTCTTCATAGCACTGAATATCTTATAATTTATTTTTGCAATATTTTCTTCAATGTCTTTAATTGAGTAACAGTAAAAATTAATTTCTAGATTTAACTCATCAGTGGACTTTTCAGCTGGGGAAAATATGAACTTAACATCATTTGGTCTCTTATAAAAAACATTGCTATCCTCAAGCATTATTTGCCTAATTATTTCAGTAACCATATTTTGTTTTTTAGCTGACACATACTCTAAAACATAATTGACGTGAACATTATGATACTTTTTATGCTCATAATTAAAATTTTCGATGATTGAACTTGCGATCACCTTATTAGGAAAAATATAAATATTTTTATCTGGCGTTTCAATTATAGTTTCCATGAAATTAATTTTTTTAATAAAACCTTTGGTGTCATTAATACTGACATAATCACCAACATCAAAAGGCCGGCTAACAAATAAGGAAATGCTTGATAAAAAGCTGGAGATTATACTATTCATACCAAAGCCAATACCCACAGACAACCCGCCCAAAACTATAATAAAATTCTCTAAATGAATGCCTGCAACGTTTAACACTATAAAAAAAACTATTATTAGACCAATTGCATGCATAATTTGTGATGCTTTCTCACTGGATTTGGCATCTTTAAATAGTTTTTTAGATAAAAATATCGCCAGACAATAATTTGCAATGTTAAGCATAAAAAATGCCAAGAAAGCATACATTACATCAATTACACGCAATGGTATCTTGTTGATTAGATGAGGGCCATAAACAAAACTCTGTAATTCAATTAAAAACTCTCCCGGCAAAAACCAGACCAACACTACCATAGATGAAACTACTAAAATAACAAATAACAATGCATAAACGTAATAAATAATTACCGTGATGTTAAATACAATTTTTTTAAAATAATTTTCAAAGTATCTATTTAGAAACCCATAAACTCGACTTTGGCTATGAAAAATAGCGGCAACTATAGCATTTTTAACTCTAGTTAAGATAATGGCTAACACTAAATATATGGTGCAGCATATGACCGCCAATTTAATATTAACAGCCATATCGATAAAGCCAAACAAACCTAACGTAAATAAAGTCACACTAAGAAAAAACAGTACTTTAATTAAATTTATATGTCTACTAATTTTGGTCCCCAATATAACGCAAAAAGACCAGTAAAAAATCCAATAAATATACAGTTGAAGAACAATTAATATGATATATCTTAAAAAGAGTAGCACATCTGAATTTTGCTGGCTCAACTCAAATAAACGCAAATTATAAAATAGGACAACCAATAAGCATTGCGCAAAAATTGTAAAAGCGAGGTATAGACAGTCTTTTAACTTTACTGCAAATTTTCCATACAAGTAAAGATAGTTAAACACACAAAACATGGCTACTAGATAAATAGGCTTATGATACAAATCTAATAACAGCATATTTCTATGCGCAAAACTGGTTTTCATTAGTAAAAATTGTCCTGGCGAAAGAACCAAAAAAACCGCAGCAGCATATATAAATCTTTTGACATCAATTTTTGGCAATATAGCCAAAATCTTTTTTCTCTTCGCGTAAAAATTAAACACCAGGAGCGCGCCTAAATAAGCACCAAAAACCAAAAAGTTTAGAATACGCCCTGAAATCAAAAAATCACTGCGCAATGCATCAAAAAATGGTAAAAAGCTCAGATCTGCTAATGCTATTTTCTTAAAATTAGTAACGAAACTATCATATTTTTTTAGAAAACTATCCTGGTATAATTTGTCAATGTGCAAATCGATTTCTTTTTCAAGCTTAAGAATTTTGTGCCGAATTAAGTAACATAAATTTAAGTCATCCTGAGCAACATTGTTTGTTCTAGACAAAATAGCATACTGATTTTTTAGATAGCTAGATTCATGGCTGCGCTCTAGATAAAACATATATTTTTTTAATTTTTGCAGTTTATAACTTTCATTTTTAATACAAGTCGATAAAGGCGACATATATTTTAATAACTGCGTTTTGATGCGAAATAGATTATCGCTGGAGTTATGGCTTAGTGCTATCTGCTGTTCAAAGGCATCAACATATTTATCTAGAGCAATAAAATCTTGGCAATGCGCGTGCACAGAAAATATCAAGACAACGCATATTATTATCCACTTTATTGCTTTCAAAATATTGCTCTAGAAAATAGTCCCTATTATTTTTATAGATTCTCTGCAGCAAAATATCAAGTCAAAATTATGCGTATATCACCTCAATTACATTATAATAGATAATTCCACCCGGGGTTCTCACCTCAATTTCGTCATCGAGCTGCTTACCAATCAAAGCCTTACCAATCGGCGAAGTATAAGAAATTTTTCCATCTTTAATGTCTGCTTCGTCTTCACCAACAATCTGGTAAGTCACTTCCTCATCGGTATCACTATTAGATAACTTTACTGTTGCACCAAAAATTATCTTGCCATTATTAGGCATTTTGAGGACGTCAATGACATGAGCGTTGGAAAGTTTGGCCTCTAAATCTTGGATGCGCCCTTCATTAAAACTTTGCTCTTCTCGAGCAGCATGATACTCAGCATTTTCCTTTAAATCACCATGCGCTCGAGCAGTGGCTATAGCCTCAATAATTTTTGGTCTATCCACAGTTTTGCGACGCGTTAATTCTTCTTGCAGTGCTTGGGCGCCTTGCACCGTCATAGGTACTTTATTCATTAGGTAATCCTCTCATCTAAACATTAGGCAATAATACTATAACCGGCATCAACGACTATCGTCTGCCCTCTTATCATATTTGCTTCTGGCAAACACAACAGATATGCTGCATCAGCAACGTCATCAGGCAATAAGGTTCGGCTGACTAATGAACGACTTTGGTGCTCATCAAGCAACTGCTCGCGATTAGGGAAATATTTTAATGCATCGGTATCTACCACACCTGCGGAGATAGTATTTACACTCACATTTTTTAGTGCCAGCTCTAAGCTTAAAGAGCGTACCAAAGCCTCTAAAGCGGCTTTTGAAGCGCCGATGAAAGAGTAATTAGGTATCGCTCTGCTTGCTCCTAAGCTTGATAATGCCAGGACGCGACCGCCATCACGCAGCTGTTCATAAAAAGCTCTAACTAAGTGATGAAGTGCTAATGCATTAGTTTCCATGCACCAACGAAAATGCTTTGTCGACATTGCCAACGCCGGTTTTAAAACACCGCTGGCCGCATTGCTGACAATAAAATCGACGTGTGGGAAGTGCTGTAAAAACTCCTGCTGCATGGCTTTAACCGAAGATTCATCAGCAACGTTAGCTTGCAAAGCAATAGCCTTGCGGCCCATCTCTGCGACTTCCTTAATAAGTTCAGCGGCAGCATCTGAGCTGTTATAATAAACTACAGCTATATCAGCGCCATTTGCGGCTAATTTTTTGGCAATAGCACGACCTATTCCTCTAGCTCCGCCAGTTATCAAAGCCACCTTATTTCTAAAAATCTGCTCCATCTAATACTCCAACTATAAATTTAGACAAATTATCGCTGTTATAACAATAAGTCAACAGTCTATCTCATTAGAAACTTTAGATCTTTATATGCTGTAAAAAAAAGTGCCGCTAGTGCAGCGCCATCAATTTCTTCAGATGAATCCATAGTAAATGGCTTCTTCTAAATGGTTTTTTAGTTCCACGCGGTCCAAATAAAAACACATTAAATTGCAAATATGGCCTTTTAAAAAGAACCTAAAAATTGTTCATAGAGGCTAGGAATATAATGATAATCAGCAGCTTGCAAACACCCTTCCTTTACAAAAAACCAAATAAATGTATAATAAGCATACAAAAATCAGAGGAAAATAATGGAAAATATCAGCGAACTAGTATTTAACGGTGGCGGCGCGAAAGGCGCGGGAATGCCGGGCGTATACTTCGCCTTACGCATGTATAATAAATGGGACAATATTGATGCCATAGCCGGCACCTCTGTGGGGTCGTTATCGGCAGCGCTTTTCTCAGTTAGTCCTGTTCAAAAAGATTTTGCTGAATTTATCGACAAAACTAATTTTAACGAAGAGCTAAATATCAGTTATACTTTTTTTCCGCTTTACATGCGCCAAGATCGGCTCAAAACTTTTGTGAATAATTTTCTTAAAAAGGAGATTATGAACTTCTTAAAAAGCAATGAGTCTTCAGATATAAAGGACTTAAAGGATAATGTAACTTCACCTGATTACAAAATTACGTTTCACGACATGCAAGTACTGAATAACCATTATCCTAAAAAATTCAAACAACTCACCTTTGTTTCGGTCAAAACCAATCCACCTGAAAAAATCATCCACAACGCTACAAATAGCCCAAAAATGGCAATTTGTGATGCCTGCGCTGCTTCCTGCTCATTGCCGTATGTTTTCGAAAAATGCATAGTGGATAATGAACATCATCTTGACGGTGGCTTAAGGGACCCTTTGCCAAGTGAATGTTTTAATGATAATTCAGAAGCAAAACAAAAAGCAAGATTGATTTTTGTGTTTGGAAGCGGGCCGTTTTCATCTAGTAATTTATGGAAACATGCCTTAGAAAACTCACCAAAAGTGGATTTTGAGTGCGTAGAAGATTTTGATACCAACACTACTGAAGTTAGGAATATTTTAATTCAATATAAACTTGATAATGCTAAAAAACAACTCTTATACAAAAAATCAGGATTAAACCAGGAATTTAGTATAGATTATGCTGATCTTAATTTGGATGAAAATGCTACAAAAGATGACATGCACGGTAAACTCTTGGATTTTTGCAAAATACTAAAAAAACGCAATCATATCCCCTACCTATTTGGTTATTATAACCCGATTTGGATTATTGATTTTATTGCCCCCCTAATAAACTATATTATTGGTTTTCCAGTGTTAATTATTAGCCTTTTTGAAGATATAGCGCAACGGCTCCAAACCTATTATCAGAAAAATACCGTGTGTCTTGATTCAGGTTCTATAGAACCAATCTACTTTTACAAGGCGGAAAAATTTAAATCTACATTATGTGCAATATATTTCTTAGATACTCTGCTTCACTTAAATGAAGAAGCAATCTGTAGACAAGTTTATACTAAGTACCAAACATGTCTTGACAATCAAGAACCGGAGTATAGTAAAGAAGAGCTATTACGCATTAAACAATACGCCTCAAAATGGCCTTATTCACGAAAGGCTCAAGCTTTGACTGAGGCATACCAAGAGACAATTAAATTGCAATCGGGTGCTAGCTTTGATAATATTCCAAGCAACCAGTCATCAAACAAATAAACAATCATCATGCTTTTATCATGGTTTAGATTAACGCTCCCTATCGCTGCAATATTTGCTTTTCGCATGCTGGGATTATTTATGCTTATTCCGGTTTTTAGTATCTATGGCCAGCAACTGCAATATGCTAGCCCCATTTTAATTGGTGTGGCACTTGGCGCCTATGGCTTTTCTCAGGGTATTATGCAAATGCCATTTGGCATCCTTTCCGACCACTTTGGTAGAAAAAAACTGTTATTTATCGGTCTTCTGATATTTGCCTTAGGGAGTCTACTGGGCTCTTTTACTCACTCAATTTATGGCATAATTACGGCCAGAATCATTCAAGGCTGTGGAGCGATTGGCAGTGTCTTAATTGCCTTGTTAGCCGATTTAGTAGAAGACAATAATCGCTCTAAGGCCATGGCAATCATTGGCATGAGCATAGGTATTTCTTTTGCACTAGCCATGATTTTAAGCCCTATCATGGCTCAGCATTACGGACTATCTAGTATATTTCAGCTAACTACTATTATGGCTCTCGCTGGCATTCTAATTGTCAACTTTTTTATACCTAAAGTTACTGCGGAGAAGAAGCCGCAATCATTTGCTATTAAACATTTACAAGAATCTTTTTACCCGCGCGATCTCAAGCAATGTCATATTGGCATTTTTGGTCAACACTTTATTTTAACTTCTTCTTTTTTTGCTATCCCGCTAATTTTAAAGACCATTAACGCACCATTAACAAAGTTTTATTTAACATTGATGCTTGTCGCCTTTATTATTATGCTGCCAACCATTGCCATATGTGAAAAAAGTAATAACAGAGTACCATTGTTTAAATTCAGTATCGTCGCGGTTATCATTGGACAGTTACTATTATTACTTGTTCCGCATGAAATTAAGTTTACCTGGATTAGTTTGTTAGTTTATTTTGGAGCGTTTAACATTTTAGAAGCTTTATTTCCGAGTATGATTGCTAAAGCAGCCAATCCAGCATTAAAAGGGACAGCAACTGGCATCTACTCAACTATGCAATTTATCGGTATCTTTTTTGGCGGGATATGCTCTGGTTATTGCTACCAATATTTAGGCATTAATGGTATTTTTGCCATTAATGCCCTATTGTCTGTAAGTTATTTTATTTATATTAATCGCGGTTGAAATTTACTCTGGCCGCAAATGTGGGAACAGTATCACGTCACGAATAGCAGGCATATTGGTCATGAGCATCACCAATCTGTCGATACCAATGCCCTCGCCTGCTGTCGGCGGCAAACCATACTCTAGAGCTTCGATATAATCATGATCAAAATGCATTGCTTCCAGGTCGCCGCTATTTTTAGCTTCCACTTGACGGTGAAAACGTTCAGCTTGATCATGCGGATCATTTAACTCAGAAAAACCATTGGCTATTTCTCGCCCGGCAATAAATAACTCAAATCTATCAGTTAGAGTAGGATCTAGCGCGCTCGCCCGAGCTAATGGCGATACTTCAGTTGGGTAACCAGTGATGAAAGTCGGTTGAATAATTTGTGCTTCGACTTTTTCTTCAAATAACAGCATTTGCAACTTACCGATACCATCGGTTTCATTATAATCCAAACTGAGCGATTGCGCTATTGCTCGCAAACTAGATAAATCTGTTAACTGCTCTTTTGTCCACTCTGACTGATACTTAAGCAATGACTCGAGCATAGTTAATCTATCAAAGTTTTTAGAAAAATCAATAATATTTCCTTGATATTCGACCTTACTTGTACCAAGTACCTCTAAGCTAATTGTTTGCAATAACTGCTCGGTAAAGTCCATAAGCTCGTAATAATCAGCATATGCTTGATAAAACTCCATCATGGTAAATTCGGGATTATGCCGCGTTGAGAGTCCTTCATTTCTGAAGTTGCGATTAATTTCAAAGACGCGTTCAAAGCCACCGACCACCAAACGTTTTAAATATAACTCTGGCGCAATTCTTAAAAACATCGGCATGTCTAAAGCATTATGATGAGTAGCGAATGGTCTTGCGCTCGCTCCGCCTGGGATTGGGTGCAGCATTGGCGTTTCAACTTCAAGAAACTGGTGCTTAACCATAAAATTACGAATAGCTTGCAGCAATTTAGTCCGAACTAAAAAAACTCGGCGACTATCCTCATTGGCGATTAAATCGATATAACGCTTCCTATAGCACATTTCTTTTTCTGCCAAACCATGATATTTATCTGGCAATGGTCGAAGTGATTTAGAGAGAATTTTAATCTCAGTGGCGTGTACAGATAATTCACCAGTTTTGGTTATAAATAAACTACCTTTAACCCCGATGATATCGCCCAAATCCCAATGCTTGAATTCTTCATAATGAGCTGGTAAGTCATTGGCCGTGATATAGATTTGAATCCTGCCGGTAACATCTTGGAGATGAAAAAAACTTGCTTTCCCCATTACCCGTCTAAGCATCATCCTACCAGCAACGGCAACCACAATATTTTGTGATTTCAATTCTGCTACATCGTGACTACTATATTTTTCTAGTAATTCTTCGGCTAGCGCATCACGGCGAAAATCATTAGGGAAGGCAAATCCTTTATCTCTTAGTTCGGCTAATTTCTGTTGCCTTATTTGCATTACTACACTTTCATCTTCAATCATTATTACACTCCTGCTTTTAAACTAGCGGCGATAAACTCATCCAAATCCCCATCAAGCACTGCTTGGGTATTGCCGGTTTCTATGCCAGTACGTAAATCTTTAATCCGGGCCTGATCTAGAACATAAGAACGGATTTGCGAACCCCAGCCAATATCTGATTTTGTGGCCTCTAATTCTTGTGCATGTGCCATCTTCTCTTGCATTGCCTGTTCATACAGTCTGGCCCGCAATTGTTTCATTGCTTGGTCTTTATTTTTATGTTGGCTTCTATCTGACTGACATTGGGTCACAATACCTGATGGGACATGGGTAATACGCACCGCTGAGTCAGTTCTATTAACGTGCTGACCACCAGCTCCAGAGGCACGATATGTGTCGATACGTAAATCGGCCGGATTAATATCAATCTCGACTTTATCATCAATTTCTGGCGACACAAAAACGGCTGCAAAAGAAGTATGTCGACGATTACCTGAATCAAATGGTGACTTTCTTACTAACCGATGCACGCCACTTTCAGTCCTTAACCAACCGTATGCATAATCACCACTAACCTGGATAGTTGCACTTTTAATCCCGGCTACATCACCTGGCGAACAAGATATTAGTTCGGTTTTAAACCCATGGTGTTCACACCAGCGCAGATACATGCGCAAGAGCATCTCAGCCCAATCTTGGGCTTCAGTGCCTCCAGAACCGGATTGGATATCTAAATAAGCATTAGCATGGTCCATTTCGCCGTTAAACATACGTCTAAATTCAAGCTCAGCTATTTTTTTTTCAATAACTTGGCAATCAGCAGCTATATCTTGCACTGCAGCTTCGTCATCTTTAGCTAACTCAATTAATTCTAGTAAATCTTTAATCTGTTGCTTTACATCGATTAAATTTAAGACTATTGCTTCCAGCTGCGCGCGCTCCTTACCAAGTGCTTGTGCTCTGTCTGGTTCATTCCATAAATCGGGGGCTTCAAGCTCTTTTATTACTTCCTGTAATCTTTCATTTTTAGTATCAACGTCAAAGACACCCCCAAAGCGATTGCGCTCTAGCATCCATTTCATGCAAATGATTGACAATTTGATTATATTCAAGCATAAAATAACCTTAAAAATTATATTGTAACAATTAAAATAGCCATGGCAAGACTATAAATTATCTTTTATAATAGTTGTTTAAACATTTTATCATAGCATGTACGCATTAGAACTAAAAAATGTCCAAAAAACTTATGAAAATGGCTTTCAAGCCCTGAAAGGAATTGATTTAAGTGTTCTAAAAGGAAGTTTTTTTGGTCTACTGGGCGCAAATGGCGCCGGAAAATCAACGGCGATAAATATTATCAGTCGTTTAATCCCGCATACCAGTGGTAAAATTATCATCAATGGCTTTGATCTCGACAAACAAGTTTATCAAGCAAAAGCGTCTATTGGCATAGTACCGCAAGAATTTAATTTACCCTTATTTGAAACAGTTGAAGAAATACTTATCAACTCTGCTGGCTATCACGGTATTAGCCGCAAAAAAGCTTTATCCAAAGCTAATTGGTTATTAACAGAACTAGGGCTAGAATCTAAAAAAAATAATATAATTTATGAATTATCTGGCGGAATGAAAAGACGTTTAATGATAGCCCGAAGTCTGATGCACCAACCGGAACTATTAATTTTAGATGAGCCGTCTGCAGGAGTTGATGTAGAAATTAGACACACTATTTGGCACTTTCTAAAAACAATTAATAAAGCAGGCACCTCAATTATTCTCACTACCCATTATCTTGAGGAAGCAGAACAACTTTGCGATGAAGTTGCCATTATTCATCATGGCAAAATTGTCGAGCAAGCATCTATCGATGAGTTACTCAAAACCCCTGCTAAACAAACCTACGTAATTCACACCCTAGATTACTATCCTCGAACTCTAGAACTTACCACCGGTTTTATCAAACAAATTACTGACAATAGCTTTGAAATTGATATAATTAATCAACAAAATTTAAACAGCTTATTCCTAGAATTACATCAGAAAAACATTGTTATCCAGAGTGTTGCTCCCAAGACCAACCGACTAGAAGCATTATTTATGGAGCTTATTCGCGATGAAAATTAAAGTGCAACTTATTGCTTTATACACCATTATTAGAAGAGAAATTACCCGAATTTTTCGTATCTGGATGCAATCTCTCCTCGGCCCCATTGTAAATATTTTTCTCTATTTTTTAATCTTTGGTAGTGTTGTTGGCAAGCGCATTGGCGCCATTGATGGCATACCATACCTAAAATTTATTGCGCCTTCACTAATCATGCTCACCGCTATTAACAGCACCTACACTAACATTAGCTCAAGTTTTTTCTTAATGCGCTTTCAAAAAAATATTGAAGAACTAGTAGTCAGCCCTGTCTCCAATTTTATTATTCTCATCGGTTTTTGCTTAAGCAGCATTCTACGTGGATTATTAGTCGCATTGATTCTAAATACAATCATCTACTATTTATTTGATATCAGTATTTCTGGTAGCATGCTCCTTGTCTTTGACCTAACCATAGCGACAGCTCTATTTTCCCTTGTTGGCTTTATCAATGGCTTAAAGGCCCGCTCCTTCGATGAAATAATGATAATACCCTCCTTCATCTTAACACCTCTGGGCTATCTTGGCGGCGTATTTTTCACCATCAATATGCTTCCTGCTAAATGGCAAACCATCGCAAAACTTAACCCTCTTATGTACATAATCGATACCTTCCGCATGCATGCTTTAAATTTAAAAGCCAGCCATGCACCTCTTACCTACCTCATTAGCGCCATCATCATTATTATCCTCACTGCATTCATTATTCACCAAATGAATAAAAAAATGTTACTAGATCGCTAATATTCTTCCTAATCTCATCTATAATATCATTTAGAACTACGTAATTATATTTGGAGACAGTTATGTCTGAGAACGCGAGAGGGCAAGATCATAAAATTCAAGGTCATGAAATTCTTGAAAAGTTAAAACACACTGAATGGGGTACAGAACTATCTACACATTTACCAATAAACCCCAGTTTCACTGACTCCCACGGTTATAAATGGTATATAACTGAGAATAAAACAAACGGCTATGATTGTGTTCGTGTAAGAAATAACCTAAATTTAAATACACCAAATAACTCAATAATAAACTTAGAAAAAGAAATCTTCTTCTTCATGGCACAAAAAGTACAAACTTTTAACGCATGCGTTCAGGATCAAAAGATAAAAATCGGACTTGATCAACTTTTAGACAAATTTAATAAAATATTTAGTGGTTATCAGGAACTATCAAAAACAAATACTGAATGGGACATAGACAGAACTACTTTTACTGATGAAGCAGAGAAAAAACTAGTGGAATTATTTGGAGAAAAGATAGGTAATAAAGCTAAATTAGAAGAAATCAAACATGCTTTTGAAGTTAAGGTTAAAACAACAACAGCCCTAGGCCATGGAGCCAAGGATGTTGAAATTGATATCGCAGAAGAGAACAAGGCAACAGTAAATGTTATGATAGGAGCAAAAAACACAGCTCATGATTTAGAACCTATTAAGGACACCTCATCTTCTGTTATGCAGTACCATTTTGCAAATAATGCCTTAAAAAGAAATTTTGAGATTAAGCGCACCGCCCTTATCGTTCCTGAAAAAAAGAGCAAAGTTAAGAATTTAACAAAGGATGAACAGATTACACAAACGCTAGAGAATATTAGATTGTTGCGAAAAAGAAATACTGGCACTGATAATGATAATGATAATGATAATGATAATGATAATGATAAAATTACATATTATAAT
>Ga0214917_10006015_pt1 | contig 12758 bp, 9 predicted proteins | sample LL_1208_BB_MetaG_FD_177983 | JGI IMG/M metagenome (GOLD analysis project Ga0214917, IMG submission 177983) | Freshwater microbial communities from Lake Lanier, Atlanta, Georgia, United States - LL_1208_BB | ecosystem: Environmental > Aquatic > Freshwater > Lake | place: USA: Georgia | collected... | reverse complement strand
CAAGCCGGTCAATGGACTCCAAACCTAGACAGTTTTCACCGGGCAGAATTTGCAGCCCATCTCCAAACCATGTTCGCTCCAACGAGGCAACAGAAATACCCTTGTTTTTAGCCGCCTCAAATATTGCCCTGGTAGCATCCATTCGACCATTAAACACAACAACGGCGTCTAATTTTCGCTGAGTTATCCAATTACTGGCGGCAACGTAAGTTTTTTCAACTACCGGTCTCAAACGTTTCGCCAGCGCAGAAAAGGCTGAACTCGCAAAGTCAGCCTCGGATTCAAACCGCCCCAGACTACTTGCACTCGATAAAGCCCAGTCCTTAGATTCTCTCGGTAGATCAACAGGGGGACAAGAAAATGATCCGATTGAACTGACATTCTTTGACTCGTATGATCGAACTCCACCGACCCGACACATCATGCATTCCTGCCAATCTGGGCGAACGCTTCTCAATTCTCTCGTATAACAGGTTGGCAGATCAGCGTCACACGTCAGGTATTCAATCTCGTGCCCATCTTTCCTGGCCAGCATCGCAAGAAAATGCAGATGCTCGACATGTGGACGCCATGAGTAGATGGATGAAAACCCTATACGCACAAGTTATGAGGAGGGAGAGCCGTTTTGTATCCCTTTACTAATTAGGTGTCTGCAATTTAAAAGATTATATCCAAGAGTTTTAATTTGTTTTTCTGAATGTAGCGACAAACTCGCTTTAACCTATTATCATAAGCTAATTTGCCTGCAGACTTTCTTGTCTGATTATTATGGCTTATAAGTTGTGCTTGGTAATTGTTAGGTGAGACAAACTCAATAGTTTTTTATGCGCGTAATTAGATTAATGTATTTTATGTACAGCTTAATAAACTACATTTATTAGTATTGTTTAGTAGGTTTGGTTTTCAGCCTTTAAAAATGTCGTTTTGTAAGTATTAATCCGGCGATGACACTTAAAATATAAAACTAAGCACTAAGAAATAAAATTTTCCGTAGATACAGCGGGATATAACTAATGGCTGCGGTTTTTTGAGCCTATTAATGACATTTTGAATGATGTAATTATTGTCTTTAGTAATTTTTGCCCTAATTTTTTTAGCAGAGCATATTCCAAGCAAGTGCTGTTCCTTTTTTGACACTACATTTGATCTTTTTTCCCAATATTTGATCCAGATGCTTGGGCGGGAGTCCCATTCCAGGACGGATTGCGCGCACATTTTCTTTCGTCAGAATATCCCCTTTCTTCATATCCTCCACAATGTAAAGGGATCTTCGAAATGTAATGGATGATTTTTCGCTTTCTGTCGGGCCAACAAAGACTTTCCCCAGCGATTGCCAAGCACGTTTTGTTTCTGTAACGAGTTCTGTCATTTCGCTTGGTTCCATGGAGAATGCGCTGTCCACTCCTCCATCCGACCGCTTCAGAGTAAAATGCCTTTCGATGACGGTTGCGCCTAGCGCAACGCTGGCTACAGCTACTCCAATTCCAAGGGTGTGGTCGGAAAGACCTACCTCGCATCCGTACCTTTCTCTAAGATGGGGAATCCCGAGCAGGTTGCTGTTTTCAGGTGTTGCGGGGTAAGTGCTTGTGCATTTGAGCAAAATCAACTCTTTACAACCTGCTTTACGAGCCGCATCTACTGACTCATCTAGCTCTTCTTGAGTGACCATCCCGGTGGAAATAATTAAGGGTTTTCCGGTAGCCGCTGCCCGCCTAATTAATGGAATGTCAGTATTTTCGAAAGAAGCGATTTTGTAAGCTGGTACCCCCAACTTCTCCAAAAAGTCAACTGCCGTTTCATCGAAAGGAGTGCTGAAGCAAATCAGCCCATGTTTTTTTGCACAATCAAAAATCGCTTGATGCCATTCCCATGGTGTATGAGCGATTTTATAGAGGTCGTAGAGGCTTTGGCCTTTCCAAGGGCTTTTTTCGTCTGAAATAAAGAATTCACCTTTTTTTAGATCAAGGGTCATAGTATCAGCCCTATAAGTCTGCAACTTGATTGCGTGTGCACCTGTTTTTGCGGCTGCCTCTACAATCTTCAGTGCCCGATCCAAAGAACCATTGTGATTACCGGAGAGCTCTGCGATGATTAAAGGAGGAAAATTAGACCCAATTAGGCGTTTATTAATGCTTAGAGTCATTGCAGTATTTTTTTATTTGAAAGATTATCGCAGAATCCGATAAGCAACAAACGCTTCGGCATATTCGAAGCCCGCACTATACCCGCGGTGCTTAGCGAGAGCTTCTACGTGGTTTAGGCACCGGGTGTGGGGTGCGGCTCGCATTTCCTCGGCGTAAGCTTCAAGTGCCCGAACTTTGCTGGCGAAAAACTGTGTGATATCGACATGTACGTTCGGCGAAAAACTTGTCTCTTGGGGGGTCGACCACTCAGTGCTCGAAACTATCTCAAAGCCATAAATTTCTTTTACACCACATTTCGGTTGGGGGCGGCAGGCCGTCATCACGGCTTGCTGGGTAATCCTGTGGTCCACATTTAAGTCACCGTAGAAATGTGTGAATATTACTTTTGGCTTATATTTTTCAATCAAAGTCTCAAGCTTCTGCACAATTTTTAGAAATGGAACCTGATCCATCTGGTTGTCAGGTAAGTTTAGGAAGTGGCCTCTTTCAGACCCAAGTATCTTTTGCGCCTTTTCCGCGGCTTCTCTTCTCAGCTTCAGATGATTTTGGGATGAACCTTTTCTGGAATGGACACCATCGGCCATGAAAACCACGTGGATCTGTGCCCCTTCCGCCGCCAAACGAGCCATGGTCCCTCCACACCCCAAGGCCTCATCATCGGCATGAGCGGCAATTACCATAACGGTTTCTTTCATTTTTTATGGGCTCCTCGAGTTATTACGACTTTGGCTTTCAGTTTGTTTTTCCTGATAACTGCAGCCTGAAATTCGATTCGGAAGTCCCCGTGTTTCAAAAATGCCTTTGGATACGTAGCCGCATCAAGCATGCGGATCCAGTCATACAATTTGGAAAGCGTTCCCAGTTTGGGTAGACGGCTTTCACTTGGTTTCCGCCGCCCAAATTTTACCACGACCCCTTTTTGGGGAAACGGTTTCGGCTGTTGTTTTACCATCCGACGAATCATGGCCACACATATCCTCCCTGCGCGCTGGTAAATATCTTCGGCACGACCTTGCAGAGAAAGATTCCTCTTCATGTACACAGGTCCTGCATCCAGCTCCCCCACCATACGCAGGGCAGTGATTTTGGTTTTTGTGTGACCCTTGAGAATGAGATTCTGCAGAGGCGAGCCACCCCGACCATAGGGGACATCGGTCATATGAAAACACACGCTCTCATGCTTTTCCCATACGGATTGCGGCACCATCCAACTCCAGTGCGGGAAAAAAATATAACGTGGCCGTCTTTTCGCCAACACCGAAACCAGCCTACGAGGGTCTGTGACATAAATCCACCGCCCGCGGCATTTTTTCGCCAACATTTGGAAGCTTTTCAGATGCCATGGTTTACAACTGGCAAACACATAAGTCGGCTTAGGCTTTTTATTAGACATGGGGTTTTTAATTTTTTAACGTTTAGATTAAAGAATGTATGGCATCTTATTAAGTCTGCAACCCGTAAGAGTGCTAACCGCTGCGTGATTATTTTTTGTCGAGCCAGCCTGGTGCCTTTGAGTTATCGATAAGACAGATGTTTTACTTAGCAGCCGGATGCTGTTCCGTATAAAAACTGCAAAACGATCCACAGATTCTATGCAACAATTTGCGGTGGCTCACGCTCTGTTTTTTTTGGTTTTTATTTTAGCAGCTTTGGGAACAGTAGTAGTTTTGTTAACTTTTGTCATTTGAGCAGGCGGCTATAAGTAATTTCTGCCCCGCTAGATTTAGCAGAAAATCCTAAACGCTCGAAGATTTTTTGGGAACCCAGATTATCGGGTTTAACTCGACCATACACCATTATCCCTGATTCAACTGGAAGCAGTTCTGCGATTGCTGCTTTTACCAAGGGTCTTCCTAATCCGACACCTCTTGCCTCCTGCGCCAGGGAAAAATCAACTTCCCATCCACCTGCCTTTTTTTCGAAACGCACCTGTCCAATGGACAAACCTCGATCGGTTTCCAAGATATAGATCTTGCACCTCTGGACCTCCCTGAGACGGCTATAAAACCAGCGTCGGTGGGTTTCATTGTCAATCGTCCCTGAGTGGAATGAGCTACGCCGCACTAAGGGGTCGTTGGCCCAGTCTAACAATAGGGCCTCATCCTTCAGTTGGGCCAACCTTGCCTTTAGCGGAGTTACCGGATTAAGATTTTGAATTGTAACCACCCGCTCAGCCCCCTTGCCATCTACTGGTTTCAGGCACCGGCGCGACCATGTTTCCAAGTCATTGTCTTCCAAGATTTCATGCAAAGCTCGAATGACGTCCTCTGCTTTGACCGTATGAATATTTCCCAAGCGACGTACCAGCCCTTGTGCGTGGAGTTCTTCGGCGATCGGTTGCTGGTTTTCCGCTGAGGTAATCACCAGCGCAGGAAGGCCCAAACAACAGCGTTCCCAGGAGGTTACCCCACTGGCGCCGATTGCCAGATCAGCCTGCAACATTAGCGGAGCTAAGCTTGGCTGGGTTCTATGGATTTGGATCTTCGGATGAGCCTTTGCCTGAATGCGCAAAGCTTCGAAATGAGAATTGCTCGTATTGGTAACCACGTCGAGTTCGACATCATCACGCTTTAACGCGACAAATGCTTTAATCACCATGCTATTAACGTTTTGTAAATCAGCACCTCCAAAGGACACCAGAATCCGACGCACCGGACCAAGGCGCGGGGGAGTTCGTGCATGCAAATCACTATATTCGGGTTGCAACAAAACGTATTTTGGACCCAAAAGTTTCACACAATGAGATGGAACAAGTCCGTCGTACCGTCTTTCCAAGTTGGCTACTAGATTTTGATCTAGCAGTAAGTCGCAGTCATGTTTGCGATCTGCCAAGTCATCAATGGCCATAATTTTCTTGGCATGGGAACGAAGCTGATGTTCCCATCGGTGGTCCAAACCATAATGATCGACAACCAGCCAATCCACTATTTCTCCCGCCAAAGCTTCAATTGTTTCTTGTGCATCATGATGCCACCTGGTCCCAATCCAGGAGTCATGCACCAAATCAGGGCCATCACACTCGCCGACTCCGAACGTGGAATTGGGCGCTGGCAACGCAATTACCTTAAATCCTGCGTTAGATATCCTATTCATCTGGTGCCCTGGATGTTCACGACAGACAAAGCGGCACGATGCACCATCCTTATGCAAAGCCCTACCCAAGCTCAGGCACCGCATGACATGGCCACTCCCTATTTTTGAGGAAGCATCCACACGGAAAACTATTTTTTTCAATTCAGCCTTTTAAATCCCTCGCTAACAACAGGTCCGTCCAAGATTGCCCGTGGATCCAAACCCTCCTCACATCGGCTGATTACCGCAAAGACCTGGTCTAGCGCTGTGACATAGGGACGAAGAATTCCCGGCGAGTGGGCGCAAGACGCGTAAAAGGCGGTGGATGCCAAAAAGCCTTTTTTCAGCATTTCTTGGCCAAACAAAGTTTTATAAGTTGCGTGGTTTGGGTCTTCAAAAGCAAATCCTGCCAGAGCCGGCAGGCCGAAGACCTTGATCCTTAACCCGTGTTTTTTCGTCATCCGGAGCCATTGGCGGGTGACCTCTTTCCCAGTAGTGGTGATTCTTTCCCACGAGCGCTCCTTGGCCATGACTTCAAGGGTTTTCAGCGCCGCGGTGGGACCGATCCGCTCTCCCCAAAATGTGCTACTGATGAATGTGGATTGTGCGGCCTCCATAATTTCCCTGCGACCAATGACCGCGGTGATGGCATAGCCGTTCCCCAAGGCTTTGCCAAACATCGCCATGTCCGGCTCCACCTTATATTTTTTATGTAACCCTCCATAAGTCTCCCGGAAACCAGAGGTACACTCGTCAAAGATCAAGACGATTCCCCGGTCGGAACACAATTTTCTGATTTTTTGAAGGTAACCATCTTTCGGAGGCTCATTTCGTTCCACCTCCATTTTGACGACGCCGATACCCTCCCGCCTAATTAGGCTTTCCAATTCTTCGTACTGATTATAACGGAAAGGAAACACCGTTCCCTTGAGGTTTCTGGGTACCCCTTTTGGATCCAGGCCCGGCAAAAGATGCCCGTCTAGGTTATGGTCATCGGCCAGGTTGGCGCTCAGATACCAGTCGTGCCACCCATGATATCCGCAAACCGCCACCTTTTCCTTGCCGGTGGCCGCCCGGGCAATCCGAATGGCGATCGCGTTGGCCTCGCCCCCAGTCCGGGCCAGACGCACCATCTCCGCCCAAGGATGAAGCTCGATCAGTTTTTCCGCCAAATAGACCTCCTCCGGACAGTTGAGGGTGGACATGTTTCCCTTGCGGACAACCTGACGCACTGCCTCATCCACAGCCGGATGCCCGTAGCCAAGGAGATTGGTGCCGATGCCCATGATCGACATGTCAACGTAACTTTTCCCATCCAGATCCCAGACGTGGCACCCCTTAGCCCGGCTGAAGTAGGCCGGCCACCTCTCTGGCAGAAACATCTCCGCCCTTTTTGAAAGCAACATGTTGCCGCCGGGGATCACCTGTTTAGCCCGTTTCCATAACTTTTGTCCTGTTCCCAAGCTGGCGCCTTCATTCCGGCTGATTTTTCTGTTTGCCTCAAAGATGGTCGGCTGCCGTTCTTTAAGTTTTATGACTTCTTTCCAGGAAAAGTCGGTTCGGGGGGAGAAGGATTGGAAGATTTTTCTTACTACGTTTAGGTCTGCTGGTTCATCCACAGTCCATCGCTCCCGGGATAGATCTATTGGGTTACGAAAATTTCTTTTTTTGAAAGCACTATTCTTGCGCAGATACGGGGTAACATGTTCGCGTTCGTGGGCGGTCTTAGCCCTGCGGTTGGCCTCCTGAAGGGCCGCGACAGAAAAAGCCTCCACATCCAACCCGTCCGGAAAAGTTGGCGGATCAACATTGGAAACGTAGTCGGCTCCGCCTTTTTGAAAGTCTTCCACGACAGCATCCACGAGTGCGGCGTCCACTAGGGGGCAGTCCCCGGTGATCCGGACCACCACGTCCGCCCTCGCCTGGCGGGCGGCTTGGGCATACCGGGCCAAGACATCCTCTTGGCTACCGCGATAGAAAGGGATTTTTCGGGCCCTCAACAGCTCAGCTAGTTTGTCGTCCTGCTTTGCGGTGGTGGTGGCTACCACGACATGATCAAGGCTTCGTGCCTTTTTAACCCGGTCAATTAAGATCTCGATCAGGGTTTTTCCAGCCAAGGGTGCGACCACCTTTTCCGGAAAACGGGTGGACCCCATCCTGGCCTGGACGATGGCAACCACCCGCGAGCCTTTTTTCCTCAAGGAGCCCAAGATCGTGGATCGAACGCTTTTTGCCAGGAGGGGCAGGAAAATGCTCCGGGGGCCTGGGCCTTTTCACATGCATCGAGAACTTGGAGCAGCTCCGTTACATGGCTGACGCCAAAAACAATTTTGATTTTATCCGAGATTCCCAGAACCGAACCAAGCGCTCCCTGCAACGGGGTCAGACCCTCCTTGCGGCACCCTTCGCGAAAACGCCCTGCGTGGTCCAACACTCCTTTCGGAATCCTGCCTTCCTTACAGGGCTGCTCCAGCAGAAGGCCTTGGAGAAAAACGCTCCGCACCAGAACCTCGATGCCCTTGGCCAAAAACTTGTCCAGCAGACCTTTTTGAAAAAGACGGCGATCCAAGGCATTGGCAGGGAGTTGCACCACCTGCAAACCGTAGTGCGAACAGAGCTCCAGCGCCTGGGCAGGCTCGTAGGAGGATAGTCCAACCCGGCCCACCATGCCTTTGGCCACGAGCCGATGCAGCTCCTCCGCCACATTCCCGGCATCGTGTTGATTCAGCCTTTGCTCGTTGTGAAGAAGAAGGCTGCCAAGGCGATCTACTTTCAAACGATGCATGGACTGCTCAACCTTCGCGGGGATGGTTTCGGCATTTTCTTCGGGTTGAAGAACGATCTTGGTGGTGGTGAAAAAGTCCGTGACCCCCGCCATCCCCAGCTTTTCCTCCACCCGACCGTAGGCTTGGGCCGTGTCCAACTGATTGATTCCCAAATCAAGACACTGCGCCAAAATTGCCTTTATCTCATCGCACGGAATTTCTCCACGCTTATTTGTAGCTCCGTAGTCTTGGCCAAAGTTGGCCGTGCCCAAAATTAACCTGTTAATTAAGTGCCCTTTTTCTAAGAACTGAAATTGCGACCCACTCATTGGGATCATCCGTATATCCGTTCCCGGCGTGCTTGATTACCTCGTGGGAAAAACAGGTGTAATCGGGATGCCAATCAAAAAGCTTCCGATAGTCCATTTTATAAGCATAAAGCCCACTAAAGTGATGATATTCATTGGATGAAGGCTTTGTAGAAAAAAAGTCATGAATAACTATCCAGCCCGATTTTTTTAACACTCGGTCTGCCTCATGGGCGATTTGAAATAAATGTTCTCGGTCGCAGAGGTATAGACAAAACCCAAAAACCACAATGTCAAAGATTTGGCAGTCATAAGGCAAACTGTCGGCCGTTCCCTGCACCACCGATAATTTATTCCCAATGGCCATAGCCACGGCTTTTTGTGATGGTTCAATGCCTTGACAAGAAATATTAAATTTTTTGGAAAGATATTTAAGCCTTTTTCCCTCGCCGCAACCAATTTCCAAAAGAGCTACTTTGTTTTTTTTCTGACTCAAATCCGCATTAATACAACGATGAATGGCCGAAATCACAGGGTCCTGGAGGTCAAACTTTTGTTTTTGTAAAGCCGAATGGTTTCTTTCAAACCAAGCGTCCCCTTCTTTTTCGAGAAATACTTTTTTTTGCTTCATTTCCCGGCCAGGAATTTAGCTAGGCAGACGACTGCTACTTCTTGCTGCTTTTTGGATAATGAAGGGTAAATCGGAATGCTAATTTCTCTTTCTTCAAACTTCTTTGCCTGAGGACATGGGGCTGCTGTTTTCTTTACTTTTCGATAGAACCTAAGTCTCGGGACAGAGATATAGTGAAGATTGCCCATCACCCCAGCCCGATGCAGTTGTTTTAAAATTTTATCCCTTAAAGGCGGCTCTTTTTTTACACAGACAGGGTAGAGATGCCACGCCGAGCGAGCGCCAGGAGTCAACCGATGAAAATCCAGCGGCAGTTGAGCTAGGTCCTTTGAATATTGTAGTGCAATTCTTTCCCTCTGTTGTTGAAATGTTTGGATCCTTTTAAGCTGGCTTCTACCCAAAGCAGCTTGCATTTCGGTTATTCGATAGTGATTTCCCAACTCTATTTTTTCATAATACCAGGGCATTCTTTTTGCTTTCGGTCGATGCCGCGGATCCCGAGTGATGCCGTGGGTTCTTAGCCGGCAGAGTTTCTCATAAAGGGCCGCTGAATTTGTAGCAATCATTCCGCCTTCTCCAGTAGTAATAATCTTTACAGCGTGGAAACTAAAAACGCACAAATCCGACCATCGGCAGGAACCAACCCTCTCACCCCTCAGTTCGGCACCCGTGGCATGAGCGGCATCCTCCACCACTCTGAATCCGTAACGCTTCCGTAGTGTGTCGAGAAATTCCATGTCCACGGGGTTTCCAGCAAAGTGCACCGGAGCTACCACCTTTGGCACCCGGTTTTTTCGGGCCGCCTGTTTCAGACGTTCTTCCAACAAGCCCAGATCCATGTTGTACGTTCCCCACTCGATATCGATGAAGTCCACGTCTGCTCCACACCTTAAGGCCGCATCGGCAGTGGCGCAAAAGGTGTTGGGGGAGGTCCACCAAAGATCCCCCGGCCCCATCCCGAGAACCATGGCGGAAAGATGGAGTCCCGCTGTGGCGGAACTGCAAGCCACCGCGTACTTGACCCCGCAAAACCTGGCGAACTCCTTCTCAAACTTTCCAATTTCCGGACCCTGGGTAAGGAAAGGGGTTTTAAGAACCCGGACTACCGCCCGGATGTCGGAGGCATCCAGACACGGCCGGCTGTAGGGTATGGAGCTCAGACGGGTTGGAAATAGGGATCCAGATGCTCTCGGATGAGTTTTTGGATTTCAGGGACAGTCAGAAATTTGTCATTTTTCCCAGAATTGTAGCAAAAATCTTCTTTCACCTTTTTGCCTTTTTTCTTTTTCAAGTATTCGGCCACAGAGTGGCCGGCCCCCGTGTTCAGAATGGCATAGTAGTTTCCTAGATCTACGGTATTGAAGCTGTCGCTTGTGGTGATCATCTCTTCATGTACTTTTTCCCCTGGGCGAATGCCAATTACCTTTTGCTGACAGGATGGCCCAATTGCCTTAGCCACGTCGGTGATCCGATAAGAGGGAATTTTTGGGACAAAAATTTCTCCCCCAAGCGCATTTTGGAGAGCCCATAAAACCATCTCGACTCCTTCTCGAAGAGTGATATTAAATCGGGTCATGTTAGGGTCAGTTATCGGTAGCTCTTTGGTCTTGGCTTTTTTCAGAAAGAAAGGGATCACCGACCCACGCGAGCCCATGACATTTCCATACCGGACGACCGAAAAAACCGTATCTTTCCCGATGTAATTGTTGGCGGCCACGAAAAGTTTGTCACTACAAAGCTTGGTGGCTCCGTACAGGTTGATAGGCGCGGCCGCTTTGTCGGTGGACAGGGCAACTACCCTTTTGACCCCCGCATCGACACAGGCTTCAATCAGGTTTTCTGCCCCCAACACATTGGTATGAATAAACTCCATCGGATTATATTCCGCAGCCGGCACTTGTTTTAACGCGGCGGCATGCACTACCGTGTCGATGCCCTCAAGTGCCCGGCGCAAGCGAGCCCGATCCCGCACATCCCCAATGAAGAACCGCATAAAGTCAAACTTGGACTCCGGATACTTTTGGGCCATTTCGAACTGCTTCAACTCATCCCGGCTAAATACCACTAGGCGCTCAACATTAGGATATCGACGGACCACTTCCGCCACAAACGCCCTGCCAAAGGAGCCCGTGCCGCCAGTGACAAGTATATTATTTAATTTTTTACTTTTACTTATATGTTTCATAAAAAGAAAAACCTTGCCGTAATGTTTCTGATTCTAGTATATCGTTGCTTATTTTTTCACTACCAGATAATTTAAAAATGTTATCCGAGTAGTACATATAGCTCGTATACAACTTCGCATATTTATTTTTTTCTAGGGAAATATCTGGTAAGGCGAATATTCCAGGGTGCTCAGAAACCGCAGGAACTAAAAAAGGAAGCGTCATTTGACTCCAGTTTCTGTCCCAAGAATCCCAAAATTTTTTATTTGATTTGGGCACATAAATTAATGTTTTTTTTTCGAGTTTTCTGTAATTCATAAGGTTCGATGCAATTTCCATTCGATTTAAATCCCAATTTACGTTACCCATTTGTAGCATTTGGTTTTTAAAATTTTGTATTTTTTTAAAATAATTTAAGGAAGCTATTAAAGCAATTATAGCAAAAAAGCCGATTATTAATTTTTTTAGCTTTTTCTCCTGAAATAAAATAGCCAAAGATGAAGAAATTCCGGCAATTGAAAAAAGATTAACAGGTTCGGAAAAAAACAAATGGGCTGCGCCTAATAACGCATGGGGTCCTTTTGCCGGAACAACGGCTAATATTATTAAACTTGTTAAAAAAATAAGGGCAACAAAGCAAAAAAAAGGGCGAGCAGGTTGTTCTTTTTTAAATAAAAAACAAAATGTAAAACAAATAAGGAAAACAAAAAAATAAAAGTAATGAATAAAAATGAATCTTAATGCTGTTAAAGCATATAGAAAGATGCCTTGATCAGCAGAAATGTTAAAGTACGCTATCCCAACCTCAAACAAACTATTTGAAGGACGGAGCTGTGATATTAAAGATCCCCACTTGCTAATAATACATAAACTTAATATTAGACAGAGGCAAACAAAATACATAATTTTATTTTTAAATAATAAGAAGAAAAGACATGTTATTGCACTTATTTTTGTAGAAATTAAAATGAAAATTGAAAAAATGTAATATAGGTATTTGAACGCTGTGTTTTTAATTTTGTCATCAAGCATACTTGCGATAAATATTATTGAAAAAATACAACCTAATGTATAAGATTGTGATGCATAAAGGCCGGTGCTTATGCCGTACTTACTGCCCCAAGATACTCCGTCATCAATATTGTTTACTACTCCAACTAATAAAAAAGCTGTTAAAAAATTTGATAAAAAGGTGGTGTTTGGCTCAATTTTATACAGTGAAAGGATAGAGTCCTTTAAAATTAAAATTGACATAAAAAGTAAAGGCAGAATTGTAGTTTGGTAAAAGGTCGCATAAGATTCAATGACGGAAGTATTTAGGCTTTCCGAAAATATAGAAAAGCTTGAATGCGATAAAATATGATATGATGTTGGAATTAGTCCATGTAGACCCGTGGAACTTATCATATAATTTTTTAAGATTGCGCTATACGCAGCGTGGAAAAGATTGTCTGATGAAAAGGATAGGATGGTTTTAATTTCATCTTGAAAAGGCACGCCCGTATTAAACCAACGACAGGTTCCTACTGGAACAAGCAAGAAAGATATTATGACGTACTGGATTAGTCGGCCGGACAAATTAAAGATTTTTTTAAGAGAATTTTTCCAGTATATAAAAAGGTTAATAAAAAATAATACAATAAGAATTAAAGTAAGGCAGCTTGGTTTAAACA
>Ga0214917_10006014_pt1 | contig 12761 bp, 12 predicted proteins | sample LL_1208_BB_MetaG_FD_177983 | JGI IMG/M metagenome (GOLD analysis project Ga0214917, IMG submission 177983) | Freshwater microbial communities from Lake Lanier, Atlanta, Georgia, United States - LL_1208_BB | ecosystem: Environmental > Aquatic > Freshwater > Lake | place: USA: Georgia | collected... | reverse complement strand
GTAGGTTGCTCTGTTATCAAGGCTGCCATTTTAATGGTCTGAATACGCATCAACATATTTACAATGCCTTCAGTATCTCCTCTTTGAATATCAAATTCTGCATAATCTTCTTTAGTAATTATTACTATTGCCGTTGAAAATTCTTCTAAAATTTCTAATCTTTTATTAAAACAGTGCCCAATAATTTTCAATTGCTTAACTTCCAAATTATTATGCAACTTGTTTTGAATACTAATATCATCGACCCCTCTGTCTAATAAAGTAGCTGTTATTCTGTAAACTTTAGAGGAAGTATTATACAAAAAAGAGCCTGTATCAGAAATTATTCCGACATAGATAGCATCAGCCGCAGGAGGGATTAAGTATTTGGATAAATCAAGTAAATGAATTAAATCAAAAATCAGTTCTGAAGTTGAACTTGCAGTGGTATCTGAGAGGATAAAATCAGCAAAATTATCAGGAAATAAATGATGATCAATGAGAACTTTAGGTGCCGATTGTTTCATCATTAATTCACCACATTTATCAATACGGTCAAGCGAATTAAAATCTAGACAGAAAAAAATATCTGCCTTTTCAATAGCTATTTTAGCTTGTTCTGGTAGATTATCATATATAATAATATTCTCTAAACCGTTCATCCAGTTTAAATAATTTGGGTATTCTGAAGGGAGAATAATTTTAACTGCATGGTGCTGAGCAATGAGAAAATGAGCCAAACCCAAACTTGAACCCAATGCATCTCCATCTGGATTTCTATGAGAGAAAATCACAATATCTTTAGGAGAAGCCAGTAAATTTTTAAGTTGTGCCAGATTTTCCATATTCTTAATCAAACAAAAGTGTAATTTTGCCGCAAATTAATCACATTATTCTATAATTTAAAAAAATAGTAATGACATCAGGAAATCGCACCTTCACAATGGTTAAGCCAGACGCAGTAGCTGCAGGCAACACAGGTAACATTCTGGCTATGATTGAGCAGGCTGGATTTAAAATTGTTGCTTTAAAATTGACTCAATTATCAGAAGCAAAGGCGGGAGAATTTTACGCTGTTCACAAAGAAAGACCTTTTTATGGCGAATTAGTCTCATTCATGTCTTCAGGTCCTATTGTGGCAGCTATTTTAGAAAAGGATAATGCTGTGAGTGAATTCAGAACACTTATAGGAGCAACAGATCCAGCGAAAGCAGATGAGGGAACAATCCGTAAGAAATATGCAAAAAGTGTTGGGGAAAATGCAGTTCACGGTTCAGATTCTGATGAAAATGCAGCCATTGAATCGGCTTTCCATTTTGCTGTTACTGATATGCTTTAATTATTTAATAGCCACCAGCGTTACGCCATCCCCGCCTAATTTGGGGTCGGGATGGCTAATTTCCATTTCAACCCTATATTCTTTTAGCTTTTTTCTAACAGCTTTTCTAAGTATTCCATCTCCCTTTCCATGAATAATTTCAATTTGAGAGGCACTGTTCATCAAAGCAGAATCAATGTAAGTTTCTACCACTTGCAATGCTTCCTGCATCCTCATTCCTCGAATATCTAATTTATTCTCAAAGCCAGCAACTTGCTTAATAGTATCAAAATTTAAACTCTTTAATTTCTTATCTAAAGGTTCTGGACCTTTTTCCAAGTCTCTTACATCAATTAATAACTTTAAATCACCCATCAAGACGGTAGCTTTATCTTTTTCCATAGCTATCAATAAACCAACAGCACCGCCACTTCTTAGTCTAACATAATCACCTGCATTTAAAATATTGGATTTTCCTTCCGCATTTGATCCATAGTAAATTTCTTCTTTAAGTTGGTTAACTTCGAGCATTTTCTTTGCTCTTTCCTCACGTAATTTAATAGCAAGTTCCCTGGCTTTTTCAATATTTTTTTCTTCTTTTATTTCTTTAATTAATCTCTCAACCTCTTTATTAACATTACCGGTATCCTGTAATTCCTGTTGTTTCTGTTCTAATTTAAACCTCTTCCTCCGAAATTCATAATCCTTTTGCATAGATTCATAGCCACGAACCAATTTATCCAGCAAATCTTGCTTTTCTTTAAGTTCCAGCAAAGATTCTCTAACTGTTTGTTTTTCTTTTTGCAGATCGACTAATAATTCATCCACCTCTTTTTCATTCTTTCTGGTTCTTGATTGTGCATATTTAATAACATGTTCAGGAAGGCCGCTTTTTTGAGCAATTTCAAACGCATAAGAAGAACCAGGTTTGCCTTCTATAAAATGGTAGGTAGGCGTAAGATTTTCCATATCATAGGCCATACAACCATTTATAATCCCTTCAGAATTATAAGCAAATATTTTTAAGTTTGAATAATGTGTTGTGATAACACCAACCACTTTTTTCTCATTTAATTCTTTCAAAATTGCTTCAGCAATGGAGCCACCAAATTGTGGGTCTGTACCGGACCCAAATTCATCAATTAAAAGAAGAGACCTTTTACCTGAGTGACGAATAAAAGTATTCATATTAATTAATCTTGAAGAATAGGTACTTAAATCATCTTCAATAGATTGTTGATCACCAATATCTGCAAAAAATTCATTGAATATACCAAATTCACTCAATGGATCAGTAGGGACAAGAAGACCAGATTGAACCATAATTTGTAATAAACCCAGTGACTTCATAGTAATAGATTTCCCTCCTGCATTGGGACCACTTAAAACCAGTATTCTATTTTTTTCACCTAAGTTCAAAGAAAAAGGAATGGTAGATTTACCCAAAACTCCATTTTTTAATAAAAGGAGAGGGTGTCTTCCTTTTATTATTTTAATACTAGGTAAATCTTTAATAATTGGCCTTTGTGCATTCAATTTTTGAGAAAGCCTTGCCTTAGCTTGAATAAGATCAAACTGAATCAAAACATCTTGAAAAACCTTAAAACCTGTAGCATAGGGTCTTAAAAAAGCACTTAAATTTTTTAAAATTCGATAAATTTCTTTTCTCTCTTCTTGTTCTAAATCAAAAATGTCATTATTAATATCTATGACCCCTTCTGGTTCTATAAAAGTTGTTCTACCTGTAGCGGATTCATCATGAATAATACCTCTAATTTTTCTTTTATGCTCTGAAGGAACACTTAATACCCTTCGACCATTTCGATATCCTTCTAAATTATCTGTTAACCATCCTTTATTTCTGTAATCCTGAATAATATGCCTAAAAACTTTATCTAGTTCCTTCACCTTAAATTGAATGGAACGCCTTATTCTTCCAAGTTCAGGAGAAGCATCTGGCTTAATATTTCCTTCGCTATCTAATACCTTATCGATTTCTTTTGATATGGCAAAATCAAAGTGGAGTGAACGGATAATGTTATATAAATTGGGATAAACCTGGGTTCTTTCTGAGTTAAAATATCTGTAAATTGTTGCCATCGAGGATAATTGTCTGCTAATTCTTTTGAATCCATCCTCGGGTAAAACATAATCTTCAATAGCCAGCATTTTCAAATCGTCTCTGATATCTTCATATTGAGAAAGATTAAGTACATCAGCGTGTTGAATGCCTCTCAAAAATTCAGCAACCTCATTAAGTTTAATTTCAATAAGTTCTAAATTTTGTTCTGGAGCAATTAAATGGGCTTGTTCCACACCAAGATCTCCAAAACAGTTTCTAGCAATTAATTCTATTATTTTATCAAATTCAAGCCTAACTAAAAAGTCACTTGGTTCGTAAATCATATTTTTATCTTTAACTTTCCGTGAGGAACAAATAACAGGGTATATAAGTTTGTTATCTTGTGAGCAAAATTAAGAAAGATCTGCTTTAATCAAGTTTTAAATATGGGAGGAAGTATTTTTGGCAAAATTTTCACCATTAGTACCTTTGGGGAATCTCATGGAAAAGGTATAGGGGTTATTATTGATGGATGTCCTGCGGGAGTTCCTATTCAAGAGGAATTTATTCAATCAGAATTAAAAAGAAGAAAGCCTGGGCAATCAGCTATTGTTACCCAAAGGAAAGAAAATGATGAGGTTCAAATTTTATCGGGTGTTTTTGAAGGAGTTGCTACTGGGAGTCCTATTGCAATGTTCATACCAAATGATGATCAAAGATCTGGAGATTATACACACATAAAAGACGCTTTCAGACCTTCACATGCCGATTATACTTTTGAAGTTAAATATGGAATTAGAGATTACCGAGGTGGTGGAAGATCTTCTGCCAGAGAAACGGCAGCAAGAGTGGCGGCAGGGGCTGTAGCAAAACTTTATCTAAATCATTTTGGAATTACAATCAACGCTTGGGTTAGTCAGGTAGGACATATAAGTATGCCCTATCCCCCAAATACTATTGATTATGATCTTATTGAGACCAATGATGTACGATGTCCAGATTCAAAAATGGCTGAAGAAATGATTCAACTCATAAAGCAGGTAAGAAAAGATGGAGACACCATTGGAGGTGCAGTAACCTGTAATGTTTCTGGTGTCCCTGCAGGCATTGGTGAACCTGTTTTTGATAAACTACATGCAACTTTGGGAAAGGCCATTCTCTCCATTAATGCCTGTAAAGGTTTTGAATATGGTTCTGGATTTTCTGGTATAAGCATGAGAGGTTCATCACATAATGATCCGTTCATAATAAATGAAGAAAAAAATATATCTACATCAACAAACCATTCTGGCGGAATTCAAGGCGGTATTTCAAATGGTATGGATATATACTTCAGGGCTGCTTTTAAACCAGTGGCAACCATAATTCCTGAACAAGATTCTGTCGATAAATTTGGTCAAGAAACAAAGATAACCGGAAAAGGGAGACATGACCCCTGTGTTGTTCCCCGAGCTGTACCTATTGTAGAAAGTATGACAGCCTTAGTTTTAGCAGATTTCATGTTAAGGAATAAAGCTGTAAAATTATAATTTTTTATAATATGATAAGCATTGGACTCTTAAGTGATACACATGGTTACTGGGATGATAAAATTAAAAAACATTTTATCGATTGTCAGGAAATATGGCATGCCGGTGATATGGGAGTGTTTCCAGAGGATATGACTTTTTATCAGGATAAAAAATTTACAGGCGTTTTTGGAAATATAGATGGAGAAAATTGTCGATTGCAATTTCCTTCTTTTCAGGTTTTGCAGAAAGAAGATATTAAAATAATTATGACACATATTGCAGGATATCCTGGAAAATATACATCATTTGCCAAAAAATTAATAGAAGAGCATAAGCCTCAATTATTTATTTGTGGTCATTCCCATATATTAAAAATAATAAAATGTCCAAATTGGGGTCATTTACATATTAATCCAGGTGCTGCTGGAATCGAAGGATTTCACAAAGTGAGAACTTTAGTACGTTTTAAAATTCTTGGAAATAATATAAGTGATTTAGAAGTCATAGAAATAAAAAAATAACCATAAATCAACGTTTATTAGTCCTTTATAAAAAAAAGCAATAAACTCAGTTCTTTTTAATAAATAATAAATCACCTAAATTAATTCTTATCGTAACGGGTATATTTTGATCTTTTGTTGCGGGAATTAAAAGCGATCTAAGCCCAAGTTCCTTTTGTTCTTTAATTTTGTATTTAGGATGAATGGGAAAATCGAGCTGCCCATTCCTAACCTGGATATCCATACCCATTTGAAAAGGATTATCTCCTAAAATAAACACTTCAGAATTAACAGCATTTAAATTTAATGATTTTAATTTATTGTCAAGTAACAATTTGATTAAGCCATACTCTGCACTTATATTAACATTTCCATATAATTTCTGTAAAAACATATCAGATCGCCTTGCCTTCAAGGTAATATCTCCCCATAAATCTGTACCTAATAAATCTCCAAATACCGATTCAATATTCATATTCCCATGAATATTTTCCAATCCGATTTTACTAAATCTACTGTTAATTTTAATTTGATTATTTAAATTCTTGACAGAGGCAATACCATAATTATTTTTCATGTAAACAGGGCAACTAGAAGGAACTTTAATAATGTATATGACTTTTAATAAAGAGCTAGGGATTTCTCCTTCATCATTTAAATAATTCCTCACATATAAGTTATTTTTTACTCTTTGCATCAAATACTTCATTTTTTCTAAATCTCTTGTAGCTACATCCCTATCTAAATTCTTAGATGAAATTTCCATCTGAATAAGGACAAGAGGTTTATCCCAGGTTTCTATACTAATTTCAGCTTTTTCACCATCGATATTTAGGCCATAACCATCTTGGTAGGGAAAAGATTTATCGATTCTTTTAGTAACTGTTTTGAAAGTATTCTGAGCATTCAGCATAATATTTAAGATGAATAAAATACTAAACGTGCCCAGAAATTGTACAATCGGCTTCATCATTTATTGAAATTAAATACGTTGTGCCATATTTCGAATAATTCTCGTTTTTTCCAGTTCAATTCTTCTAAGTTGTCTCATTATATTATCGGAATTACCCATTTTACGTATAATGTTTTCGAGTTCTACTTTAGCAAATTCAAGATCTTCCAAATCTGCTGCTAATGAACATGGATTTTCTTCAGGATAAAATTGACAAACCTGCGAATATTGATTCTTTATATTATCCATTTCAAATAAATCTGAATTTTCTGATGGAAACTTAAAACCCATCGGATTAATTAATTTATCGGAAGATTCGGATTTAAATTCAAACCATCTACCCAAGCCAAAACCTAGAGCAAGAAGAATTATTGCTGCAGCGATTTTGTTAAAGAACTTATAAAATTTAAACTTATCTTTTCTAATAAAAGGTAATTCCTGTTCAATATTATCCCATAATTCTTTTGGAGCTTCATACTTTGGCAAAGATTCAAGTAATGGTTTTATATGAGATTCATATTCTAAATCGGTTTCAATTTTGTCCCAAAGGTCAGTGGGAGGTAAATATTTTTGGAAATTATCCCTTAATTTTTGAATATCGTCTTTCATATTATTTAATATTTGGATTTAACAATTCCCTTAATCTTTTTTTTGCGTAAAATAACTGAGATTTTGAGGTTCCAACAGATACTCCAAGCAGATCAGCAACATCCTGATGCGTATATCCCTCAACTTCAATCAAGAGAAAAACGGTCCTATAACCAGATGGAAGGGAAAAAATAGCCTTTTCAAGATATTCGATATCGTGAGATAAATTTAACATAGATGAAGATTCATCCACCTCACTCAAATCAAAAGATAGCCCCTTTTTCTCTTTTTTTAATATGGCTAAAGCAGATCTGACAACTATAGTACGAATCCAGGCACCTAGTGTTGACTCAGCCCGAAAGGCGTGAATGTAATTAAAAACTCTAACAAAAGCATCTTGCATTGCGTCAGAAGCTAACTCTCTGTCTTTTGTTATCCTATATGAAATAGTAAACATAGCATTTGCATAACGGTTATAAAGTGCCTGTTGCGCCAATCTATCATTTGCCTTACACGCGGCAATAAGTTTCTGCTCATCCATGAAAACAATACATCAAAGGTGCCATTAAAAGAAATAAAAAACCCTTCCGAAGTTGTATGTCGAAAGGGTTATTTAAAAATATTTTAATTTTAAAACCTAAAACCAACACTGGCTACAACTTTAGGTGGACGGTTTGAAATGGCAAAATCCTTTATAAAATTAACTGTACCATCTGCATCTGAAAAACTGCCATCATAGCGTAAATCAACCATAAATTTTCCAATATCTAAACCAAGCCCAGCGGTGTAACCTAATGTAAGTCCCGAAAAATTAACATTATAATTATTAATTTTAAACAAATCACCAGTCTTATTTAAAAACAAATGCCCTGAAGGTCCGGCATTAACCCTTAACGGCCCAAGTTTTAATCCTGCCAAAACGGGAATTTCAAGATACTGAAACTTTTGTTTACCCACATTTATGACTGATTTACCAACTTCTTTCCACGAAACATCAAAAGTATTAGAGTTAAAAACCAATTCAGGTTGCAAAAGTAAAGGACCTAATTTAACTCTGACAAGTCCAGCAAAATGGTAGCCAAAGTTTGAATTATTCATGGCTATTGAAAAGGCTTGTTTATTGGCAACAGCTAATTTCAGGTCATCTATATCCATAGAGTTATTAAGACCTAACCTAAATCCTGCACTAATAAATTGAGCCTTTAACGTAGTTAAAGGTAAAAGTATAGCAAAACAAAGCACTAAAAAAAAGGAATTTCTCATAATAGGAAATTAAATTACAAATGAATGAATGTCAATAAAACATAAATGGTAAACGATGGATTAAGAAAAAATGTTACTTTTGAAGTTAAGTAAATAATGGAAGTATGAAAAATATTACGGCAGAATTTAAGGGTAGCTTTCCAGATTTACAATTGTGTCCTCCAACAAATCAACCAGAATTTGCCTTCATTGGCAGGTCCAATGTAGGAAAATCATCCTTAATTAATATGATTTGTGGAAAAAACGAACTTGCTTTAACTTCAGGGAAGCCAGGGAAAACAAGAATGATTAACTATTTTCACATAAATAACAAATGGTATTTAGTTGATTTACCCGGATATGGATATGCAATCACATCAAAGGCGATGCGAAAGGAATGGGAAATAATGATTAGAGCTTATTTGAATGGGAGACAAAATTTATTTTGCACATTTGTTTTAATTGACAGCAGAATACCTCCTCAACAATTAGATTTGGATTTATTAAACTGGTTGGGTGAAGCAAGAATTCCATTTGTAATTGTCTATACGAAAACAGATAAGTTAACTACTGAGGATTATGAAAAGAATACTAAAGCCTTTAAGGATGCTCTATTACAGACTTGGAACGAATTACCTCATCAGTTTCCTAGTTCTTCCAAAACATCTTTTGGAAGAGAAAGTATTCTAAACTATATTGAGCAGCTTGTAATAAAATACGAACAAGCCTATTAAATAATGCGTAAGAAAATTTTATCAGGCACCTATCCTCCTATTTTACCAGATATTAATGACTGGCCTATTTTCAAATTGAGTGAAAACAGAAAACAATTTACGGAGGAATTGGAACAATTTACTTTCGATAGGATCCAAAGCTATCATAAAGAAAATATGACCGATTTACTGGCGGAAACTATTTACCAGGAAAAAATCAGAATAAAAGAAGAGCCTTGGAAAGTAGATCCACCAAATGAAAGACAATTCTGGTCTAGAATTAAAAAACAATTAATTAGATATTCAGTAGATAAGGACGAAAATATAAGTTATAAAAACAACAGTTATATATTAAAACAAATTATTCACAGATATGCTTTAGAAATTGTAGGAACATTTAAAATCAACACCTTTTTATTTGCAAGAAGATTCTTAACCTGGTTTTTTAATCAATTATTACAAGCCAGCTTCTGGAAAATAAAATTTACTGGCGGAAAAAAAAGATTGGTCCAAAAACTTATAGTTAAAGGTAATATCGAACATGTAAGAAATTTAGCACAAAAAGGTACATTAATAATAGTTCCAACGCATTTTTCAAATCTTGATTCAATCTTAATTGGCTATGCTTTAGATACGATCATAGGATTACCAGCTTTTTCTTATGGAGCTGGTTTAAATCTTTATAATACAGGTTATACAGCCTATTTTATGAACCGCCTTGGTGCTTATAGGGTAGATAGAAGAAAAAAAAATAAAATCTACCTGGAAACTTTAAAATCAATGTCTAACCTTTCAATCCAAAAAGGAACCAATAGCATTTTCTTCCCAGGTGGCACACGTTCTAGATCTGGTGCTATAGAAAATAAACTAAAAATGGGTTTACTGGGCACGGTTGTAGAAGCCCAAAGAGCTTTATTACAAAAGAATAATGAAACCAAAATTTATATAGTTCCCTTAATCTTAAGCTATCATTTTGTCCTGGATGGACAATCACTCATTGATCAATACTTAAAACAGCAAGGCAAATCAAAGTATTTTAAAGAAGGGAAGGATTATTCAGGAATTTCTGGTATTGTGCGGTTTATATGGAAAATACTTTCAGAAGGAAATGAAATAACTCTTTCTTTTGGTGAGCCAATGGACGTAATTGGAAATCCTGTAAATCAAGAAGGCATCAGCAAGGATAAATATAATAACAAGATTGATTTAGCTGATTATTTTAAATCGAATGGGATTATAAATACAGATTTACAAAGGGAAACAGAATATACGGGATTACTTGCTGAGAGTATTATAAAACGATTCCACGCTGACAATATCGTTTTAAGTAGTCATTTAATTGCCTTTGCGGCTTTTGAAATGTTATGCAATGAAAATCCAAGCCTTGATTTATTCGGTATCTTAAGGTTACCAACTGATGACTACATATTTGATCATGATTACCTGATTGCTACAGTAGGACAACTAAAAAAGACACTGATTATTTATGAAGAAAAAAGTAAGTTAATTTTATCTCCTGAAATTAAAGAAGAAATTGGGGTACTCATAGAAGATGGAATTAAACATTTAGGAACATTCCACATTAGGAAACCATTAAAAAAGAATAAAATAGGACAAATTATAAGTGAAAATTTCTATTTATTATATTTTTATCATAATCGTTTAACTGGTTATGGTTTAGAAAAATGGATTAAACCGGCAAGAATAAATCTATGAATTTTATAATTTATGATCTTGAAGCTACTTGCTGGAATCAGGCCGCCTTTAGAGACAGACCACAAGAAATCATTGAAATTGGTGCTGTTTGCCTAAATAATTTTGGTGAAATTCAGGATACATTTTCTTCTTTAATTAAACCAACTCTTTTCCCAGATTTATCTGTTTTTTGCCAGGAATTAACCCAGATTACGACATCAGAAACAAATAAAGCTCCTTATTTTCCTGTAGTCTTGGATCGTTTTCTGGAATGGATAAATGTTGATGATGACTTTATTTTATGTTCATGGGGTAATTTTGATAAGAAAATGTTTATTCAGGATTGTTCCCTCCATCATATTTCCCATGAATGGACAAATCAACATATAAATCTTAAAAGACAATATATTGATTTTAAAAAACTTAAAAGGCCTGTAAGTTTAAAACATGCCTTAGAAATTGATGGATATGAATTTGAAGGAAATCAACACAGGGCTTTACCAGATGCTACAAATTTAGCAGTTTTATTTACCCATCATATAGATAAGTGGCAGTATTAATCAATTTACAATGGAATATTACCATGTTTTCTTAAAGGTTGTTGAACTTTTTTATTTTTTAACATATTGAATGCCTTAATCAATTTTGCCCTGGTTTTATCTGGTTCAATCACCTCATCTATAAATCCACGCTGAGCAGCCTGAAAAGGATGTGCAAATGCTTCTTTATACTCTTGTTCCTTCTTTGAGATGATTAATTCAGGATTATCCGAATCGGCAATTTCCTTTTTAAAGATAATTTCAGCAGCTCCTTTTGCTCCCATTACGGCAATTTCTGCCGAAGGCCAGGCAAAATTTATATCAGCACCGATATGCTTAGAATTCATGACATCATAAGCTCCACCATACGCTTTTCTAGTGATAACCGTTATTCTAGGAACAGTAGCTTCACTAAAAGCAAATAGTAATTTTGCGCCATGAGTAATAATACCATTCCATTCCTGATCAGTTCCTGGCAAAAATCCTGGAACATCTACTAAAACTAAAAGTGGAATCTGAAATGCATCGCAAGTCCGAACAAATCTAGCTGCTTTTCTTGAAGCATCAGTATCCAGAACACCTGCAAGAGACATTGGTTGATTACCTACAATGCCAATAGACATACCTGCTATCCTTGCAAATCCAACTATTATATTTTCTGCATAAAGTTCATGAATTTCAAAAAATGAATTCTCATCTACAATACCTCTGACAACCTCTTTCATATTATAGGGATGAATAGGATTTTCAGGAATAATTGAATTTAAAAATGGAACCAATTCACTAGTTAATTGATAATTTAGATCAGGTGCTTTCTCCCAGCAATTTTGGGGTAAAAAGGAAAGGAGAGTTTTTATTTTGTTTAAGCACTCAACATCATTTTCAGCTGTTAAATGGGTAACTCCAGACTTTGTAGCATGTGTTAAAGCACCCCCTAATTCTTCTGAAGATACCGATTCATTGGTGACCGTTTTAACAACATTGGGACCCGTAACAAACATAAAAGAACTCTCCTCTACCATAATGGTAAAATCAGTCATCGCAGGGGAATAAACCGCCCCTCCGGCACAAGGACCCATAATGGCAGAAATTTGTGGAACTACCCCACTCGCACAAACATTCCTATAAAAAATATCTGCATACCCACCTAAGGAAACAACTCCTTCCTGAATTCTAGCACCACCAGAATCGTTAAGACCAATAAGCGGAGCACCATTTTTCAAGGCTAACTCCATTATTTTTACAATTTTCTCTGCATGAGTTTCAGACAATGAACCACCAAAAACAGTAAAATCTTGAGAATAAATATAAATTAAACGACCATTAATTGTTCCATATCCTGTAATTACCCCATCTCCATAAAATATTTGATCCTGCATACCAAAATCAGTACAACGATGAGTAACCAACTGACCAATTTCCTCAAAACTCCCTTGGTCCAGCAAAACGTGAATTCTTTCTCTAGCAGTTAACTTCCCCTTATTATGGTGATCATCAATCCTCTTTTGGCCTCCACCTAAAACTGCCATTTCCCTACGTTCCTCCAAAGTTACCTTTACTTTCATTGTTTTAAAGTTAATTTCCATTAAAGTATGATATAAAAATAAGGTTTATACTACCTAAAAACAGGTTAGTTTGTATTATTTTTGAAGTTTATTTTCA
>Ga0214917_10006013_pt1 | contig 12762 bp, 9 predicted proteins | sample LL_1208_BB_MetaG_FD_177983 | JGI IMG/M metagenome (GOLD analysis project Ga0214917, IMG submission 177983) | Freshwater microbial communities from Lake Lanier, Atlanta, Georgia, United States - LL_1208_BB | ecosystem: Environmental > Aquatic > Freshwater > Lake | place: USA: Georgia | collected... | reverse complement strand
TACCTGCGAGTGCAGGACCGATCCCGCGGAGCCCCGTCGAGGCACTGATCCCCAGCGCCAGCCCCGGCACTCAGCCACCGCAAAACAGTCGAGAGGACCCGGGGGTATGCAGCGTTCCTTCAGAACGCTCCGGTTGTGCGCCATACCCGGGGTTTCACCCCGGGCTGGTATGCGGTGCCCCGTTGGGGCACTCCGAACGCCTCACCTACCTGCGAGTGCAGGACCGGTCCCGCGGAGCACCACCCACGACTCAAAACCACCATCTCCCCCAACATCACACCCACACCCAGCGGTAGCGGGACCGGGCCGGAACGAGCATTGGAGGCGATCACCCAAACCCCTCGCGCAACAGCGCGAAAGCTCATCCTCCCCCGAGCCTACCTGCGAGTGCAGGACCGATCCCGCGGAGCGCCGTCGAGGCACTGATCCCCAGCGCCAGCCCCGGCACTCAGCCACCGCAAAACAGTCGAGAGCACCCAGGGGTATGCGGCGTTCCTTCAGAACGCTCCGGTTGTGCGCCATACCCGGGGTTTCACCCCGGGCTGGTATGCGGTGCCCCGTTGGGGCAACCCGAACGCCTCACCTACCGGCAAGCGCAGGACCGATTCCGCGGAGCACCGCAGGGAGTGCAAGGTAGTACGGAGTGTCCCTTTTTGTGTAAATAGGAGGGACTCAACCCTCGGGAAAGCAAGGTTTGCGTGGCCTCTGGGGGGAAGGCGTGGTTTTCTTCGGGCCCAGAACACATGAGCGACCCGCGTTACGCCAAACTGGCAAAGCTTCTCATCGAATACTCCTGCGAACTCAAGGCAGGAGAGAACATCTTGTTGGACTTGGTCGATACTCCGGATGAGATGGCCGTGGAGCTGATCCGCGCCACACGTGCCGTCAAAGCCACTCCAGTCGTGGAGATGCGCCATTCAAGAATCATCCGCGAGGTCCAGATCGGGACTGATGAAATCCATGCCAAACTGGTGCGGGACCTCGAACTGAACCGCATCCGCAAGATGCAGGCCTACATCGCCATCCGCGGCGCGAACAACGCCAGCGAGAACAGCGACGTGCCGTCCGAGAAGACCCGGCTCTATTCCAAGACGCTCCGCCCTGCTCTCGATCATCGCATCAACAAGACCCGCTGGTGCGTCCTCCGCTGGCCGACGTCCAGCATGGCCCAGTCGGCCAACATGAGTACCGAGGCCTTCGAGAAATTCTACTTCGATGTGTGCACCATGGATTACGCCAAGATGGCGCGGGCCGTGAAGCCCCTGGAGAAGCGCATGATCAAGGCCGACAAGGTCCGGCTGGTGGCACCGGGCACTGACCTTTCATTCTCGATCAAAAACATCGGAGCCAAGCCCTGCGAGGGCCTGCGCAACATTCCCGATGGCGAGTGCTTCAGCTGCCCTACCCTGAAGTCGGCCAATGGCGTGATCACCTTCAACACGCCGACCCTGTACGCCGGCACCAAGTTCGAGGGCATCCGCCTCGAGTTGAGGGAGGGCCGCATCGTCAAGGCCACCTGCCAAGGCGGCACCGAACGCAAGCTCAACGAGATCCTCGATATGGATCCGGGCGCACGGTACATCGGCGAGTTCAGCCTCGGCTTCAATCCCTTCATCCTGAACCCGATGTGCGACATCTTGTTCGATGAGAAGATCGCTGGCTCCCTGCACTTCACCCCGGGCCAGGCCTACGAGAATCCCGGCAATGGCAACAAGTCGGCCGTCCATTGGGACATGGTGCAAATCCAGAGGCCGGAGTGGGGTGGTGGCGAGGTCTGGTTCGATTCTGATATGATCCGTCGGGATGGCATTTTTGTTCCGAAGGACCTCCACGGACTCAATCCGGAAAACCTCCGCTGAGGGGTTCCGATCCCATCCGGTCCGGAATACACCCGCCCATGCTTGCCTTCCGAACTCGCTGGCTTCGAGCCTTCTGCGTCCTGGCTGTGACCCTGGTGTCCGGTCTGGTTCAGGCTCGGGACTGGGAGCCCGGATTCCGAGACTTGGCCGGCTGGGGCCGCGACATGCATCTGCGACCCATCGCTTTGGGCGAAGAACTCCTCCTGACCAACCGCTGGACGCGCATGCGGTTCCGAAAGGACTCGGATCGGATGAGCTTCAACGAGGTGGAGTTCCGCCTGTCGGACCGGATCCCGGTCGAAGGCAGCCGCTTCCGGGTCTCGCAGCGCGACATCGACTCGCTGTTGGCGCCGCTGTTGGCGCCTCCCAAACGCACCTCACGGCCCATCCGACGCATCGCCATCAATGCCGGACACGGCGGCCGAGACCCCGGCAACACGGAGGGCCGTCGGATGGAGAAGACCTACACGCTGGATCTGGCCATCGACCTAGCCCGACACCTCAAATCAGCGGGTTTTCAGGTGGTGTTCATCCGCAGCTCCGACCGGTTCATCGCCCTTCCGGATCGGGCGGAGGCCGCCAACCGCGCGGACGCCGATTTGTATGTGAGCCTGCATTTCAACGGGTTCGACGGGCCCGGAAACGACGCGGTGCAGGGCCTCGAAACGTACTGCCTCACGCCGGCCGGAGCCCCATCGAGCAACGACTCCCAACGGCGCGGTCGGATGGCAGGTTTCGACGCCAACCGCTTCGACCGCGAGAACATCACCCTCGCCCACTTGGTCCATCGAGCCATCTTGGATCAAACCCCCTTGGCTGATCGAGGGGTACGTCGGGCCCGCTTCAAGGAGCTCACCTTGCTGCGGATGCCGGGTCTCCTCATCGAGGGCGGTTACATGACCCACCCTGGGGACACCCGGCTGATGGACTCTCGAAAGTCCCGCGACCAACTCGCCTCCGCCATCGCCGACGGCATCCTGCGCCACAAGAAACTGGTCGAGCGTGGCACCCCGGAGTGACCCCGAGGTGCTCCGCCGACAAATCACCGGCGTTTGCCGCTGACCAATTCCTCCACCAGAGGCTTGGCGGCGTAAACGCTGCGCAGTGCTTCCAAGATGCCGGCGCTGTGGACCGAAAGGGCCCGGGCTTGGGTTTCTTCGTAGGCAAACCCCAGCACCAACGACTCGATGTTGCCATCGAAGATGATACCCACGAATTCGCCATTCCGGTTCACCACCGGGCTACCGGAGTTGCCCCCGATGATGTCATGGGTGGAGACGAAGTTGAACGGAGCGTCCGCCTGGAGGGCGCGGCGTTTCTTCTGCCAGCGTTCGGGCAGATCAAACGGCGGGCGTCCCTCCATCTCGGCGGAACGCTCGAAGATCCCGCCCAGCGACGTCGTCGCGGGGATGGCCTTGCCCTGCGCAGTGTACCCCTTCACCACCCCGTAGGAGAGACGCAGAGTGAACGTGGCGTCCGGATATTGCCCCTTGCCTTCCAGAGCAAAACGGGCGGACGCGATCGCCGCATGTGCCTGCTTCTTGATCTCGGCCTGAGCTTCCATCAACTGCCGCACCTCGCGCGCCTCGGCATCCACCGACTTGGCCACCAAGATGAGAGGATCGTCGGAGGCCGCGATGGCCAACATGCCGCCCTTGTAGAGTCGACGACGCTCGTCGACCGACCGCAGGCGACTCCCTGTGATGAGTTCTGCGGCCCGGGCCCGGGGTGACTTGCCGGCCATCACCTTCTTGACGACTGGATCGTCTGCCCCGAATTGCTCGCTCAGGTAGGTCAGCGAATCGGCCAAGTTCACGATCTCGAGGTCATTGTGGATGGGCTTGTCGGAAAAGAGACCCATTTCGAGCGAGGCGCGCCCGGCCTCGGCAAACTCACGCAGGCGCTCCCCGTCGGCCTTGGGATATTCTTCAGCTGCCCGGACCAGAATATGGGCGATGTCGAAGAGTTCCGACTGGAAGGCCTGTCCCGCTTCGAGCAATCGGTGCCGGCGCTCATACCGTGAGATGAGCGACTGGGCCTGCAGGATCCGATCGTAAGCCGCCGCAGCGGAGGCAAAGGCGGGATTGGCGGCGAACTTCATCCGCAAGGCGGTCTCCTGGTTGCGCTTGGACGCCATCAGAGCCGGATCATAGAGGCCGGCATGCCCTCCATCGAGGGCCTTGCGGCTGTTCTGGATGCCAAAGAGTTCATCCTTGGCACGACGGGCATTCTCGGCACTGCGCTCGCTCCAAGACCTCAGAAGCACCTCGCGTCGCTTGAGATAGGCCAACCGGATCGGGTAGCCACGGTCACGGAGGTACTCCAATTCGGCGACAGTGAGCAACCGCTCCGTGCGGCCCGGATGTCCCGAAACGAAGGTCAATTCGCCCTCGGCCGCGCCTGCCTTGGACCACTTCAAATAGTGCGGCACCTTCACCGGCTTGCCGTCCTCGTAGGCCCGAAAGAGGCAGATATCGAGGTCGAAGCGCGGATACTCGAAGTTGTCCGGGTCTCCGCCGAAGAAGGCCACCTGCTGCTCCGGTGCGAAGACCAACCGGACATCGGTATACTTCTTGAACCGATACAGGTGATAAGCGCCTCCCTGGTAGAGGGTCACCACATCCGACCGGAACCCCGTGGCGTCGAGGGATTCCTTCTCGATGGCCGCCATGACCCGGCGACGGGCCTTCACCGCATCGTCGGGGGACAGTCCGGCGGTCACCGCGGTATTCACCCGCTCCGTCACATCGACAATGGATTGCAGGACGTTCAACTCCAGGTCCACGCAGGGAATCTCCTCGGCCTGGGATCGAGCATAGAACCCGTCGCGCAAGTAGTTCTTCTGAGCGCTGGACACCTTCTGGAGCGCGTCGGCCCCGACGTGGTGGTTCGACAAGACCAAACCGTCTTCGCTGACAAAAGAGCCTGAGCCCCCGGGATTGAACCGCACCGACGACTTCTGCAGGTGCTCCAGCCAGGCATCGGTGAGTTCAAAGCCGTACTTGGCACGCACTCGTTCCCGGGGAGGGTCATTGTAAAGCCACATTCCCTCGTCGGAACGAAGGGACTCGGTTCCGCAGAACACCGCCAGCGAGGCGGCGAGAAACGTCTTGCGCGACATCCCTTCAAGAACCTCCGAGAGCCCCTACCCGTCAAGGGATGAATTGCTTGGACACAGGCGGATCGGTGGTCAGAAAATCCCTGAAACACCTGTCATCGCGCCTCCCTATCGACAGCATCCGGAGATTCGCAACCCCAGGCTGCCCAACGGTGATGGATGGTTATGCCGGCTCCGTCACCCGACCGTCACCCGTGTTGACACGCGGCCGAGTTCTGGCGTAACTCGACCTCAACAGCCGAAGCCTGCTCGGTGTCCAATCGAACAGGCGCGGGGGACCCAAGGTCGAAATCAGTCCATGATTTCGACACGGGGCTAAGGGTAGAGCAATCCACCCGGGGCACTTCCAGGCCCTAGCCCGACAGCTAACCTCGCAGGCATTTGGAAGGGTATCCGGTCGTGCGCAGTTCGGCGGAGTCGGGCTTGCGACAACGGTGACCCTCGGTCGCTGGTCTGTTGCAAACATCATGAAATCATCCCTCCCGACGCCTAGGGCCCCTCTGGTTGTTCCAGATCGGGTCCTCTTATCCAATTCCCTGCCACTGCCCTCCCACCGGAATCCCGCGCTATGAGCCATCACGCACCTGCTTCCGGCAAACGCTTGGCCGGCCTTTCGTTGGCCGCGCTGGGCATCGTCTATGGAGACATCGGCACGAGCCCGATCTATGCCTTCAAAGAATGCTTCGCACCCGGTCACGGCGCACCAGTGAGTACCGCCAATGTGCTCGGGGTGCTCTCCCTGATCATCTGGGCTCTGATCCTGATCGTGACCATCAAGTACCTGGTCTACGTCCTGCGAGCCGACAACAAGGGCGAGGGCGGGATCCTCGCGTTGCTGGCACTTGCCTTCCCCGAAGCCAAGTCCGGGCACCGGAGCCGTCTGGCCAAGACGTTTGCGACCATCGGCATTGCCGGTGCATGCCTGTTGTTCGGAGACGGGATGATCACGCCCGCCATTTCGGTGCTGGGCGCCGTTGAGGGACTCAAAGTGGCCGCCTCCGGCATGGAACGCTACATCCTGCCGGCATCGGTCGTAATTATCATCGCCCTGTTTGCCGCTCAACGGGCAGGAACCGCCAAGGTGGGGAGGATTTTTGGTCCGATCACCCTGATTTGGTTCATCGCCATCAGCATCCTCGGCATCCGCGGCATCTTGATGAATCCGGCCGTCTTGAGCGCCTTCAACCCGCTTCATGGATTCAGCTTCCTGGCTCATCATCAATGGGCCGGAGTCTTGGTGCTCGGTTCGGTCGCTTTGGCTGTCACCGGCGGTGAAGCCCTCTATGCAGACATGGGGCATTTCGGACCTCGCCCGATTCGGTTTGCATGGTTCCTGGTGGTCCTGCCGGCCCTACTGCTCAATTACCTCGGACAAGGGGCCCTTTTGATTCAAAACCCGGAAATCGCCTCAAACAGCTCCTTCAACCCGTTCTATCAACTCTGCCCGAGCTGGTCGCTGTATCCCATGGTAGGCTTGGCCACGGCTGCAGCCATCATCGCCTCTCAAGCCCTGATTTCCGGGACGTTTTCGCTCACGATGCATGCCATCCAACTGGGTTACATGCCGCGACTCCTCATCGAGCACACTTCCGAACACGAGCGCGGCCAGATTTACATGCCTCAGGTCAATTTCACCCTGATGATGGCGTGCATCGGACTCATTCTAGGATTCAAATCCTCCGAAAATCTGGCCAGTGCCTATGGAGTGGCGGTGACGCTCACCATGGTCACCACCACCCTGCTCTTCTTCTTCGCCTCGCAGAGAGTCTTCCGTTGGTCCCGCTGGCATGCTTCGCTGGTTTCCGGTGGCATGCTCCTCGTCGAAGTCCCATTGGCAGGAGCCAATTTGCTCAAAATTCCCCAAGGCGGTTGGTTCGCCCTGATGATTGCCGGAACCATGTTCTTCATCATGTCCACCTGGAAGACCGGCCGCCGCTTGGTTTGGGAACGCCTCCGGGTCAGCGCCATGCCAGCCGTCAAATTCATCGCCGACATCGCCAAGAAGGATCCCCTGCGGGTGGCGGGCACCGCGGTCTACATGGCCAGCAATCCGAACACGACCCCCATGGCCTTGCTGCACAACCTCAAGCACAACAAGGTGCTCCACAAGCGGATCATCTTCTTCACCATTTGCGTTGAGGAAAGCCCCATGGTGGATGCATCAGAACGTCTGGAAGTGGAGCGGATGGATGCGGGTTTCTGGCGCGTCCAGGCGCATTACGGTTTCATGGAATCCCCCAACATCCAGGGCATTCTCAAGCTCTGTTCAGAATACGATCTGGAGTTCCGGGAGATGGAAACCACCTTCTTCCTCAGTCGCGAAACCGTGATTCCGAAGGCCGACAAGTGCGGCATGAACATCTGGCAGGAGCGACTCTTCGCCATCATGGTGCGCAACGCCCTCAGCGCTACGGCCTACTTCCGATTACCCGCCAACCGAGTCGTGGAATTGGGCATGCAGGTCGAGATCTGAAGGTTTCCTGAGCGCAGCCGAGGCGGCCCCGGTGCAAAACCCGGAGGTCGCCTGGAGGCTTGCGGCTCGCACCCCTGAAGCGAGGTCCCCGAACCGGAGACCACGCTTCCGGTGGCAATGGTGGTGGAATGCATCCCGGAAAAGGGGGGAACGCGCTGAAGCCTGTGAGGACGGTCAGAACTTGCTCAGGCGCTCGAGCTCTTTGACCCGTCCCAAGATCTTGGCCTTGGTGGTGCGGGTGGTGATGTTCAGGCCGAAACCCTCGCAACAGAAGGACGCCACGACACTGCCGTGCAAGATGGCGCGCCGGAGATTGGACTCGACCGATCCGGTTTTCTGGGCAGCCAGATAACCGATCAGACCGCCCACAAAGGAATCGCCTGCACCGGTGGGATCGACCACCTTGCGCAGCGGATAAGCCGGCGCGATGAAGAGACCCTTCGGCCCCGAAAGAATCGAACCGTGCTCACCTTTCTTGATGATCACGTATTTGGGCCCCATGCGGTGGATTTTGGTGAGGGCACTGACCACGTTGTCTTCGGAGACCAATTGACGGGCTTCGCTGTCGTTGAGCACCAGGCAATCGATGCGCTTCAGCAGGGTCAAGACCTCAGGCAATGCGATGTTCAGCCACAGGTCCATCGTGTCGGCGATGACGAACTTGGCCTTGGAAATCTGATCCATCACCCGGTGCTGAACCCCTGGCGAAATGTTGGCCAAGAGAACAAACGGTGTGGACTCGTAGGCCGCGGGCAACGCCGGTTGCCAATGTTCGATGACTCCGAGAACGGTCTCCACCGTCCGCCGGTTGTTCATGTTCACTTCGTATTCGCCCGACCAATGAAAGGTCTTCCCGTCTTTCACCCGCTCCAATCCTTGAAGGCAAATGCCGTGTTTCTTGAACAGGGTGAGGTATTTGGCAGGAAAGTCGCCCCCCACGACACCCATCAATCGGGTGGGTGCGAAGAAGCTGGAGGCCACCGCCGCATGGCTGGCGGAACCGCCCAGCAGGCGAGGGTTTTCAGACTTGGGAGTCTTGATGGAATCCAGCGCGGTGGTGCCGACAACGAGAACGCTCATGATTGTAAAAAGACCCTACCGTCAGCCACCGGCTACGATCAAGGACTCGGCGCATCGAAGATCTGCAGAAACCCTACCGGAGGTAATCCATCAAAGACATGGTCAGGATCTTGCCGCCGGTCTGGAGAGCGGCCTGGTAGGAAACCTGGGTCTCGTTGAGTCGGACCAATGCCTTGGCGAGGTCGGCATCGGTCTCACCGGAGATCTGCCCCTCGAGGGACAACAACCGGTCGCTCACCATTGCACTGCCGGCCTCCAAGCGGCCTTGCACGACTCCGTTGGCGGCGATGTGGCGCAGGAGATTGTCGGCATCGGCTTGCAACCCCACCGTCGTGGGGGTGGTGACCGCAGTGCCAGCCAGCAACTGGTCCTGCAACTGGATGAGGTGGTTGAAGAGATCTGCTCCGGCTCGCGGGTCTTCGATCAATCCGGCCGGACCCGAGCCCGTCGCATTCGAGCCCACCACGCTCGCGCTGAGTTCCTGTCCTTCAGCGATGTCCAGAGACGCCGTGTCCTGATTGCCGTTGTAGGTGACCGATTGCACGCGGCCGTCGGTGCCAGCGGTCAGGGTGTAGGCTGGTTTATCATTGAGGGTTCCGGCCATCACCGATTCCCCGCGCAGGTTGGTGTTCGCCGAGGAAACAGCCTGCTGGATCATCTGGGTCACCTCCGCCGCGTAAGCTTTGCGGTCGTCGGCCGAGCGGATGCTGTTGGCCTTAATGGCCAACTCCCCGGCCCGAGTGGCGATCTTGGACAGCGAGCGCATCACGGTGTTGGTCGAGGTGGCCGTCTCCTTGAGCCGGGTGATGTTGCGACCGAACTGACCGACCCGACCGCGCTCGCCCTCCAAATCCAGTGCCCGCCGCACGGCACCCGGATCGTCCTCGGGCAAAGTGACTCTCTGACCGGTGGATATCTGAGCCTGGTAGCGGGCCTGACGTGCGGTGATGCTGCCCAGGTTGGAGATCAACCTGTCGGCATACGCTCCTGAGGTGACTCGAATCATGTCTTTGGCCTTTCAGTGAGGATCTCTAGCGCTTGAGGCTGAGGGTCGTGTCCATCATTTCGTCGATGGTGTTGATGAGCTTGGCGCTGGCCTGATAACCGCGCTGAAAGCGGGTAAGGTCGGCCATTTCTTCATCAATGGAAACACCGCTGACCGAATCCCGCTGTCCCTTCAGCAACTCGGCGACGACTTTCTGGTCGGCCAATTGCTGGTTGACGGAGGAAAGGTCTTCGCCGAGCCGCCCGACGATGCGGTTGTAGGCATTGCCCAGAGTCTGGCCATCCAATGCTGCAATCGGCTGGTTTCCCAACTGCGAAAGAGCCTTGGCCACGCGGTTGTCACCCCGTGCGGTCGCGCTGCCGGACACCTGCAGGGAGCTCGGATCATCCAACAAGGCCTGATTGACACGGATGTCAGCGGCCGAAGAACCCAGGAAGAAAGCACGGCCGGTGGATCCATCGAGGGCGAAACCGGCAGTGTGCAGGGCGTTGACCTCGTCAATCAGGCTCTTGGCCAGGTCGTTGATGCCGCTGCGCAAATTTTTCAAGCCACCGTCGCGGGCGTCCAAGGTGCCGTGCACGCGACCCGAGGTGATGACCAACGCATCGGTGGTGCCGGAGGCACGAATCATCCGATCGCCGGTGACATTGGTGAACGTCTCGAGGGTCTTTTCCCGGACATCGCTGGTGACCAGTGAAACACCGCCCACAACGATCCCCACAGAACCGTCGGAAGCCTCGATCGAATCGAACCCGATTACTTCGGAAAGCGATTCCAGCTTGGCCTGGCGTTGATCCCGCAAGTCGTTGGCGGAACCGCCCGAGACAGCCTCGGTCCGAGAAATCTGACCATTGAGGCGAGCGATGTCGGACAGAAGCGCATTGGCCGACTTGAGGTCGGTGTCGAGGGATTCATCCAACTGGGTGCCCAAGGTAGACAACCGGTTGTCGAGTGCCGGGAACTGGGCCGCCAGGGCCGCTGCGCGACGCAGGGTGATTTCCCTCTCGGGCATGGAGGCCGGCTGGGCGGCCAAGGAAGCGAAGCTGTTGAAGAAATCGGTCAGACCCGCGGCCAACTGCTGACCGCCCCCCACTCCGTCAGCCGCCGATGTGCCTCCGGCACCCTTATTGCCTCGATCAATGCTTTGCCCCAGGAGGGATTGCGCCGTCTTCAACGCGCGCTGCTGGGCCTCCAGAGAACCACTCACCCCACCCTCGGCAATGACTTGCCCGTCCAGGATTTGGTCGCGGATCTGCCGGATGGCCACGACCTCCGCCCCGGAACCCACCGGATCGGTGAATCCGTCGCTCGAGGCAGTCGATTGGATCGACACCCGTTGCCGGGCGTAGGCCGAGTTGTTGACGTTGGCCAAATTGTGGCCGGCCACCTCGACGCCCTGCCGCTGAGCAGCCAAAGCGCGGGTTCCCAGACTCAATGCTCCAAAGAGGCCCAACATACAACGTTCTCCAAATGAAGATCAGCCTACGGCTTCGTACATGCGACGTGCTGTAGCGCGAGCGCCCAACAAGGCCCCGTCACCGGAGTAAGTACTGCCTCCCTTGGCGGCAAACAAGCCGCCCATGAGGCGCTGCATCAGATCCACAGTCCGCGAGAGCAGTAGGTGGTTCTGTCGCGAGCGGGCCCGAACGCGGGTCAGCAACTCGTTGTTCTCCTCCACCAGCGCCCGAATCAGGGGACGATAGTCCTCGGGCAACAGAGGCAGGAGGTGTTCAAACGACGCATCGGCCGGGGCTCCCAAGGAGCGGGCCATGTCGGCCCGACACAATTCGCGTTCACGACGGGCTTCCTCAATGAGGGCAGCCTGACTTTCGATGGCGGCAGAGCCGTCCAGCACGCCCTCGGCATCCCGCCGAAAGACTGTTTCTTGCTGCTGGTCCAAACGGGCCAGCAGTTCACCATATTGCTGCAGCTCCATCCGCAGCGCTTCGATTAGATCCTGAATGGATGGATTCACGGGAGAGATTTGGCGCCTGGGAAGGCAGCCTCTGGGGTTGAAATGGACACAGGGGAAGACTGACGAATCTGGAGTTCGAGACTTCGGGCAACGCCGAAGGAGCCCGATTGGCTGATCTGATCGGCCCAACGCTCGACCATCATATCCTGGTAGATGCCGCGGGACGACGAGGCCGGGAGAGCGCCGCCGCCAAGGACGGGCTTCTGGGCCTCATTGAGCAGGTGCCGCACAAAGACGGCCTCGAACTGCTGGGTCATATCGCGGGTCTTGTCCGCAGGAGCGGCCCCCGGCGGCTTGAAACCCGTGTGGGCTAGGCCGGCCAGCGGTACAGAAGAGAGACTGGGTCCGATTGGGTTCATGGTTCAGCGCAAGATGAGTTCGGCCTGAAGAGCGCCCGCCTGCTTCATGGAGCCGAAAATGGCCATCATGTCGCGGGGGGTGACTCCGATGGCATTGAGGCCGGCCGCCACCTTTTCAACGGTGGGCATGTCGGAAAGGGTCAGCATCGTGCCTTTTTTTTCATTAACGCTGGCATCGGCTCGCGGAGTGATGGCGGTCTGGCCGGTCTGACTCAGCGCGTTGGGCTGCGAGACGTCGAAGCTGTTGGCGATGGTGATGGTCAGATCACCGTGGGAGACCGCGCAGCTGGAGATCTTCACCTTGGAGGTGGCCACGATCGTTCCAGTCCGCTCGTTGATGACGATGCGCGCAGTGGTGTCGGGGGAGATCTCAATGTCTTCGAGACGGGCCACGAAATCGACGGAGGCCTGATCAACCCCTTCGGGCATGCGGACCTTGACCGAGGTAGGGTCGATGGCCCGGGCCGAATTGGTGAACCGCTCATTGATCGCCATGGCCAGTCGAGCCGCGGACGTGAAATCCGGCTCGCGAAGCAGCAACTCGATCTCCTGGTTCTCCACGATGCGGGTCGGGATCTCCCGTTCCACCAGACCACCGCCGGTGATCGTCGCCACGGTGGGGTGGTTTTTCTGGACGCTCGAAGAGGCGTTGCCGCCAACAAAACCGCCCACGGCCATGGCACCCTGGGCCACGGCATAGACTTGTCCGTCGGCCGCGTAGAGCGGCGTTTGCACCAAGACGCCCCCTTGCAAACTGCGTGCATCACCCATGGCCGACACGGTGACATCCAACCGCTGACCATTCTTGGAGAAAGCCTTGATGTCGGCCGTCACCATGACCACGGCCACGTTCTTGGCGATGAGCGTCTGTGCCGGCACTTGGACGCCGAAG
>Ga0214917_10006012_pt1 | contig 12763 bp, 12 predicted proteins | sample LL_1208_BB_MetaG_FD_177983 | JGI IMG/M metagenome (GOLD analysis project Ga0214917, IMG submission 177983) | Freshwater microbial communities from Lake Lanier, Atlanta, Georgia, United States - LL_1208_BB | ecosystem: Environmental > Aquatic > Freshwater > Lake | place: USA: Georgia | collected... | reverse complement strand
CTCATCAACTACGTTTGGCTAGCGGCATTTTTGATGGCGATCGGCGGTATCGTCGCCGCGTCCGACCGACGCTATCGGCGCAGCGGAGAGTCGGTTTGAAATATTTGATCCCGGCTGGCGTGTTCGCGCTCCTGGTCGTGGTGCTGGCGATTGGCATCCAACGGGCGCCGTCCAAAAACGTAATTCCGAGCGCGCTGATCGGCAAGCCGGCACCAACTTGGTCGCTACCGGTCATTGCCAGCAACCAGAGTCCGACGCCAGCGAGTTTCGATTCCGAGCGACTGCGCGGGCGGTGGTTCGTCTTTAACGTTTGGGGTACGTGGTGTCCCGAGTGCAAGGTGGAGCATCCGATGCTGCTCGAGATGGCACGCCAAAAAAAATTGCCGCTGATCGGACTCGATTGGAAGGACGACGACGCGGCCGCGCGCCGCTGGCTCGAATCGCTGGGTGATCCGTACGACGTCGTCGTCGCCGATCGCGACGGTCGAACGGCGATCGACTTCGGCGTGTACGGCGCGCCGGAAACGTTTCTGATCGACGATCGGGGTGTCGTGGTCTACAAACACGTCGGCGCCATGAACCCGGACGTTTGGCAGCGTGAGTTCCTTGCGCGCTTGCCGACCGCTGCGCCGTCCGACGGTACGCAGGGTCAACCATGAAAACTTCGCTACGTCGCGTCGTTTGCGCAGTGCTCGCCGTATGGATCGTCGGCGTTGCAAGCGTGCCTGCCGCCTTCGCAATCGATCCGGTCGAGATGTCCGATCCCGTTTTGCAGGAACGCTATCGCGCGCTCACGCACGAGTTGCGCTGCATGCAGTGTCAAAACCAGTCGATCGCGGACTCGCCGGTCGGACTCGCTGGCGATTTGCGACGCGAGGTGCGCGAACTATTGAGTGCCGGCAAGACGGACGACGAAGTGCGCGAGTACATGCGCGCACGCTACGGCGATTTCATCTTATTCCGGCCCCGCATGGTCGCGCAGACGCTCTGGTTGTGGCTTGCGCCGGTGCTGCTGATGTTGCTCGGCTTGTTCGCTGCGTGGCGCGTGGTGCAACGCCGCCGCGCGCTGGTCACCGATGACGGATTCGACGATGAGGGGGGTGACCGATGATCGGTTTCGCAGCGATCGTGACGGCGCTCACCGTGCTGGTCGCGGCAATCATTCTTTGGCCGTTGTTGCGCGGTGCCGAAACGCCTCGATCACGCATCGCTGCCAGCGTCGTGTTCGTGCTGCTCGCGGGCGGTGCCGCGGCACTGTATGCACGATGGAGCAACTACGTCTTCGACGCGCCGGTCGAGGCGAACACGCCGGCGGAGATGGTGGCAAAACTCGCGCGGCGTCTCGAGCAGCAACCGGGTGACGTCGCCGGTTGGTTGATGCTCGGTCGCTCGTACGCCGCGCTCGGTCAGTTTCCGCTCGCGCAGCGCGCCTATCAGCGCGCCGATCGGCTCGAGAACGGCCGTAATGCCGAAGCGCTGGCGGGTTGGGCCGAGGCCCTGGTGCTACAAGCGGACGGCAAGATCGACGAGCGTGCCGGGCGTATGTTCGAGCAAGCACTCGCCTTGCAACCCGATGCGGAGAAGGCGCTGTTCTATGGCGCCATCGTCGCGCAACGGCGTGGCGACAACGCCGTCGCAGCGACACGTTTCGAAAAATTGTTGACCTTCGATCCACCCGCGGACGTGCGTCCAATCATCGAACGCCAGATCGCACAGTTGAAAGGGCGCGCCAGTGCGCCAGCGGCGGGAGTGGCAGCGACGGCTTCTACGGCAGCGACGGCGAGCGAGACGCCGACGGTGCGTGCGGCGGTGCGCATCGCGCCGGCGCTGGCCAAAGATTTGCCGGCGGATGCGGTGTTGTTCGTGTTCGTGCGCGTTCCGGGACAGCCCGGGCCACCGCTCGCGGTGAAGCGGCTGGCGGCGCGGTTGCCGACCGACGTGGAGCTGACGCCCGCCGATGCGATGATGCCGGGACGTAGTTTCGCAACCGGTGATCGTGTCGAAGTGTCGGCAAAAATTTCGCGCACCGGTAGCGCGACTCCGTCGAGTGGCGATCTCGTCGGTCGTGTGACACTCACCGTTGGCCGAGGCACCGCCGAGATCCTCATCGACAGTCGTACGCCATGACGAACGCGGGCGAAGCAGCGACGCCGCGACGTTGGCTCGTGGCGCAGGGTGAGGGGCGTGCGTTGCTCGCCGCTGCGGGTGCGTATTTTTTGTTGCTCGCCGGCTATTACATGTTGCGCAGTCTGCGCGAGGCGTTCGCGCTAGAGGTCGGCCGGGACTACATCGCGACTTTGTTCTACGTCACGTTCGTGGTGATGCTCGGTGTGTTACCACTCTATTGGTACGTCGTCGCGCGTTTACCGCGACGTCGCTTGTTTCCGGTCATCTATTCGGCCGTGATTCTATTGTTCGCAGCGCTCGCGCTCGCGATCGCCGCGGCACCCGGTGAGCGTGTGTACGCCGCGGTGTATTTCGTCGCGGTGACCTCGCTCAATCTATTCATCGTGTCGGTGTTTTGGAGCGTAATGGTCGATGCGTGGCGCTCCGAGTCGGCGCGTCGCTTGTTCGGCTTCATCGCGGCGGGTGGTAGTGCCGGAGCGATCGCCGGGCCTGCGTTCAATGCGTTGTTCGTCGAGCGTATCGGCCCGAGCAATACGGTGCTCGTCGCTTGCTTGCTGATCTTTGGTGCGATTCTGCTCGGCCGGAGTGCCCAGCGTCTCGAAGCGTTGACCGAACGCAACAGCGATCCGGATGCGCGTTTGTCGCTACCCGTCGGTGGTCGTGCGGTCGACGATTTAAAACGACTGGTGCGTTCACCGTACCTGCTCGCGATCGCGGCCTTGATCGTCTGTGGGCAATTGCTCGGTGGCTTCATGTACCAAGAGCAAGCGAAATACGTCGAGCAGGCGTACACCACGCTCGGTGAGCGTGCGGCGCTGTTCGCCCGCATCGACTTCGCCGTCAGTATCGCGTCGCTCGCCTTTCAAACCTTGGTGGTCGGTTGGCTGGCGACGCGTGGTGGCTTGAAAGTCGCACTCGGCGCGGTGCCGTTGTTGCTCGCCGGCTCGTTGGTGCTGCTCGCACTCGTGCCGATCGGGTCGGTGCTGATCGCGACCCAGGTGTTTCGCCGCGCAGTCGACTATGGTTTGTTCAAGCCGACGCGCGAGATGTTGTTCACGGTCTTGAATCCGGAGAGCAAGTTCAAGAGCAAAAGTTTGATCGACACCTTGCTGCAGCGTGGTGGGGACAGTTTGAGCCAGGCGCTATATCCCTTGGTGGCGGGCTTCGGTCTCGTCGGCGTCGCGTGGTCGTTAGCCGGAGTGAGTCTCGGCATGATGGCGGTGGCAGTGTGGCTCGGAGCGCGCTTTGGCGCGCGTGACGACGGCGCCGAGCAGGCGTCGTGAACGAACAATCTTTGCCGGTCTGCCGCGTCGACGAGGCGGGCGTGCGCCACGTCGATTTCCCCGCGTTGCTGCGTCTTGCGGGCCCGTTGATGTTGACCAATGCCATACAGGCTTTGCTCAATCTCACCGACACTTGGTTCATCGGTCACATCTCATCGACCGCCGTGGCAGCGATCAGCGCGATTTACTGGCTGCTCTCGTGTTTGATCTTATTGTTCGGCGGCGTCGGTCTCGCCGTGCAGTCGTTCGTTTCGCAGGCCGATGGTGCGGGTCGTCGCGCACGGGCCTCGCAATCTCTTTGGAACGGACTATGGGCGTCGCTCGCCTCCGTGCCGGCATTCTTATTGGCGGCCGGGCTCGGCCGACCGCTACTCGATTGGGTGGGGATCGCGCCCGATGTGCGCGAACTGGCCGTCGCGTTCTGGGAGCCGCGGATGGGTGGCGCGTTTCTCGGCGCGATCAGTTGGGCGATGATGAGTTTCTTCAACGGTATCGGTGCCACGCGTATCACCTTCTTAATAGCCCTCGTCACCATGCTCGTGAACGTGGTAGCCAACGAAGTGTTCATCTTCGAATTCGGTTGGGGGATCGCGGGCTCCGCGTGGGCGACCAATCTCGCGCAGACCGTCGGCGTCGTGCTCGGCTTGTGGTTTTTGTTGCGCGGGCCGATCGCAGCCCGTTATCGCACGCGCTGCACGATTCGGCCGCGACTGGCGATGGTGCGACGACAATTGGCGGTCGGTTTTCCGGTGGGCGCGATGTACGCGGCCGACGTGCTCGGTCTCGCATTGATGCAATTGATGATCGCGCAGGTCGGAAACGTCGGTGCTGCAGCGACGCAAATCGTGATCATGCTGACATCGATCGCGTACATGCCGGGACTCGGGCTCGCGAGTGCGGGCACCACCGTGGTCGGGCAGGCGATCGGTGCCGGCGATCGTGATTGGGCGGCGCACCTCGGCACGGTCGTGGTGCGCTCTTGTGCGGGCTTCATGTTGTTGATCGCAACGGCGATCTTGATCGCGGGGCCGTGGCTGTTGCCGACATTTTTGGGTGCCGACGATCCGAACGCGGCTGCGACTGTCGAGATCGCGCTGTTGCTGTTGTGGCCCGCCGCTGCATATCAACTGTTCGACGGACTCTATTTCGGCTCCAGTTTTTGTCTGCGCGCGACGGGCGATACGGCGGTGCCGGCGGCGACGGCGTTGGTGTTGTCCTGGGGTTTGAACGTGCCGCTCGCCCACACGCTGGTGTTCGATGCCGAGCAAGCCTGGATTCCGGGGCTGCCACAATTCGGTCTCGGCGCGCTCGGCGGATGGCTCGCACTCATGATCTACGTCGTGCTGCTCGGCGGGTTTATGTACCGGCGTTGGCGCAGCGAACGCTGGCGCGAGGTCGATCTGTGGGGTCGCGCCGCCGACTGAGTCAGCGCGTTCGCTCTTGTCGCTGCCAATGACGCAGCATGAAAAATCCACCGACCATGCCGCCGAGGTGTGCGAAGTGAGCGATGCCGCTCGCGGTGCCGGTGACGCCGAGATACAACTCTAGGCCCGCGAATAGCAGTGCGAACAACCAGGCCGGCATCGGAATCGGTGGGATCAGCGGTATCACTTTGCGCTTCGGAAACATCATCGCGAAGCCGAGTAGCAAGCCGTAAATGCCGCCCGACGCACCGACGGTCGGTGCGCCGTCGCCTAATGATGCGGTGACGGCGAGTTGTGCGAAGGCGGCCGTGATCACGCTCGCAAAATAAAATGTCAGCAAGCGTCGTGAGCCCCACCAATCCTCGAGTTCGTTGCCGAAACTCACGAGTCCGATCATGTTGAAGGCGAGGTGCGCGATCCCACCGTGCAGGAACGCATAGCTCACGAGCTGCCATGGGGCGAAACCAGCGTCGAGCGGCCACAGCGCGAAGAGTCGATCGAGCTCTTCCGGGGCTAGGAATTGCAACCCGAAGACGGCGACGTTCGCGATCAACAGTGTGCGAGTGGCGGGTAACATCAATAGTGCTTCCAAAATAAAAACACGGCGACGATCCAGAGCGGCTGTATCCAGCCGGTGGAGAGGTACAGGCGCGATAGTGCCGCGCGACCCCACTCGCCGGGTGAGACCTCGAATACTTTGGCGAGCCTGAAGTTAGGTAGGTTGGCCGGTATTAAGGCAAATCCGCCCCACATCGCGCCGAGGACCACGCTCGCGGCGAGCAGATCGGCTTCCTCCGGCGAGCGCCCGTCGTGCGCGCCGATCGTGAAGGCGACGCCGATGAAGATGCGCGAAGCGAGGGCGTTGTCGGCGAAGTGACTCGTGAAGGCCGTTGCGTACCACAGTATGCAGGCGAGCAGGACCGTCGGAGCACTCTCCGGTAGGTGTGCCGCCAGCGACTGGATGAACGGATCGGATTCGCGACCGACGAGGTCGAGGCCCGCGAGCAGCACCGCCAGCACGAGTGGCTGCCAACGCGTCGCGTAATCCGCGCCGCGACGCATCGCATAAAGGCCGATTAACACGTCGGCCACGAGCACGGCGGGTGTGCCGGCCGCGACGATATTGGCGAGAACCACGACCAGCAGCAACAGCGCCGTTCGCGGCCAGCCGGCCATCGTGGTCTGCGGTGGCGTCGGACCGATCAAATCTTTGAATCGCATGGCCGAGAGTGCGACGTGCAGCAACGCGCCGATACCGACTAACACGACCAAGGTACCGAGGCTCCAGCCAACTTGCGCTTGCAATAGCGGCCAAACGATCAAAACCGGCGGTGCCGCAAAGGGTGTGAGGCCCATGCCGGAGCCGATGGTCGCTGCGAGTCCGGTCGCGACGGCGGGACGATCATCGGTCGTTGTGCGCGCGGCAAAATAATCGCCGACGAACACGGCTGCGCCCACCGAGGCGAACGAGGCGAGCGTGCTACCGAGCACGATGGTCCAAAAAAGACCGACTGCGCGCTCGAGCCGCGCAAGCAGCTGCCGCATGTCGGCCGAGGCGAGATTGGCGGCCGAGAGCACGCCGAATAAGGTCAAGGGCCCCGCGACGAACGCGCGCAGGCCGCTCGGCATTACCTCGTCGCCGCGCTCGAGCATCATCGCCGCACAGACGAGCGCGATCGCGATACCCGCGAGTTCCCCCTCGTCGAAGGTGTGATGTAGCCAGTGCAGTCGAGGATGGGTGCGCCACCAATGTTCATCGGTCACCGGTAGCCAAAGGCGTGTACGACCGAGACCATTCATCGCCAGTAGAATCGCACCGAGCGCGAGTCCACCCGCGACGACGACGTCACCGTGGTGCACGCTCACCCAAACATAGACGCCTAGCAAGGCCCACGCGCCCCACGATTGCAGCGCGCTATCGCGGATCATGGGACGCTTTGCAGCCAATCGAACAGCCGATTGCAGAAGCGAATTTTTTGCTCTTTACCGGCGACGACGTGTGCGAGATCGGCCCACGTTTCGCCGCGTGCGCCGGGAATCGCACGCTCGATCGGTAGCGTGGTGCGCGGACTCGTCACGACGTCGAGGGCTGCGTGTAACACGAAACTCGGGCAGCGCACCGTGGCGAGACGTTCGCGCGATTCGAAGTTGACGCAGGCGTCGATCAGCCGCGAGTGCGCGGGATAACGGCCGTTCAATTCTTTCCAACCACCTTGAGGGCCGAGCAACTTTTGGTGATGCTCGTTGTAGTACTCGGGGGTGAAGGACAGCAACGTCACCGCTTTTTGAAAGGCGTCGAAGCCCGCGTCGCGGTGCAACCAACGAAACATCTCGAGTTGATCGCGGAGGAAGTCGTCCACTTCGCACCATGCACCGGTGTTGAACATGCTGCGTGCGAGGTCGGGTCGACGAATCGCGATCTCTTGGCAAACACAGGCACCCATCCCGACGAGCCCGATCAAATGGACGTTGCTCAGGCCGAGGTGATCGAGCAAACCGATGGCATCGGCGGCGTGCAGTGCCATCGTCGAGGGTACGCCAAGGTCGTCGCTCGACTCGCCGATACCACGATAGTCGAAGATCACGACTTGATAGCGATCGGTGAGACCGCGGGCTAGATGATGGTGGTTATCGTGGCAGAACGTTCCCCAACCGCCCATGCAAAGCACCGGGTCACCTTGGCCGAGCACCTCGTAGTACATGTCGTGATCGTTGATGCGAGCGATGGCCATAGCTTCAATGCGTCCTGTCTAGAGTCGAGTTCAAAGGTGATTCAGACAATCTTGGTCACGCCCAGAAAGGCGATGATGATCAGCAGCGCGTACAGTGCGAGCACGTAGCGGATCGCGCCGTCGACCGCGCGGCCGATTTGTTGTTCGATGTCCGGCTGGCTGCCCTCGGTTGCGAGTCGAGCGAACGCCGGCCCGATCGGTCGGAACGCGAAGTCGATCCCGATGCCGAGCGCGAAGATCAACGCGAACAACAAAATTTTGAGGCCGAACCAACCGCCGGGCAGGGGGCCGAGACCGAGCACCGCCGTCACGCCGAACGCGCCGATCACGAGCAGCAGTACAGCCTGCAACGCCAAATTGAGCCGACTCAAAGATTCACCGCGCGGCGTGCCTTCGTGGCGACCGATCGCGAACAGCAACGCGATCCAAGCGGCGCTCACCCCCCAGGCGACGAGGAAGGCCACGGGCGACACGACGACGTAGCCGCCCGAGTCGGCGACGTGCAGCCCGACCGGGAACATCACCGCAAAACACAGCCGCGGTACGAGGTCGATCACGACGGCCATGCGGAGTGCGAACGCGCGCTCGGCGAACGACAGTTCGGGACGTTTGGCCGCGCGCGCCAACAGCAATACCCCGAGATCGGCGCCCAGCCAGTAGACGAGCAGCATGAGGTGGACGAACACCCAGATCGAATGACCCATAGGTGGATTCTAAAGAATGTCGTCGGCGAATGCGCGCGCAAGGCCGGATCGAGCGCGTAAATTAACGCCGCGTTCTCGCCCGACATTTCGAGGAATCGTCGATGGACCTGCAGACCTACGCCCTGATCAAACTCGCGCACGTGTTGCTGTTCGTCTACTGGCTAGGCGCGGATATCGGCGTGTTCTATTCGGCGAGCGTCGTGCGCGAGCACGCGCTCGGCATCGAGGCGCGGCGTACTGCGCTGCGTATCTTGGGCTGGATCGATCAAATCCCGCGCTATTGTTTGGTGTTGATGCTACCGGTCGGCTACATGCTCGCGATGCAGTTGGGTGTCGCCGAGGTGCCACTCGCGGTACGTGTCGGTTTGTGGGTGATCGCAGTCGTGTGGCTGTGGGCGGTGTGGTTGGTTCATCATCGCAAGGGCACGGCGCTTGCCGAACGCGTGCGGCGCATCGATCTCGGCTGGCGCATCGTGCTCGCCTGCGGCCTATGCTGGGACGCGTATCAAGGATTCATCGGCCGCGGTCACCTGTTCGCCGATTGGCTCGCCATCAAATTTTTGTTGTTGGCATCGATGATTCTGTGCGGGGTCGCGATTCGGGTGCGCGGCGCGGGACTCGGTCCGGCTTTGCAAAAGTTGTTCACCGAAGGCTCCACGCCGGACAACGAAGCCGCGGTGATCGATAGCTTTCGCAAGACTCGGCCGTTCGTACTCGCAATTTGGGTATTGCTGGTCTGCGCCGCCTACACCGGCATCGCTAAGCCGAGTTTTTAAAGCGACGAATATTTAGCGCGGAACTTTCATGCCGCGCTGCACTCCCGGTCGCGCGCCGACGAGTGTCGCCCAGCGCGCAAGATGCGGGTAGCCGCTGAGGTCGCCGGGGTAGCGCTTCACCGACACCACGGCGGTCGGATAGGCGATCACGTCGGCGATCGTGTACTCCTCGCCCGCGAGGTATGTCGTGCGGGCGAGTTGTTGTTCGAGCACGCCCAGCATCCGATCACACAATTTTTGGTAGTAGTCGATCGCCCACGGCAGCCGCTCCGGCGCGAGAACGCCGAACGTGAACTGCCCACTGTACGCGGGTCCGACATCGCTCGCGATGATGCCGAGCCACTCGAGCACTCGGGTGCGTTCTCGCCAATCGCTAGGCAGGAAACGTTTCGCTTTTTCGGCAAGGTAGGTGAGCACGGCGGCGGTGCCGTAAACCGTCAGCGGTCGGCCGTCGGGTCCGTCGTGATCGACGATGGTCGGAATGCGCCCCATCGGATTGACCGCCAAAAATTCGGGCTTCAAATGTTCGAGTTGTGGAAGTGCGTAGTCGATGACGCGATACGACGCACCGATCTCCTCGAGCATGATCGAAACTTTGTAACCGTTGGCCGTGTTGGTGGTGTGCAGGTCGATCATGGTGTGCTCGGTGCTCCGGTGACGCTCATCCAGCGAGCGGGTCGTAGGGCGGTGCGATTGTCATCCCGCCAACCTTGGACGCGTCGTGCGACCAGTCGACGACTGACGAGCTCGTACAACGGCAGTACGGCTTGATCGCCTTCGATGATGGATTCGGCTTGCGACAACTCGCGCAGTCGTGCGTCGTCGGAGCGTGCGTCGCGGGCGCGATTCAGTGCCGCCTCGAAATCCTCGTTCGCGTAGCCACTCGCATTCGCGACACTGTTGGCGCGTAAGAAGCCAAAGAACCCCATCGGGTCTTCGTAGGGCGAGAACCACGCAGCGCGCACGATTTCGAACTCACCGTTACGCGTGGCGACTTCGACGACTTGTCGTTCTGCGTTGCGCAGCCGCGTCTTCACGCCGACGCTCTGCCACATCGCTGCGACGGCGACCGCGACGTTCTTGTGTTCTTCGCTGGTGTGATAAAGCAATTCGACCTCCAGCGGATGCGCCGGCCCGTAGCCGGCCGCTGCGAGCAGGCGGCGAGATTCGACTAGCGCAGCGCCCCGGCCGGTGGTCACCGCTTTCGGCGCGCGCCCGAACAGCGCCGCCGGCACGAGGGAGTCGGTCGGCCGATCGCCTGAACGCACGATCTTGTCGGTGATCACGTTACGATCGATGGCAAGCGACAGCGCGCGACGCACGCGCGGGTCGCGAAATTTCGAGTTGCGATGATTGAAAACGTAGACCGTCGAGCCGAGCGAAGGCGCTAGGCGTAATTCTTTGGGCATGTTCGTTTTCAACCACTCGAGCTTCTCGGGCGGAAAGTTCGTGATCGCATCGAGTTCCCCGGCCTGAAACAACCGCAACGCCGTGTTGAGGTCGGCGACCGGGCGATATTCCACCGCATCGAGCGCGACTTTTGCAGCATCACGAAAATTCGGATTGCGTTTGGCGCGGACGAGTTGGCCCGGACGCCAGTCCTCCAGTACGAACGGCCCGTTCGACACCATGTTGCCCGGTCGCGTCCATTGCCGACCGTACTGTTCGATGACGTGTCGCGGCATCGGGGCGAACACCGGAAAGGCGACGATGGTTTGGAAATAGGGTGTTGGTGCGGCGAGGGTCACTTCGAAAACGCGCGGCGAGGGCGCTGCGACGCCGAGATCCAGCACCGGTTTCTCGCCGCGCAGCACCGCACGCCCGTTGGCGATGAGGTCGATCCACGCCGATAGTCCGGTGGCCGCGGTCGCCGGATCGGCCAGACGTCGAAACGAATACAGAAAATCCGCCGACGTGATCGGCTTGCCGTCGGACCAAACGAGTCCCGGGCGCAGAAAAAACCGCCAGGTCAGGCCGTCCTTGGAAATTTCGTAACGCTCCGCCGCACCCAAAATTGGTTTGCCGCGCGCATCGAGCGTCATCAAGCCTTCGAATAAATCGTTGTCGACGACCAGTGCCGGGGCGGCGACCGCAATCTGTGGGTCGAGCGAGTCGGGCTCGCCCGGGTGTCCGGTGCGGATGACGCCCGCCGCGCCGGCGATCGTCGCAGCGCCCAACGCTACGCAGGCGACCAAAGAAATCGACGCGCGACGCACCAGCACGACCGTCAAGTTTGTTGCGGCAGCGCGCCCGCACCGGCGCTCTCGCTCGCGCTCGGGGCGACCAACACGCCGTTCCGCGTCATGCGGGCGATAACCTCGGCCTCGACGGCGCGATTGTCGGCGACACCGGTGCCGGGGCGTTGCAGCCAATGATTGGCCGGCCAAGCCTGCGCAGCCGCGTAAATCGGTGCATGGATTTGCGGCGACAGTTCGGCGAGAAAATTCAGACTGGCGCGTGCGCGACGCCGACGCAGCGCCTCGATGTCGATTTCGGCGGTGATCATGGTCTCGCCGGCGGACTCCGCCATGTTGAGCACGCGACCGTCGAAGCCAACGATTTGCGAGTGACCGTGCGACACGTCCGAAGGGCCTTCGCCGTCGATAGTCGGCCCGCAATTGGACATCGCGAGATAGGCGTGATTTTCATAGGCGCGCACCCGACGCGCGAGTTCCCAGCCGCCATCCGGCAAGTGATAGCTGCTGCGGCCTTCGCTCGAAATGTGCAGCAACACTTCTGCGCCGTTAAGCGCGAGGCAGCGCGACACCTCTGGAAAGTTGATGTCGTAGCACACGAGACAGCCGAGGTTGCCGAGCGGCGTGCGCAAGACGGGAAACAACGCTTGCGGACCGCCGAAGCGACGCACGTAGTCGTCGTAGACGTCGCCAGGGCGCGTCTTGCCGGTCATCGCGTACAGCTTGCGGTAGGTCAGTTGCACTTCACCGTCGGGGCCGACGATAACGGCGGTGTTCCAAAATCGACCCGGCCAATCGTCGAGTACTTCGTAGATCATGCCGGCGACATAGCACTGCGCCGCGCGCGCCGCCTTACCGAGTTCGGCGAGTTCTGGCCCGTCGAGCCGCAGCGAGGCGTCGATCCAATCTTCGTTACTGCGGCCGGGTTGAAAGCCGTGCAAAAAGAATTCCGGGAATACGACGACTTTACTGCGCGACCATTTGGCCGCGACGCGTACGTGCTCGCAGGCGCGCTCGAGATTTTCGCGTAGCGCATCGCGTCGCAACGGACTCGCACCCTTGAACACCGGCTTCACCGCCGGTTGCACTACGGTGATGTTCCAAGGCTCGATCATCGCGCGCACCCTCGTATCGTATGATGGGTCGAGGATAGCATCCGTGAGGTCGTCATATGCCGCGTAAGAAGTCCACTGCCGCACACCCGCTCGTCACGCCGTTGAAGCGCACCGCCATCATCGTGCGCGACATGCGCAAGTCGCTCGCCTTTTACCGCGATCTGCTCGGCTTCAATATTTGGGTGCAAGGGCGTCTCGGTCGCGAGGCGCCGGCCATTTCCAAATTGCTCGGCATGCCGCCGGCGACCGTGCGCTGGGTGATTTTGCAGTCGGAGGACGTGGATTGGGGCATGGTCGGTCTGTTCGAGGTCAGTGATCCTGCGCCGTCCGATGATCGACATCGCTCGCTCGCTCGCGCCAATCGTGGCGAGGCTTGTCTCGTCTTTCATACGCCCGACGTCGCGCGG
>Ga0214917_10006010_pt1 | contig 12763 bp, 16 predicted proteins | sample LL_1208_BB_MetaG_FD_177983 | JGI IMG/M metagenome (GOLD analysis project Ga0214917, IMG submission 177983) | Freshwater microbial communities from Lake Lanier, Atlanta, Georgia, United States - LL_1208_BB | ecosystem: Environmental > Aquatic > Freshwater > Lake | place: USA: Georgia | collected... | reverse complement strand
TACAATAACTATACGCGCTAAAATCTAACACTGTCTTACCCTCTCGCAAACATCTTGACAATTTTGACATTTTAGAAATAAGTTTATCTTTTTAAATCGGATTAATCAAAAACTGTAAATTCATGTTCTGTGTATGTTGAGTACTCTTCATCCAACACAATCTTCAAGAATCTATCTATATGTGGAGCTAATGTTTGTAATTGACATATCTTTATACAAAATTGTCTACCCTCTATCGATGGAAGCATCAAACAAAATGCCTTTCCAATCACCTTGTAATTTTCTCTCTTAGAAACGTCAATTTGCGAACCTTGAAGAGTTGCCACTCTTTCTAAATACAACTTCTTTTCATCTGGGAGCTTAGCTTCTGTTTGATTCAAGATTTCCACGTGTGGAGCCATACCGCTTCCGAAACGAAGGCCAGAATGCTTAAGCTTTTCTTGAGCATCGATGACGAAGAAGTAGAGAAAACTTTCTTGGTGAAGATATTTTGAACGAGTTTCATCCTTATTTCTTTTAGAAGGCTGATCAAATTCAATCTTTAACAGATTACGGGAATCTTGAGAAGAAACCGTCTCATTTTTAGTTTTGTTTGACATTTTATTTTACATATTATGAATTTAAATTCCACTTTTTTAGTTTAAAATTTTAGTTTATCAAATCAATAATACCATACTTAACTACATCTCTCGACATTCCACACTCTTCTGTTAGTATCTCTATCACATTATCCTTTATCCTATTTGAATATTCAATCATCATATCTTTCAACACTTGTAACTTCTTGAATCTCTTATACTGCTCAATACGCTTCTTGAAATAGTTAAAAAAATCTCTCCACCACTCTAACTCCTTTATCTCATTGAAAACCTTTTCAGGAGTTCTATATGGCAACTCCCATATTTCAATATAGTATAAATACCTCTTAATATAGGGAAAATACTTGTTTTTTGGATAATGCTGAACTACGTGTCCAATCAACTCAAACCTACGTATTTGTCGTAAATGAATATGCTTTAATTTGAAACCATGTTTGTAGAAATCTTCCAACACATCTGCTCTTTCCCCTTGAATAGCATAACTAATTGAATTTGATATATCACCATCAATTTGATAAGTACGAGATGTTTTCTCTGTAAAGAGTCCATACTTTTCTAGCTTTTCAAAAAGAGTACTTTTATAGTATTTATAAAGATCAACTATTCTCCAACTACTATACTCGTTTCTAGAAGGAGTGAAGAATTTTGTAACATCTTGAAACTTCATTTTTCCCTCTTCAATCAATAAATCTAAGAACCACTCTGGAAAGTTTCTAGAACAGAATACTTCTCGCAAAACTCTATCTTTGTCATACACTTCAGCTCTTATTTTAAAACACTTTTTCAAAATAAGAACTTGTTGTTCCTTGGTCAAATTTTTTTTCTTTATTTTTGCGTAGAAATACTCAATATTAGGAACATAAGATCGCGGATCAGCATTTGTCAAGAAGTGATCCAACGCGCAATTAATCACTGCTGAGGTGGACTCTAAAACATTTTCCCAAGACTGATGCGTAAACTTCGTAGCCATTTTATCTATATTTTCTACTCTTTAAAAGGGATATAATATCCCGACGGAAACTAAGTTTCCTTTTTAAAAGGGATATAATATCCCGACGGAAATTACGTGTTTGTAGTTGGGAACCATCTTTCCTTAACAAAAGATGAAATGGATATAATTAGACACGATCCTCCAATCGTAAGATAGATTTTAGCCCAGTCTTTAGGAACAATGTTGTAAGTGTAGCCTTGGTCGTCCATAAATCCACCACATGGAGCCGGCTTCACAGGAGGAAGATAGTTAAGCCACAATCCAAAGAGGAGGAAGAAAATACTTTGGACAAAAAATACAACAGTTATAATATTCATATTAAATATTATAAAAGATTTTCTTTTATTAATCTTGATAGCCAAAACATCTACCTGGAGCATCTTTTGTTCCTTTTGAAATATCATAAAGAGAGTCAAAATTCCATTCATCGCAATTCTTGTAAACTTGATGTACTAAAAATAAAATGGTAAAAGCGAAGGATGCGATTGCTGATCCTTTTGCTGTCTTGAAACTTGATTGTTCACTTGAAGCTAATCTAGCTGGTTGAACAGCTACTAAAGAGAATAATGTAACTAAGTTTAATACTAACATGATAAACATACCAATGTAAACTGTTATGTATAATTTATCACGATTTGGTTTTGTACATGTTAAGCTCTTTGACCAGTGACCACTTGATAAAATAATTAAGTTAATTACTAACATAACAATTAAACCTGTATTAGATTTTTTAGCATCTTTGAGTGCTTGCTTAGCATCAGAATCTGTAATTTTTTCTACATCAATTTGTGATAATCCGTACCATAATACACCTTGAGTTATAATAATAGACGCAATTAATAGATATAACATTATATCTTTAGCATTTTCAGTTGTAATTGCCATTTTTTATTATTACACAAGAAAAAATTTTATTATTTTTATTATTCAAATAATGTTTCTAAAATACTACTTCTACTTTATCATTCTAGCAAACATCATTGCCTACTACCTCAGAATGAAGATCAGAAACAACTTTATCGATACAGTCCTTGTACTTAACAAATTCAATATAGACTACTGGGTTGACTTCGGCACTCTTCTCGGTATTCATAGAGATCACGACATCATCCTTGGGGACAATGACGCCGACATCTGTGTCCCTATTTCTGAAGAGGCTAACTTAAGAAACGCTCTCCAAAATAGCAATCTTAGATGGGAATACGTAAATGAAGGGGAATTATATCGCGTATACTCAAAACTTATCATTGGAGCTGATATCTTCGTTGACTTATATCTTATCAAGTACGAAGGAGATCTAGTCAACATTCCATATGCCCCTCTTACACCTATAGAATATCTTAAAGAGATTGAAGAAAGCGAAGTACAAATCGATCTGAAGAAGATTAAGATAAAACAACCAGTAAGATGGAGAGACCTATTAGAGTGGAGATATGGCAAACGATGGACAGAAAAAGTAAAGAAATGGTGGTTAGGATATCTAACATTTGAAGATGTTAAGAATCCGTTGAATTAATGTATTCAAAATTTTGAATAAATTAATCTTAAAATAGGAACAAGTCCTATTAATAGGAACAAGTCCTATTTAAAAATAGTATTTCCATATAAGATAAGAGACACCAGCAATAATAACGAAGGGACTTGTCACAAACTCTGTGAATAGATTTGAATAATAGTCTATATTAGATTTTCTTATATAATCTTCAAGCATATTAATTGCTTCTTTTTGCGCACGATTTTGACAGTTTATCTCTTTAATCTTTTGAATATATTGTTTAGTCAAATTGATACGTTTTTCACAAAGTTCGCTTAAAGAGGAAATCGAAGATTTCCAACGGGAACTTTGTTCCCTATTAGCACCAAGACTAATTGCGTTTAGTAGCACCAATTGATCTTTCCAATCACAAACGTATAAGCTAATCTTGTTAACTTTGATTAAGTTTTGGACATTCTCTAATGCCTCTTTATCTACAAAAATTTGGGCCTTTTCTGCTTTTTCATATTCTTCTAAAATCTCATTAGACTTTACCGCTTTTTCTCTCATGCTCATATCCTTTTTATAGATTTCTTCTACTTCTTTAAAGACTAAGTTTTTGATTTGGTTCTTTTGCTCAAAGTAATTCATTTTTATCCAAAAAGTTAATGATTAACAAAACTCAGTTTATTTCCACTTAAAACAGCTGAATGGATAGGGTGGCGTATTCTCAATGATACCCATCTTTGTTTTTTGATACACACTGAAATCACGTACGGCAAAGTATGGCCATACAGCTAAGCATTGACCAGAGTGAAGAACACAGAAGAGAAGTGTTGTTCCAAATGTTGTTGGATGTTCTCTTAACTCATTATTAATATCTAATGTTACATCATTGACTTTGTTAAGATAGTAATAAGAACTACCTGCTCCATATAATCCTCCAATCCAAGAGTAAATAGAATGGTATAATTTTGCTTTTGCGGACATTGTTATATTGACATATTAAACGTTTAAGTTGTTTTAGAAAAACCAAATTACAATAGATTAAATTGATTTTTTTAAAAAATTCAATTATTATAGAAATGTTTGGTCCAAAACTATTACTACTTTATCAAAGTAATAACTCAACTTCGTCAAGTCAAGAAAATATTGATTACTCAAAACGCATTGAAAAACTATTTAAAGAAGTTAAAGAAGTTAAAAAACAAACAATACAAGATCTTAAAAAAGAGAAAGAAAAAACAATAAAGATCTTTTACAGTTAACTGACTTTCTCAACATTTTTCATACAGTCTCTAAAAATGGATTGTCTTATCTCTATCTTAACCTATTTCAAAAAGTTTGGAGCAGAAGGGTTTCTTGAAGTTGAATGTTGTACACATCCCTACTGTAATAAATACATGTTAGTCAACTTTTCAAAAGAAACAGGATTCAAAATTGATGATCTAACTGATAATGGTTTGGACGAATACTCTACCATCGTTTTCTATATTTATTTAAACAATATTACACCCGATGATCAACTTGTCATCAAAGCTAGACTACAAACCATTCAAGATAGATACACAAAAACATACCTTCCTATTGAAATCGATCTTGTTTTTGACAAGGATAATTAACAAAGAAAAATGCTACGACGAGAAGCTTATCTTCTATTTAAAAGGGAACTTGGTTCCCGCGGAGACTTCGTCTCCTCTTCTTAAAGGAGAGCTTTGCTCTCAGACGAGAAGCTAAGCTTCTCTTTAAAAGGGAACCAAGTTCCCGCGGAGACGAAGTCTCCTCGTTAAGATTTAATATTAGATATTGGTCTAATATTAAACTATTTACAAATCTTCAGCAATATTTAAAACACCATTTCTAAGTCTATAATTTCCAACAACTTTCCAACTGTGTATAACATCAACTGTTTGTAATTCAAATTCTACATCCACAATATCTCTTACATAGTTGATAGCATCTCTTTCATTATTTGCTATCACCAAATAATGTCCTAAAAATCCTATTTCTGGATGTATAGCTCTAAAACCTGGATGCATAACTGCTCTTAGGAAATACAACGTTTGCGCACCTACTGGAGCATAAGATTGTCCTGTTGCTGGATCTGGTTTATACACTTGTATAGATTGGACTGGAAATTCTTCTCTATCAATTTCATCTCTCTCTTCTTCTAATTCATAATTCATTTCTTCCTCAACATTTCTAATCTCTCCATTCCAAACATCATCATTAAATTGTCTCCAATAATAGAGTGGCATTTCAATTGCTTTTGTATACTCTGAAATTAAATCTGAGTAATTTTGCGATGAATGTCTTACTCCAAATGGGATTTGTGTATCTAATATACTGCTTATTAATCTTCTATCTACTTGAAACTTTGGATATAATCTTCTTATCGATCTACTCTTACGAGGTGACTTTCTCACACTCTTCTTACGATAGGACTTTCTTACACTCTTCTTATAAGGTGACTTTCTTACACTCTTCTTATAAGGTGAACGTTTATTTTTACGCGAAGGCATTTTAAATATTGTAAATAAAAAAATATTTAATTTACAATATTTCAGAAACATCGATTCTTTCACTTCCATATCCACCGTAAAGTTTCACTTTTCCAAGTGTTCTAAGCCATGCTTTTACTTGTTCTTTAGAAGAAGCCATTACGTCTCCGCTAAACATCCATTCGTCATCATCATCAAGTTTAAGTTCAGTATCATACGCTCCTAGTCTATTATTGACACTAGGTTTAGATTCATACCAAGCTATGAAGTAATAACCTATTTTAGGACTTAATGAGGAAGAACTGGAAGAACTGGATGGACTTTTAGGAGAAGATGTAGACTTGCGTGTATAAGTCTTTCTACGAGGGGATGTAGACTTGCGTTTGTACGACTTTCTACGAGGAGATGTGGATTTACGTTTGTAGGACTTTCTACGAGGAGATGTAGACTTGCGTTTGTAGGATTTTCTACGAGGAGATGTGGATTTGCGTTTGTACGATTTTCTACTAACAGATCGTTTTTTTGGAGCCATTTTTATATAATAGATATATAAAAATTTTTTAATTTGATTGAAGTTAAATTATTAAAACTGTGTAATTAATTTGTCAAAACTTGTATCGATTGTTTTTCCAAAGCTCATTACAAACGCATCCAAATCAGTATTGTTCCAGATTTCTTCTTTATTATCAGTAAAAACTAATAATGGATATCTAACTTCGTCAAAAATTACTTCGTTGTATTGAGTTTTTTGAGGATAGCCAATTCCAATATAATCTTTTGTAAAAATTCCTTGTTTTGGAGATAAATAGCGTCTTCTTGTATTAACTTCTTGTCTAGGAGCTAATGAAGATCTTCTTTTAGCTGAATATCTCTTTTTGGAAGATTTTGTCATTTTATTTGAATATCTCTTTTTAGTTGAAGATCTCTTTTTGATGGATTTGGTTCTTTTAGTTGATGATCTCTTTTTGGAAGATTTTGTTCTTTTATTCAATCTGCTTTTGTTAGCCATTTTATTTATTTAAAGAAAAGATAATAATTAAAATTTTTGTTTTTTTAGTTCAGATCGAGGATTAGAGACTTTTTTTCGTTCATAGGCAACAAGAGAAACACCAATTTTATCTCCACCTATTGATGTTAACAAATTTCTTTTAATTTTTGATGAGTCTACAGAAGAACCTTTTTCTTTAAGAACTCTATCGAATGCTTTGATAGCGTCATTAACGTCTTTATGAACAGATTCAACGACGGCATCAGCTTTATCTCTTCCATTGTCAAAAAGGACAAAGACCACATAATATTCTCCAGACGCATATTCTAAATTTTTGTCTTTATTTGTAATAACAATTGCTTGTTTTTTTGAAGATCCAAATACAAAGTTTACAATATCTGTAAACAAGTTAGGTTCTTCTTGTCTTGTTTCTTGTTGACTACTTAAATAATGAGCTCGATTTGACGAAGCATATCTACGTCCCATAGGCATTTTCATAGTTAAATAGAAAAAAATATTAATTTGTAAAAATTTATCATTTTCAAAAGTTATAAATAAGAATTTGGAGTTCTTCAAACTTTTAAGCATTTAGATTTATCGTAAACTTGTTGTTCAATTGTGTAGAGATCGTTTGTTGCTAGAAATTCAGTAATCTGTTGAAGATGAAGGTTTCCAAAATATCCTAAACTAATTTCTGACATTTTATTATCTTTTGTCTTTTTGAAAGTTCTACCTAGATAGTAGAGGTCTACTCCAGATGTAAATCCAGTAAATGTACAATTGCTTAGGTTATATAATGGATGATTTTTTTCTTCACCTTTCATTTTGTTAATATAAAATCTGTGTTTTCTTGTTATTTCTTGAATCATTTTATAGAGTTCTTCAACCTCAATAATAAGCTCATTTTTATAGACAATGAGATCAGGATCACGTTTAGGATAATAGAATTGTGTAAAATCAAAGTCACTTATTTCGTTTTTAGGAAGCATACACATCCAGTCATTTTTAGTGTTATCTTTAGGGAGATAGTTGTAATTGTTATATAAGAGCTCTTGAAGTTCTTGGGGAAGTTTGCTGATTTGTTTATAGGTTTTGCTATATTTTTTGATGAGTGGATGAAAAGGGAAAACAGTTCTCATGAATTCTTTAGTTCCAAGTTTGAGAAATTGTAGAGCAAGGATAATAAAAGGTCTGGGATCGACATCTTTTCCATAGTATCCGTAGATGTATTTTTTGAAAGTTGAATATTTAAAGATGGATATCATGAAGGAAACTAAGGAGTCAATATTTTTAAATTGAGGGTCGGATCTTGGATCAGACATGTGAATACGATAGTCTTTGATTTGGCATTCAGAAAGGTCGCGTATGAATTTACCGTTCTCGTCTTTTTTTAGGTAGAGACAAGGAATGGCGAATAGGTTGAATTCTCCGATAGCAGAGACATCAGATTCGTACTCTCTTTTCATGTGTTCTTTGTTTCTATATTCGTTATCGTACCACAATTCGAGGAAGAGATCGACTCTAGCAACTTTTGTCAATAGGTTTAGAAAGTTGTGAACTGTGGGATTCATTCCGTAGAAGGAAAAGCATCCATCTTCTTCTTTACATTCGATGGGACATTTATTATTTCCTTTGTGATAGTCACCGAAGAGAATGATGATAGGAGGTCTGTAACCGAGAATGTCTTTCATTTTTTGGGTGGGTTTTAAGAGAGAGAAAGAAACGGGTCCTTCAATGGTTTTGAGTTTGCTCTTAATGAATTTGATGAGGGTATCATCTTTTAGTATGCTCATTTATAAGTAAAGGATTATAAAAATGTTTGAATAATTAATTTTAGTTTTAGAAACTAAAATTAATCTTTGAATTATTCTTTTTGTTCATCCTCACTGAATTCTTCAATGTTGAGGTAGTTAATCTTTTTTTGCTTTTGAGCACGTTCAAAAGTATATTCGCTATAAGGAGTTGTTTTGTTATTAATTAATCTTTTGATATAATCTTTTGAAAACCCAGTTTCTTTATGAGCATCTTCAATTGTAATAAATCTTTTAACAAATTCTTTTTTTCCACTTACACTATCTATTTTAAATAGATTAACAGGAATTGTATAACCGCAAAGATCATTTTCAAGAGCATGTCTACAATTTTCAGATTTAGTTGTCCATTCAAGATTATCAATATGATTATTACATTTGTTACCATCTTTATGATTTACTTCAAAATGTTTTTCATAATCTTTAAGATTTTCTTTTCCATCGATTGGATGGAAAAGAAAACAAAGTATCCTATGAACTCTATATATCTTTTTTATAGAAATATCCATATAACCTTCTTTAGTTTTTCTACCATATGTGTAAATATTTTTATTTTTTAATTTGATAAGACCATTTTCATAGAATCTATATTCCATAAATTCTTTGTAATTTTTTGGAACTTGTGATTCTTCTAAGAATAAATATTTTGTATCTTCAATAACCTTATTCTTATCAACAAAATTATTAATTTCTATATTATCTGGTATTAATTTTTGATCAGCTTTAGAGTTAGTCCAAACATAAATGTTTTCTAACCCATAATTTTCAGTTCCATCTATTGTTTTTAAATAGAATGAACCAATTCCTAAAAGTTCATAATATGGAATTTTAAAGGTTTCAGTAATGATTGTTTTTACATTATATAAAGTCTCTGAAATTTTAACATAACCTTTATGTTGACTTAGTTCTTTTTTTAAGTTATTTAAAATTTTTCCTTTATTTGAAACCCATCCATACTTAAATTTTTTAAACAACTCTCCATCTTGTTCAAAAAATAGCGATTCGTCCTCATTTTCCATTTTTAATAATTTCGAGTTACATGAACTACAGCTATTTCCATTTTCTTGAACAGATTTTAATGTTTTTTTGAAAATAAGATCGCAAGCACATTTATATTCAAATTCGCATCTTACAGTTTTTATACTATTGATGTTTGAAATAAGTGTTGCTTTTCTTGTTGCGATATATTCTTTAAGTTTTGTATGTAAACTTCTTATTCTTTCTTTTTTAGAATTTTCAATTCTTTCTTGGGTAGACTTGTCATTACTATAATATTCTAGATTTTCGAGAGCATTGTTCATCATATTTCCATCTTTGTGTCTAATTATAACATTTTTATAATCTTGATATGATAAGTCTTGGTCATAAGGATCAAAGCATAATAATATAATCTTATCAACTCTATGTCTATTCTCGAGTCTGATAACAGAAAATCCATTTTCTTCGGAAATTTTCGCAAAAGTATAGTCTTTATTTTTACAGAAAGGTTTTTTGATTACTATTCCATCTTTAAAGAACATATAGTCTTTAAATTCTGGATGTTCTTTATATTCTTGAGATAAATAATGTTCTATATTTCCAACTTTATCTTTTGTTCTTGTTGATTTTAAGTTTGGATTTTTAGGACCTTTAACCAAATTTATTGAGATTTGATCAAATGGTTTAAAACGTATCTTATCAACATTTACGATATCATCTTCGAAATAGGGAACCATTGTTTTAGACTTTTCTTTATATTCTTTTTCAAGAAATAACTGTGCCATAATAACTTCAAGTTTATATACTTTTTTTGAAAATTTGAATTCGTTATTTGTGTATTCAAGAGGAATTCCTTTGCTTCCAATAATTGTTCCTTTTTCTGAAATCCAATATTGAGAAAAAAGTTTCCACAAAATTCCTTGCGAATCTTTGTATTCGTTAATAGTGTTATTAAGAAACCATTTATCAGGATCGATTAATAAGGCAACTCCTTTTTTTGTACAGCAATCAGGTACATATTTAGGATCGTTAAGTTCTCCAATACAGTTTTTTATGTTTGAAAGTTTTCTTTCTCTTTTTTCACCACAAAAACAAATGTAAGTAAAAAAATCTGTATCTTTAGTAATATCATTAATATTCGTTACTAGGGTATATTTTTTATCTTTTATAAAAGATAAAATGGTATCTCTAGTTTTTTGTATTTGGATTTCTCTAAATGATGATTGAGACATGTTATCTATATTATGATTATTGTTTCCTTTAAACCTGTTTTGTCCAGTAAGTCAGTTAATACATAGTCCTTACTTCATAGTCTGACAATGTTGTGAATTAATACTACAATAAATAAATAGAGAATTTTGTGTTAATTAGATACAAAATTAGGCTTCCCTATTCGAAAGAGAAAACTAAGTAACTTATATTTACAAAATAAATATAAGTTTTAAAATGTTTATTTGTTTTTTGAAATGAATTACAATATGGTTTAAGCCTCTTATAAAATCGGAAATCCCAATGCCAATACTAGGCTCTAATCGTAGACTAGATACCTAAAATCCCTTATCTCTCGATAAAGGTCGGAGCACACCTTATGCCTTTAAAAGACCGACTGACATCTGCTCTCTGAACTGCATCCGTGACTTTTACTAAGTTGTAAAAGCCCTTAGGACTTGGCTGCTGATTGTCTATTTCGAAGTCATGGTGACCTTCTCATCTTTGACGTTGTTACCCTACCCTAGGTCATTACCCCGGCCACATCTCTCTTTCAAGAAATGCTTGGTAGTCAAAGCTTTAAGAGTTTCCAGCATTTTGACAGTCTTGCCCATTTATTTAAATGGACTAGTAGGTTATATTCTACATTTCCGTGTAGACGAGCATTTACACTGTTTACCCTACCAAGTATGTCTCGTAACTTGATAAGCAGCCTACTGTTGATGGAACATTGATTCTAGGCCAGAATCAATTCATTTTCCACCAGAAATACGAACGATGTTGTGATTTAAACCAACAATGATTGTTTCGTATTGTTGAGCAACTGGCGCACCAGAAGCAGCAGCACCACCTGCGGAAGCTGCGATAGCATCAGCAGAAGCACCAAATTGGAAGCTAACGTTTGTTAACTTACCGTAGTTTGTAGAACCCATTGGGTTTGTGTTAATTAAATCTAATGTATAAGATAATAAGTGATAACCTGTTTCACGTGGGATAGAGATTGCTGAATAGTATGGAACCATTAAGGAGAAGTAGTCAGAACCCATATTGACTAAACGTGCTGTGTTTTCGTAGAATAAAGATGTTTGAGCAATTGGATCTGTTGCTAATGCTGGAGCAAAGTTAACACCTGTAACCTTTGGAACTGGTTGAGCTGCTGTGTAATTTGATTGTTCAGCTGGATTTGTCTTATTTCTGATTGCGAAGAATAAGGATTTGATGGAGTGTGCGAAACGAATATCAATGTTTGCGTTGTTGTTTGGATTGTATTGAACCTTTGGTGCGGATTGAACTTGTTCCATTAAGATATCACGTGGTGCTTTACCCATTTGAGAACGTTCAACGTTGGAGACGATAGCATATTCAGCCCACATATCGCATGTTAATTGTGGAGCTTGATTTGCTAACATTGATTTTTGGCAGACATCAGAGACACCTAAAACAAAGTTATCAACAATTAATAATTCTTGGATATCACGGAATGTGACGTAGTGAATCATATCATTGTATGGAATAGCTGCTGTTGGTAATGCGATACCTGTATCACGAGCATAGAAGAATGGTAATGGAATGTTTAAGACATATGCTGGTAATGTTAATGCTGCTGCTGGACCAACAACGGATAATGGATCAACTAATTCAGCAACGTTACCAATCATATTGTTGTAACCGTTAGCCTTACCTGCTGGGACTGTGAAAGCTGCCCAGAAGTCTAAGTAGTAGGAATCCATACGTTCAGCAACTAAATCGTTGAAAGATAAGTTAATTTCTTTGATTAAGTTGTGACCTAAGTTACGTGTCCAACGTAAAGCACAGTCGTTAATGTTCCAACCATTTGGAGCACTTGCTAATGTGACAGATGGAATAGCTACACGTAACCATGTACGTAATAAGTAATCACCAGCACGGGAAATCTTGTGACCCCATGATTGACCAAAACCTGGGTTACCACCAGAGATAGATAAAACTGTTGGAGCAACAGAGAACCATGTTGCTTTACGGACCTTCTTTACGAAGTATGTGACTGCTTGGTCACCACCATACATATATTTTTCTGGTTCATCATATGTGGCGAGGTCGACGAACGCTGCGGTCAAGTTGCTTGAAGAGGTATTTGAACTCATCGTTGTGTGTTTAATATATACAAAAGATAATATTTAATTTTTAAAAAAATTTTTTTTTATTTCATTTGTATATTTGTTAGACTCAGCAA
>Ga0214917_10006009_pt1 | contig 12763 bp, 10 predicted proteins | sample LL_1208_BB_MetaG_FD_177983 | JGI IMG/M metagenome (GOLD analysis project Ga0214917, IMG submission 177983) | Freshwater microbial communities from Lake Lanier, Atlanta, Georgia, United States - LL_1208_BB | ecosystem: Environmental > Aquatic > Freshwater > Lake | place: USA: Georgia | collected... | reverse complement strand
TCGGGAGTAGCGCAGCCATTGGCATGCTCTGTCAAATAGTGCATGACCAAAAACAACAGTGGGACAATGTCGCCGTCGTCGTGTCTGCCATGAGTGGGGTCACCGATATCTTGATTACTGGTGCACATGCCGCTGCTCGCGGCGACACAGCCAGTGCCCGCGCCAGTGCCGATGCCTTACGTACCCGCCACATTACGACGTTGTTCGAATTAGCCGGCGAAACACCAGCAAGTGCCGCAACCGCCCAACAAATGACCGAATTGATAAACGAATTTACACTCCTTATACAAGCCGTCGGCGTCCTCGGTGAAGCCTCGCCACGAGCTCTTGATGCCATCGCAAGCCTTGGCGAACGCATGAGTGTGCGCCTCGTCGCTGCAGCCTTACACGCCAAAGGCATCCCAGCCCAAGCCATCGATGCCAACACCGTCGTTCTCACTACCGCGGAATTTGGCAACGGCGCCCCCATCTATCCTCAGACCCGCGACCAAATCCAAGCGGCGATTTTACCGCTCTTTGCCCAAGGCATCACCCCCGTGATTACCGGCTTTATCGGCGCCACCCCCAGCGGTGCGATTACCACGCTCGGGCGTGGTGGCAGCGACTATAGCGGTGCTATTTTTGGCGAAGCGTTGGATGCCGATGAAGTCGACATCTACACCGATGTCGACGGCGTGATGACGACCGACCCCCGTCTCGTCAAGCATGCCAAGGTACTTAATCACCTGTCATATGCTGAAATGAGCGAATTGGCTTATTTTGGTGCCAAAGTATTGCACCCCAAAACCATTCGCCCGGTCATCGAACGCGGCATCCCCATCCGTATCCGTAATACATTTAATCCCAGCCATGTGGGGACGTTGGTGACGCGCGTGTCAGAGCCCACTACCCACGCCATCCGGGCGGTGACGGTCATCCGCAACATGAACTTGATAACGGTCGAGGGCCGCGGCATGATTGGCGTCCAAGGCGTGGCAGCCCGCACGTTTGGTGCAGTCGCACAGGCTGGCGCCAACGTGCTGATGATTTCACAAGCCTCATCCGAACAAAGCATCTGCTTCGTCATCCCCAATCAATCAACGCCTGCCGTCATCAACGAACTCGAACAATCATTGCGCCACGAACTTGAGCGGGGCGACATCGACCGCGTCAAATCGCGCGACGAAGTCGTAATTGTGACCGTAGTTGGTGTCGGTATCCACGAGCGCCCAGGAGTGGCCGCCAAAGTATTTAACGCCATTGCTGAGGCCGGCGTAAATATCCTCGTAATCGCCCAAGGGTCGTCAGAATGTTCAATTAGCATCGTAGTGGCGGCTAGTGACGGCGATGTAGCCGTCAAAGCGCTCCACGAATTGGCATTGGCATAACGACTATGCACATCCGCCGCATTCAACCCGCAGACGCCATGGCGCTGAAGCAACTCCGCCTGCAGGCACTGACCCAAGAACCCTTGGCGTTTGCGATGGATGTGACCCAAGCAGCGGAATGGTCAGATGTACAATGGGCGCAAATGGCCAGTCGCAAGAGCGCGGGCGTGCAGAGTATTGTGCTGGCGGTGGTGGCCGACGCGCTGGTAGGGATGGTGGGGTGCCACTGCGATGCCTCTCCCAAAATGGCGCGTTGTGGCATGGTGTGGGGGGTGTATGTGGCACAAACTCACCGAAAACAAGGCATCGCACGCCAATTGTTGCAGGCAGTCATCGATCATGGTCGTACGCAACGCTTTACAATGCTCAAACTGAGCGTCACAACCACCCAAACCAGCGCACTAAAAAGTTATCTAATAGCCGGGTTTGCGCAATATGCCCACGAACCTGCGCTACTATCTGTGGATGGCCACGAAATAGACGCATTTCATTTGTATTATCGCTACCACGCTTAGGAGCCAATATGAACGCAGCTCGTATTCCCATCGCCATCTTAGGAGCTACAGGTGCCGTAGGGCAACGGATGATCCAACTGCTCGCAAACCATCCATGGTTTGAAATAGCCATACTCACTGGTTCTGATCGTACCATCGGCCGCCCCTATGGCGAACTAGTGCGCTGGGTGCTCGATGGCGCACCGCCAGCGAATGTTGCCAACATGATCGTACAGCCGAGCGATGTAGTTGCCGACAATGTGGCAATTGCGTTGTCTGCCTTGCCGACCGAAGCCGCCAAGCTCTACGAACCACTGTGGGCCGCCCACACTGCCGTCTGCTCCAATGCGTCGGCATACCGCATGACCAATGATGTGCCACTGATCATCCCCGAAGTCAACCCCGAACACGTCAATCTCATCGACGATCAACGCAAAGCACGCGGCTGGCGCGGAGCACTCGTCACCAACCCCAACTGTTCAGTGATTGGCATCGCCATGGCGCTCAAGCCGCTCTATGATGCCGTCGGGCTCGACATCGTTCACGTCGCCACGCTCCAAGCCGTATCGGGCGCTGGCTATCCGGGAGTGCCATCGCTCGATATCATCGACAACATCGTACCCAATATCGCCAATGGTGTTGAAGAAGAAAAAATCGAAGCCGAACCGTGTAAAATTCTTGGTCGTTATGACAACTCGGCGATTGCATTCGCACCGATGCGCATGAGTGCCCAGGTCACACGAGTGCCAGTGACTGATGGCCACACCGCCCTGATTTCGCTCAAATCAGGGCGTGGACTAACGGTCGCCGATGCCAACGCGATATATGCCGGCTGGCAAGCACCCCAAATCGTGCGTAATTTGCCCTCGTCACCAGCGCAGCCACTCATCATCCACAGCCACCCTGAGCGCCCGCAACCGCGCCGCGATCGCGACTTGGGCGCTGGCATGAGTGTGTCGATTGGGCGCATCCGGAGCTGCCCAATCAACGATTTGCGCATGGTCGTGTTGTCACATAATACGATTCGTGGTGCGGCCGGCGGGGCGATTCTAAATGCCGAACTGTTAGTCGCCGCTGGGTATGCGGGAAAATAGCTGAAGGAGTCGTTGATGCAAATCTATGGACGTCACGCCGTGGCCGATTTGTTGGGCGATTTTGTAGCCTACCGCAATATCCGTCCGAGTGATCCCCGCCTGCCCGGATTGCAAGATATCGCCCCCAACACCCAACCACGCAAAGGTGATGAAGCGTATGCCAACGTTGCGATAACTATTTTGCAAGCAGCTCAATCGTTACGTCAAGCCGGCCCCATCCAACGCTTCATGATGATCGGTGATACCCGCCAAAGCGACGGTGGCACCTACCTCACTATCGCCAAGCGCTCAGGCTGGCAAGGAGCTGCCTTTATTTGTGACGAAAAACGCAGCGAAGACCCGTTTTATGGCATTTCAAACGATGCAGGCGTCTATACGTCCAATCGTTGGCGCCATATCGATGCCTTTGCTGCCCAACATATCGTCGACCAGCACACCGCCATCATCATCGATCTCGACAAAACCTTTATCGGGGCGCGGGGCCGTAATCACCAACTCATCGATGCCGCCCGCCTGACGGCGCTCAAAAGCGCGGTCACCACAGTCCTCGGCAACAATTACAACGAAGCACTGTTCAGCGAGACCTACCACCGCTTCAATCAACCCCGCTTCCATCGATTCACCGGTGATAACCAAGACTTTTTGGCGTTTATTTGTGTGATGGCAGGCGGTGGTATCGTCACCCCCGATGGATTACAAGCAATGCTTGAGCAAGGAATTATGCGCGATTTTTCTCATTATGTAGACTTAACAGAAGCGCGGATTCAAACATTCAAATCGCCGCTCGAAGATTTCCAGCGTGATTTCGCCCAACTATACCGCGCTGGCGATATGACTCCATTCAAAGCCTTTCGTTACATCGAATACACCGAGACGGCTACGCGCTTTGGCTGTGCTCCCGACGATATGGACGCGCTCGATCTCTTGACGCGTGAAATCGTGATAACCGGCGAGCTGTGGCAAATCGCACACCAATGGCAAGCCCAAGGTGCCTTGCTGTTTGGCTTGTCTGACAAGCCTGACGAAGCCGCTTGCGGTACCGGCACCGGAGCCCCTATCCACCGCCTGGTTACCCATGTAGTAGGAACATAACCGATGAGCATTGATATCATTGCGCAAGTGTTACGGCAGAGTAAAACAATTGCCGTGGTCGGCTTGTCAAGCAAACCAGCGCGCGACAGCTACCAAGTAGCCGCCTACCTACAACGCCATGGCTATCGCATTATCCCCGTCAACCCGCGTGAAACAGAAGTGCTCGGCGAACAAGCCTATGCCTCGCTACGAGATGTGCCAGTGTCCGTCGATATTGTCGATGTCTTCCGCGAATCGAACGCCGTGCCCGACATCGTGACCGATACCATTGCGATTGGCGCCAAGGTATTGTGGCTCCAGCTCGGTATCCAGCACCCGCTCGCCGAGGCTCACGCCCAAGCCGCCGGGATCACGGTGATAAGCGATGTCTGCATCAAAATCGCCCACGCTGAACAATCGGCGTAGGCGATAATTTCGCATACACCCTAATTAGGCATCATCACACACAATCATGGCATGCCCATCAATTACGGGAATGGTGACATGATAATACCCATCGCGGACAATGTGTGGCAGCGTCTGCATTTGCGGTGCTAAATAAATCTGACTAATCGAGCGATCGGCACGAATGGCGATTTGTACATTGTAAAGCGGTATAACGTCCTCGATGACATCAAAATCAAGCCCGCGCCGTTCGGGAATATAGTGCAAGAGGTGCACGATGGTGCGCTGGGATTGACGCATCACAGAGCTGGTAATCGTCGAAGGACCCTTGTGTTGCAACAAGGGCATTGGCAGCAAGCGCGCAATCGCTTCGGCGACCAATTGCTTGACCCAACGTGGTGCATTGGTGTGGTATTGGGTAAATACGGGGTGCGCGAAATAAATCACACGCCCGGCCTGCGTAATTGCCGGCGCACCAACCACACCCGCCGATGGCGTATGCCGATGAGAACTAAAATGGCGCCATGAACGTTCAAAGTAGGGCTGCACCGTGTTTGCAAGCACCGTCGTCCCTGGCTGGGGCGTTACCTGTGTGCCCCGCAAATACATGGCATGCTCGGTGCGTGGCAGGCTATGACCAATGGTATCGCTGGGCATAATGAAATCAGGGCTCATGGCAATGTCACCGACACAATCAACTCCCAACACCGGTAAAATGGTCTGGTTATTGCGCATTCCGGAGCGGTGCGATGCAATCAACGCACCACCGTTCGCCACATATTCACGAATTTTGGCACAAACCGCATCGTCGAGCACTGCTTCGTCGGCCAAAATCAACAGCTTGTAAGGGGCAAAATCTGCTTGGGTATCGACAATATCAAACTGCATGCTCAGCTCTTCGAGCATTCGCACCACCCCAAAGGTAGCCGCCGGAATGGCGTCAGCCCACGATGACGACACGGCTTTTTCGAGCGACAGCACTGCAATATCCGTCATTGCCTGAGCATTGACACACCACGACTCACGGCGTTCGACTTCTTTGTAAACCGAACCAATCAAGTCATACACATCACGATCAATTAAGCCATTCGGGTGCAATTGATCACCCACACTACAGGCCGTACCGTGTGCGAGCATACGGAATACTTCAAATTCGAGAGCCGCTTTGTTTTTGAATGAATGAAAATCGCCCCACGAGGTGTGGAATTTGCCGGTCATGCCCAACACAGGCATCCCAAGCGTACGCGCATAGCGCACGGCAATGGGGAAGTGCAGATAACCCCACCCACCGCTGGGCAAGGTCTCGATTTCCCAATGGCTATATGCATCGGCCCAGCGCCGATCGCGTGGTGCCACATGGCCGGCATTGTAAAACACGGTGGCGTTGGGGACGAGTGATTTCACTACCGCTGTCATGTCGCGTTTGAAGCGCGCACTCGTTTCGGCACCCCATTGCAGGCGATCAGCTTCGACAGATGGGTCAAGCCCGCCGGCCATCATCGCCGTACGACAGTGGTAACAGACACATGGGATGGGTTGCACGATATCAAAAAAGAATCCATCGACTTGCCCCATCGATTCAACCACATCACGCACACTTTCAAACAAAAATTCACGATAGGGCGATGCCACACACAAAAAGAGATAAAACCCGGCTTCAAACAACGGCTGGCCGTGCCGACTCACACTAAACGGATTGCCATTGGCATCCATGGCGAGCCATTCAGGATGATGGAGTGCAGTATAATAATCCCATTGTACAGTTATGTAAACTGGTGCATTGATTTGAGTATCACGACAGGCATTAACTTGTTCAACGAGTAGGTTGTTTTGCAAGTGGGGATGGACACGTTCGGGGAAGCGTTTGCTGCGGTAGTAGAGCATCCCATGGTGACACCGGGCAAATACCGTTACCGAATCAACATGGGCAGCACGCAGAGTACTCGTAAATTGCTCGGAATCGAATTCACCAGCGATATTGCCAATTAATTCGCTGGTATGGAAATCCAAATGGACTTGCCGCATGCGCATAAATCACCTCTCTGTGAAAAAAACGGAGCTTACGGCAAGTATACCGTAAACTCTGCATGGCACACCAAAACATCAGCAAGCGAGTTTATTCACCGTTGCGCTAAATTACTTTTTGAAGCCGCAATCGCCAAGCAAACACGATGCCCACCCCAATCAACACCAACGGCAACACAATGAACTCGCCAATCAGCGTTGTTTTGGCGAGTATTGCAAGCAATGCATACACAGTGGCAACACCCGATGCCACGAATGGCCATGGCTCACTATAATCAAACCACACACGCCCGATCGCATAGACACACATAAATGCCAAACCGATTAGTAATCCGACAATTGCACCACCAATGGTTGCTAACCATGGCAATCCCACCAGCACCGCACCAAGGGCGACAGCAACCACTGCTAACCAATACCAACGGCGTACAATAGCAAGTACAAATGTCAACACTGTCAACCCAATGTAAAACACGAGTTGTGGCAATAAATATGCATTTACAAACGACTGGATAATAGTTTGATTTATTGCTAATAAGGCAACAATCACTACGATACACATACCGTAGACGCGATTTGTGTTCGCCGCAGTTGACGTCGGGCGCAATGGAATCGTTGGCATGCCCTCGGACGAAAAATGCTCTACATCTATCTTAGATGGTTCACTCATTATTGAATACCTCCACGTACTAACTATACGGCGAAGTTAAGCAACATGCAACAATATAATTATTGCAACGATTTGCAACTACTTATCAACGAATTGTGGAACTAAATGCAAAGAACAAACTTCGACTCCATTATAAACGATTAACTTCGCATTACAGAAAATTTTAATGATGGAACTAGCAAAAAATGGTACCACAAGCGGAAAAGTATCAACGCAATAATACATATATTCACGGCTAGATTTCGGTTAGAATACAAAAGCCGTCGATATATTATTTCAATTGTGAGGAACAAAATGCGGACGTTAGATGGGATTCGGTTAGCAACGCTCGCAGCATTGTGGGGCGGTTCTTTTTTGTTTATGCGTATCGCGGCACCCGAGTTGGGAGCCGCATGGGTCGCATTTGGACGAGTACTAATAGCAGCTTTATTGCTCTTGAGCTATTCCAAAATACGTGGCGTAGACTTGGAATTTCGCCATTTTTACAAACACTACATTGTCATTGGCTTCTTCCAATCTGCATTACCATTCTTTTTGTTTGCCACTGCCGAAACCAAAATTTCAGCGGGGCTTGGTTCTATACTCAATGCCACTAGCCCATTGTTTGGATTAATTATCGGCATGCTGATTGGTGCGGAAAAAATACGCCTAGACCGCATCATTGGCATTGCTTTTGGTATCGCAGGAGTCACAATATTGGCGCGCTTTGATCTGGGAATCATCGATAACACGATACTCGGAGCAATTGCCTGTTGCCTCGGTGCGGCGTGTTCGTATGGGATATCGAGTAATTACACCCGTCGTTATGTAAACGGAGCACCTGCACTAGGGATGGCAACATTTAGCCAAACTGCAGCAACCGTATGGTTATTGCCGCTGGCAATCATTTACCCACCAACGGGCACAGTAAGCATTGCTGCGATTATTGCTGTTAGTCTACTAGGCATCCTTGCAACGGGAATTGCCTATTTATTGTTTTTTCGATTAGTCGTTGATGTGGGAGCAGTAATATCACTTACCGTGACTTTTTTGGTGCCGATTATGGCGTTGCTGTGGGGGGCGCTATTTCTTCACGAATCAATCACCATCATTACCATTGTTGGTGGCGCCGTAGTATTGTTGGGGACGGCATTAACAATTGGCATCGAAAAACTCCGTCCCCAGCCACAACGCCTGTAGCCACCACTGACACGTCACGTCGGGCACTTAATTTTTTTCTAACAACGGAGTAATCACGTCACAGGCAACATCAACATCAGTCGGGGTGACGTAGGCGTGTACCGATACCCTGATGCGGCGCAGGTCGTGGTCACCCCAAATCAATACCTGCTGAGCAGCCGCCTGTTGCACTAGGGTTGCCGCCCGTTCCGTTGCCACACAGATGTTGCCGGCACGGTGACGAGGTTGCGCAGGGGTCAAAAGTTGCGCACCAGTAGCTGCAAACGAATCACGCAGCATGCCACCGTAATGCAGGGCGTGTGCTTCGATAACATCAATGGGGATGCGGGTATGGTAGCGCAAGGCACTTTCGAGGATGTAGACATCGACGAAGTTGGGATTGCCTACCTCGGCGCGCGCGGCATCGGCATGCATGATGTAATCGTGAGGAGTCAAACCAGGTTTGCCAGAGCGCCAGCCTACCAGCGGCTGAAATTCACGCACGAGACGCCGATTCCACACCAAAATCCCCAAATGCGAGCCAAGCAACCATTTGTAACCACTACACACCAAAAAATCAATATTGCGGGCATCGACCGCCACAATCCCCAACGAATGGGTGGCGTCGACCATTAATTGGGCACCGACGCGGTGAGCCGCCTCGGCAATCGGCGCCAAATCAATCCGTCGCCCCGTGCGCGTGCTGACATGGCTGACATACACCAAGCGGGTGCGCGGGGTAATCGCCGCCACAATCGCATCGACTTCGTTGTCTGGATGAGGGTCGTAGGCTGGCATCACTGCAGTTACGCCATAACGAGCCAGCCAGGTGAACAAATAGCGGCCGCTGGGGTATTCGTCATCGACCGTGACGACCTCGTCACCACTGCGCCAGTCATAGGCCGACACGACTTGAATCATCCCTGCCGAGCTACTGCCGACCAAGGCGATGTCAGCAGCCTCGACGTTGAGTAACTGGGCGAGCATGGTACAGACCCGTTCACGGGAGGCAAAAAACCGCTCGCGACCAGGCATCCCGCCGGCTTTGTCAGTCGCAAATTGAGCTACTGCTGCCAAATGGTGCTTGAGGAACGGAGTTTCGCCACCGGCTGCCAGATGATGGACACCGTCGATGCCAATGAAGTCCTCTTTGGGGAAGTACATGAAGTGCCCCTTTCAGATTAGGCTTGAGCAGCACGCATTGCCAACACCAACGCCCCCAACATACCGGCACGATTACCCAACGCCGGTGGCACGATATAGTCATCAATATGGGCGGTAATTGCGTCGACATTGATGTAGCCGTTGAGGCGCTCAAGCACTTTGGCGCGAATCAACGGGAAGAGATGGGCTTGGTCCATCACGCCACCACCGAGTACAATTCGTTGCGGTGACACCATCAAAATGGTGTTCATGACCGCTTGAGCGATGTATTCGGCTTCGTATTGCCATGCAATGTGGTCAGGTGGGAGCTGGGCAGCGTTGACGCCCCAGCGTTTTTCGATAGCAGGTCCGGCGGCTAACCCTTCGAGACAATCAACGTGGAATGAGCAATTACCGGCAAAGGTATCGCTGTCGATGCGAGTCAAGCGCTGATGCCCCGCTTCAGGGTGCATCATGCAGGGCAACGGATGCCCGTTGACGATAATCCCCGCCCCAATCCCAGTGCCAATCGTGTAATAAACCAGATGGTGCAAGCCAACCCCAGCACCCCAGTGCAATTCACCTAGTGCCGCCGTAGTGACATCGAGATCAAAGCCTACCGGAATCCCCAAGGCGGCTTGGATTGGTGCAACCACCGGCGCATTGCTCCAATAGGGCTTGGTGGTGGGTGCCACACAACCATAATTGGGTGAGGATTTGTCGAGCACAATGGGGCCAAACGAGCCAATCCCAATGGCCGTTAACGGCGTTTGGGCATGGTGCTGTTGTAAAAAATCAATGATTTGCGGGATGTTTTCGGCGGGTGTCGTGGTGGGGAAGCGTACTTCGTGGCGCACATCTTCAGGGCCTGCCACAATCGCACAGACCATTTTGGTACCACCGGTTTCGACGACGCCATATACACTCATTGTCGTACTCCTCTAATTTTTTATGTCAACAAAACACATGCCACACTACAAGGATTAGTGAGAAAGGACACCGGTTGCCACTAATTCGGCATAACTACCACGGGCGGCAATTGCGCCACTTTTGAGGACAATGACTTCATTCGCCATACTCATTACTTGGGGGCGGTGGGTGACAATGAGGCAGGCTACTTCTGATCGGATGGCCATAAAGCGTTCCCAGAGCTTTTTTTCGGTCAAAATATCGAGCGCACTCGACACATCGTCGATGAGCCAGACTTGCGGGCGCTCATAAAGCATGCGGGCAAAGGCGGCGCGCTGGATTTGACCACCCGACAAGCGCACACCCCGCGAACCCACCATCGTCGCCACGCCATGCTCGAATTGAGCAATGTCGTATTCAAACACGGCGCCATGGATGGCTTCGTCCATAGCGCTTTCGGCCACGTCGCGCCCTTGGGTAATGTTTTCGACAATCGAATCCGAAAAAAGCCGAGGCACTTGACTGGTGTATGCCACTGCTGGTGGTACGAGTTGTAAATCGGGATGCGTAATTTTTTCACCATTCCAGATAATTTCACCGGCGACGCGAGGCAACATGCCGAGCACCGCCCGCAACAGCGTCGTTTTGCCCGACCCAACCGCACCAGTGACGACGATCAATCGCCCCGGCGCGAGGTCGAGGTCGACACCGCGAATACCATAACTGCCATTAGCCCATTGCACGGCCAAATTACGCACCTGCAATTGTGCCAACGGGGGCAACGGCATTTGGTCGGGAATGGTGCTGTCAACAAACAAGCGTTCCGCAGGCAAGCCATGACCAATGTTTTCGAGGCGTTGAGTAGAGACGCGCAGTTGTTGTTGGCGACCAATAAATATCCCAAGCTCACCCAATAATTCGCTAATCGCCCCTAAACTATAGACAAAATATGACACGTCACCTGCTTTAAATTCACCGGACATGGCTTGTTGGTGAACCATAAACATCATGATGGCCGTGCCAATCGAGACGGCATTGCGGAACATGGCATCGAGCAAGCCATCAAATAACACTTCGCGCAACGTCGCTTTTTCGCGCAAGTAATTGAGTTCATCGAAATGCTGCAAGACATGTTTTTCGGCGCCAGCCACTTGTACGGCCTGGATAGCGCCAAATGTTTCGGCAATAAACCCCACCACACGTCCAGTTGCCCGCCGGCGCTCTTGACGGTAGACATAGATGCGATTGTAGGCAAAGCGGGCGCCAGCCACAATCAAAATCAGTGGTGCCGCAATCGCAATAGTTGCCGATGGCGAGATGTGGTACATCACATAAAAAGAAACCGCCGCAAAACATGCCAAGGCAATAATGTCGTTGAGTTGTACAATCACGAACGGCAATTCGCCGATATCATCACGAAAGCGCGAAACAATTTCGCCGGGTGAACCTTTGAGGGCAGCCACGGCTGGCTGTTGAAAGATGCGCGCCAGCAACGAGCGGCGCATCACGTTTTCGGAGCGTACCCGAAGCTTGGGATTTGTATACGCGATACAAAACCAAAAGACGACGCGAGTTAATGTAATGCCAAGCAACGCCGCCAACAACATCCAAGGGAGCGTGAGTTGTTGACCAGACTGCAAATCATTCAACACCTGACGATTAATCAAGCCGGGCAACAGTTCTATCAGCAAAAGTGTGATAATGACCGTTAAATTGATGACATACCACCAACCCCCTTGGCGCATCATGCGCCAAATCATCACAAGCGGTGCGGTTGTTTTCATGCGAGCTCCTCTACCGCACCACTGCGGAGTAACGTGGCGTAGCGACTATCGGGTTGGGCGCGCAAATCAGCTTCACCACCAAATTCTTGCAATTGACCATCGGCGAGGATGGCGATGTAATCGCACCGCCGCACCGTTTGGAGCCGGTGGGCAATGATAATGGTTGTTTTGCCTGCCAGGACGGTATCGAGGGCGATTTCGAGCATTTTTTCGGTTTCGGGGTCGATACGTGCCGATGCTTCATCCAAAATAATCACTTGCGGTTGCTTGAGATAGACCCGCGCTAGGGCAATTAATTGCGCCTCACCGGCAGACACGGCACCATTGGCCGACAACAAGGTGTCGAGCCCTTGCGGTTGTTGTGACAACCAGCGTTCGAGACCGAGGGTGCGCAAGGCATCGAGCAATTTATCGTCGCTAATCTCGCGATTAAAAAAGGTCAAGTTATCGCGCACGGTAGCATAAAACAACTGTACGTCTTGGGTGACCAAACCGACACGGGAGCGCAGCGAGGCGAGTTGGTATTCGGGCAACGTATGGTCGCCGATGCGGATGGCACCACTGGTAACGTCGTACAAGCGAAACAACAACCGAATCAAGGTGCTCTTACCGCTTCCGGTGCGCCCCAGCAACCCCACCACAG
>Ga0214917_10006008_pt1 | contig 12765 bp, 13 predicted proteins | sample LL_1208_BB_MetaG_FD_177983 | JGI IMG/M metagenome (GOLD analysis project Ga0214917, IMG submission 177983) | Freshwater microbial communities from Lake Lanier, Atlanta, Georgia, United States - LL_1208_BB | ecosystem: Environmental > Aquatic > Freshwater > Lake | place: USA: Georgia | collected... | reverse complement strand
CGCACTGTTCGATAGCCTTCCAGAAGATGTTCGCAAGGCCTGCGAAGAAGACGCTGCCAAGGGCTCAAAGAAAGAAGGCGGAGACGAAGGTGACCAGGCCGAGATGGACGGAGAAGGCGAGGGCAGCGACGAACCCGCCGTTGAGGTCGAGATTGAAGAAAAGAAGAAGGCCGCCGCTCAGGCCGCCGCTTTGACGGACGCAATCACCAAGGCCGTTGCCCCGCTGCAGAAGAAGCTCGATGAGCTGACCAAAGCAAACGAGGCTTTGACCCTTGAGAAGCAAAACAAAGAATATGAAGAAAAGGCCAAGGCGCTGCTGGCCGGCACAAGCGTTATGCCGCTGCAGGACATCGTATCGGCCTACAAGAGCAAGGACGAAGCGCTCATCAAGTCGGTAGAGACCATCGTTAAGTCGGCGGTTGAGCTGAGCAAGACCAGCGCGGTGTTTGAAGAACTTGGTAAAGGTACCGGCGCTGATGGAACTGGAAACACCAACCAGACCGCAAAGCAGAAGCTCGACGCGCTGGCCGCGGACGTTATCGCCAAGGCAAAGGCCGAAGGCAAGAACGTGTCAATGGCAAAGGCCTTCACGCAGGTTACCAAGGAACATCCCGACTTGTACAATGAGTTTGTGGCCAACGGCCGTAAGTAACACAACGACTTTTTAGGAGGAAAGTACCATGCTGAACCAACTCGGAGTTTCAACCATCGGCCACTTCACGGCTGGTGCTGACCTGCGCACGTCGCAATACCGCATCGTGCAACTGAATTCAAGCGGCGCGGTTGTTCTTCCAACCGGTCAGGGCATCAAGGCCCTGGGCGTGCTGCTAAATACGCCGAACACCGGTGAAATGGCCGAAGTTGGCGTGTTTGGTTTGTTCGAGGTTGTGTCGAACGGCGCCGTCTCGATGGCTGCAACCGGTTTCAACGTAACCGCCGCAGGTACAAGCGGCAAGGCCGAGCAGGCCTCGTCAGGTGACTTCATCCTGGGCACGGCGACAGAAGCTGCGCCCGCTGACGGTGGACGCTTTACAGTATTTGTCAACCCTTGCCCGACGCCGTTAGCATAGGACAAGTAACGAACTTAACAGGAGGAGACCACTATGCCAGCAGCCTTAATTCCCAGCCAGGTACACGTCGATGCCGCGCTGACGCAGTTTTCGATTGCGTTCATGAACGACGGGGTTGGCTTTGTGGCCGACAAGGTGTTCCCCGTGGTGAACGTGCAAAAGCAATCGGACGTTTACTACACGTTCGCGCGCGACACGTTCCTGCGCTCGGCCGCCGCGCGCCGCGCTCCTGGCACGAAGGCCGCCGAGAAGCTCATCGCCTTGAGCACCGGTCGCTACTTCTGCGAAACTTGGGCGATTGAGGGTAAAATCCCCGATGAAACTCGCGCCAACGCGGACCCTGCCATCAACCTGGACATGACCATGGTGAATGGCTTGACCGAGGACATGATGATACGCCGCGAGGCTGAGTTCGTCACGGCCTTCATGACGACCGGCGTTTGGGCGACGGACACGACCCCGGCCAACCTGTGGAGTGACGGCGCGAACAGCGACCCTATCTCGGACATTGCTGCTCAAAAGGTGACCATCAAGTTGGCCACCGGCAAGAACCCGAACAAGCTGGTTGTTGGTCGTCAGGTGCACGAGCAGCTGAAGAAGCACCCGCTCATCGTTGAGCGCCTGAAGGGCATCACCGTGCAGATGACCAACCTGGTCATTGCGCAGGTGCTGGACGTTGAAGAGTATTTGGTTGCAGACGCTGTTCAAACGACATCGGCTCCTGGCCTGACCATCACGAACGCCTTCTTGGTTGGCAAGAACGCTCTGCTGGTTCACACTCCCACCGCTCCGTCGCTGATGACTCCTGCCGCTGGTTACATTGTTGCTTGGAACGCCTACAACGGTCAAGGTGGCCTTGGTGGCGTTGCGGTTGATGTGCGTCGCGACAACGAGACTGTTTCGGATGTCATCCGTTGCCAGTTTTCCTTCGACATGCTGCTGACGTCGAGCGCCCTGGGTGCTTTCTTCAGCAACGTGGTGGCGTAAGCTGGTTGTTGAGTTAAGGTTCTAAGGCCCAGCGCCTAAAAATGCTGGGCCAAGGGACACAGAAAAGGAGACTTGAACTATGCCAATTAACCGCACAGGTAACCCAGTAGCGTACACTCAAGGCAAGACTGCCTTTGACGTCGTTCATACGCGCTTTGGCATGCAATGGGGAGACAACGCTGCTGAGGCTGTAACCCAAGAATTCGCAGACGTCACGCTGACCTCGGCTCAAATCTTGGCACTTAACGCAACTCCGGTTGAATTGGTTCCTGCTCCTGGTGCTGGCCGTGCCCTAATTCTTGAACAGGCTCTGATTTTCTTGAACTACAACTCGGCGGCCTACGCAGGTATCGCCGCAGGTGAAGACTTGGCAATTCGCTACACCAACGGTTCGGGTACTATCTTGGCAACTGTTGAGACGACTGGTTTCCTTGACCAAACGTCCAGCCAATTCCGCATCGCGTATCCTTATCGCGCCGCGTCTGGTGCGTCAGATGCAACACCAACGGCCAACGCCGCATTGGTCGCGCATATGACCACGGGTGAAGTCACGACAGGGAACAGCCCGCTGTTCGTCAAAGTTTTCTACCGCAACATCCCAACAACCCTGAGCTAAGGAGTACCTACCATGCCTTACCTAGTAACTGACCCGTTTCATGCTTTTGGTGCAGACTTCAGCGACCAAGAGATTGTAAAAGACAACGACATTCGTTTCAAGGACTGGCCCGCAGGTACGCTGCGCCGCCGTGTTGACAACGGCTTCCTGCGCGTTTTGGACGAGTCTGAGCTGGCTGACCTGATGGAACAGCGTGGCGACACGCAAGGCCTGACTGAGCTTGAGGCACGTGTCCTGGAAGACCTGCAAGCACGCCGCGCTCGCGCGGATGCTGCCAACGCAATTGCTCCGGCGAACAAGGTTGAGCCCGAAGCTCCTGTCAAGTTGCTGGACGACACCGCCGGTGAAGACGAACACGAAGAGTAAGTCTATGAGGTTTGACAGGTGGCACTTACCGTTGAGACTGGGTCAGGCGTAACAAACGCTGACGCTTATGTAAGCGTCTCGGACACTGATACCTATGCAACCAACATAAATGATGTCACCTGGTCTACCCTATCAACTGCGGCAAAAGAGGCGGCGATAAGAAACGCCACTCTGTACATTGACCAAAAATTCTTTTTTGCAGGTTCTCAGAAGACATCAACGCAAGGTTTAGCGTGGCCACGCAGCAGTGCGTACGACACCGCAGCTCAGCTTGATGTGGCTAACGATATAGTGCCATTGGCAGTAAAGCGAGCCGCCATGGAGCTTGCTTTGAAGGCGGGAGCCGGTACGACTCTCTCCACCGACGACCAAGGCGGAGGGAAGGTAACAAGTGAAAGAGTCGGCCCAATTGCAGTTACATACTCCGAAAGCGCGCCATCCGGCATTGTCTTCGGTATTACAAATCTTCTCAAGGGACTTGTCAGAGACGGAACGGGACAAGACACCCTCTCAGTCTATGCTCCGGAGAACACGTCTGATGCTTATTTCAATTTCGGACAGTTTGAGAACGGCGGAGACGTCAATGACTCATAACTCTAAAGAGACGACGGTGAACATCAACGAGAACACGAGCATAAACGTGAAGTTAGCTATATCACTCTTGGTGGTGGCCGTTGCAATCACCACCTGGGGAATCCGTCAGGAGATGCGCATTGACACCATTCAAGAGCGCGTCCAAAAAGTTGAACTACTCGCGGACAACCAGCTTATGTACGAGCGCGAGATGACAAACCGCCTTGCTCGCGTTGAGGAGAAGCTGTCTACCGTAAGTGAGACACTTAAAGAAATCAGGGACCAGCTGGGAACTGAAACACGGCGGAGGTAGATATGCCCGCGCCACTATACACAAGAATGGCGGGTACAAGCAAGAACCTGCTTGCCAAGTACGGTAAAAGCTTCACCTTAAAGCGCAATGACCCTGGTACCTACGACCCGGCAACACTGAGCAACAGTGGTGGCTCAACTACAAGCTACACCGTGACAGGCCAGATATTCACCTACAATGAGAAGCGTGTTGCCGCAAGTGGTGGACTTATCAAGGCAGGAGACCGCGAGCTTGTGATTGCTCTAAAAGGACTGTCCATCACAGTAAACCCAAACACGGACCTTGTCACAGTTGACGGAATTGACTGGCGCGTTGTGAATGTTACAAAACCCGTTGACGAGAATGTTATTGCCTACCTGCAACTTCGGCAGTTGAGCGAGGCCTCAGCATGACAAACCAGGAGTCGCTAAAGCAGTTTAACCTAGACATCAACAACTGGTCCGCCAAGGTTGGCGTAGAGTCGCGTCTGCTGTTTATTGGTATTGCCACGCGCTTGTTTGAGAATGTCGTGCGGAGAACGCCCGTTGGCGACCCTGACTACTGGCAAGGGCATCCCAAGGGAAGTCCCTCAGGAAACTCAAAGCCGCCAACAGGCTATCTTGGTGGAACCGCTAAGAACAGCTGGTTTTGCTCTATAAATGACAAGGTTGAAGGCGGCCAGCGGTCTGCCGATAAGCAGGGTGCAGCAGCGCTTGATGAAATTAACCTAAGACTCGTTGGGGCCAAGCTTGGAGATACTGCGTATCTTCAAAACCCGCTACCGTATATCCAGTCCTTGGAAGATGGAACAGGCTCACCACGTCAGGCCCCAGAAGGGATGGTCCAAGTTAGCATGGCGGAGATTGTCTCATTTTATTCAAACTTGAATAACGTTCCCGTTCCTGGAGGTGCTCGATGAGTCTCCTATCAGTCTACCAGGCAATTCAAACACAGTTTAAGAACAACTGGACAGGGACCGCCTCTAATAGAGTGGCGTACCCAAACGTTCCATTTACGCTTCCAGGGGAGGCCACTGAGTGGGTGCGTTTTTCGATACTCCCTGGTGACTCACAGCAGGTGACACTTGGTGGAAGCCAAAATATTCACCGGTGGGTTGGCGTTATAAATATCGGCATCTTTACAAGGATTGGTCTAGGCGAGGCTCGCGCACTGGAGCTTGCGGAACTCGCAGCCGCCATCTTCCGAGCAAAGCAGCTTAGCGAAATTAGGTGCTTCTCACCATCCATCTCAAATCTTAGAGAGGTCGATGGCTGGTACCAGGCCACCTTAAGAGTACCATTTGACGTTGACGCCTTGTATAATCAACCAACTTAGTAGGAGCCCGCCATGACAGACAGCAATCGCGTACGACTTTCTTATGTAGAAGAGTCCACCTTTGGTACGACTCCGAGCATCACAAGTTCCTTGCCAATGAGCGAAATGCGCATCACTGGCGAAGGTCTGACCTACAACATCAACAACGTTATCAGCGAGGAAATTCGCTCTGACCGTCAAATCCCAGACCTTATCCGCACGAACGCAAGCAATGGCGGTGACATTGGGTTTGAGTTGAGCCACCCACTGCAGCCCTCGTTCCTTGACCAGTTTATCTCAGCCTCGTTGTACAACAACTGGACCCTGGCTCCTGAGAAGTTCAACGTTGTTGCTGACACGGCAATCGCAAACGTCGCCGCAGGCACGGGGGTATACACGTTGGACGCGGGTGGTGCAAGCTTTGTTCTAGGCCATCTTGTTCGTGCAACAGGCTTTACCAACGCGGCAAACAACGGCGTGTTCCGCGTGTCGGCAAACACTGCAACAACTGTAACAACCGGCAACTCGTCATCTGTATTAGAAGCTGCTCCTCCTGCTGGAGCGTTCTTTAAGGTTGTTGGCTTCTCAGGCGTGTCGGGAGACATCACGGCGACGGCAACAGGCCTGGGCTCAACAACACTAGACTTCACGACGCTTGGCATCGTGGTTGGGCAGTGGCTTAAGGTTGGCGGTACCGCGGCAGGTGACCGCTTCAACACGTCACTGTTGAACACTTGGGTGCGTGTCACGGCAATTGCCGCAACGGCTCTTACGTGTGATAACCTGCCCGTTGGCTGGACAACTGACGCTGGTACAGGTAAGACCATCAAGGTGTGGTTTGGAGATTACATCCGCAACGGCACCACGCGTCGCAGCTTTACAATTGAGAAGGCCTTCTTAGGCCAGGCCACGCCGTCCTACTTAACGTACCTTGGCATGGTACCCGTCACGATGTCCCTAAACTTGCAGACTGAGCAGGTTATCACGGGCTCATTTGGTTTCATGGGCGCTACGCATGCTACAAGTACTTCGTCACTTGGCACGCCAGTAGCCGCCACGGTTGAGAACGTGATGTCAGCTGGCGCGAACGTCGCTCGTCTCGCTGAAAATGGCTCGGTGATGGCTGCACCATCGCTTGCGTCAAGCCTTAGCCTGTCGGTCAACAACAACGGCCGTATGAACACGGCAATTGGTCAAATTGGTCCGTTCAACATCGGTGCAGGTCGTTGCGAGGTTAGTGGCTCGCTTGCAGTGTACTTTGGAGATAAGACTCTCTATGATAAGTACATCAACGGAACGGCGACCAACTTGAACTTCCGCTCAGTTGACGGAGTTCGCGCCATTGTCTGCACACTGCCCAACGTCGAGTTTGAAAATGCGCCGGTCAACGCGTCAAGCGCAAACCAGGACGTTATTGTAAACCTTGGCTTCCGTGCAATTAGAGATGCGACCACCAACTGCGAAATCCAGTTGGACCGTTTCTCTTATTGGGAATAAGACTTTGCGGCAAGGTCTGCCGCATAGAGACCGTTGCCTTCGTGGACCTACCACCACAAAAGGAGCGGTTGTGCGCAACCGGGTGCTGAGACCTTGTGGTAGGGGTCTCGGCACCAACTTAGAGGAGGTTAGCGTGTTTGACCTATCAACACTAAAGACAGACAAAAAGCTTGAGGAAGACGGCGCTTGGGTAGAAATATCCCAGGGCTTTTCAATCAAGGTATGTCGCATGGGAAGCAAGCGGCATACAAAGGCACTTGAGCGCTTGCGCATGCCATATAAAAACTGGCGTGAACTTCCGGATGAAAAGGCTCGCGAGCTTACAATTAAGGCACTCGCCGAAGGAGTTCTTATTGACTGGAAGGGTCTGCGCCTTGACGGCAAAGAACTGCCGTATAGTGTGGATAACTGTGTTCAGGTACTTTCTGAGATTGGCGAGTTTGCCAACATGGTAATTCAAGCGGCGTCAAACTTCACGACGTTCAAAGAGGAAACGCTTAAAGGAGAGGAAAAAAACTAGAAGAGGTCCTTCGCTGGCACTTGAAGTACGGAAGAGGAGCAAGTCACGATGTCATTGAGTTTTTACAGCGTGCAGCGGCAGAGAGTAACATTGAGCTCCCAAGTGAGGACATTCCACCGGAGCCTGAAGTGCTACCATGGCTGCTCCCGACATTCAAGGCCTTCATACTCCTCAACCGTCAACGAGGGTATCAGCAAAGTGGAGGACCACAAGCACTTGGAATTTCAGACATCGTCTCCTACCACGGCGCTGTTGCTCCACTTCAAGAAGTGGAAGACTTTATAACTCTTATCTGCGCAATGGACAGGGTGTACCTTGACCATAAGTGGAAAGAGCTTGAAAAGAAAAGGATGGAGCAGGACTTAAAATCAAGGCCTGTGAGGAGACGCTAGGTGGCAGACAGTATTTTAAGACTTGGCATTGACTCTTCCGGAATGCGAACCGGAGCAGAACAAGGCGTGCGCAGTCTTGACTCTATACAAAGCGCAGCCGGAGTTGTTGTGCGACAGCTTACGGCTGTTGGTGCTGCCTATCTGTCAGTCTCAAAGATAATAAGTGCAGGCCGTGAAGCCGAACTGAATACGCTACGCTTGGCAAACACGATTAAAAATCTTGGAGACAAGACAAATTTAACTGTTGAGTTTGTTGGAAAGCTGTCAGAACGTCTAAGCAAGCTATCTGGATTTGACGATGACAATATCGTAAAAGCGTCGCAGACGCTTGCGGGCCTAGGGTTCACCTCAAGGGAGACGCAAGCGCGGGTATTAGAGCTTGCGGTAAACCTTGAGCGTGCAACCGGTAAGTTTGGTGGTGTTGAAGAAGCCGCGCGCTCTGTAGCTCGTGCACTCCTAGACCCTGGTAACAACATGCGCATGTTGACCATGGCTGGTGTTGCCCTTAACGACGCTCAAGTTGAAGCGGCTAAGTCAGCGGTTGCCCTTGGCGACAAGGCAAAAGGCGTAGACATAATATTAACTGGCCTAGAAGAAAAAACTCGCGGTGGAGCTGAGGCCTATATGAAGGCTGTTGGCGGCTCAGACTCCTTTGCAACGTCGCTTGACAACCTTGCAGAGCAACTTGCAAAGACTTTTAAGGTAACTGAAGGCGGCAATATTATCTTAACACGTGCGTCTCAGGGCGTTGACGGTTTAAGTAAGATGTTTGCCGCGTTAGAGCCAATTGTATCGGGTGTGCTAGACCGGATGCAGGCGGGTCTTATACAGGTGTATGGCGGAATGCTGCGTGTGAATGCTGTCATTCAGGCGATGACAGACAGCAACTTAACAATGGCTGACGCTATAAAGCAAGCGGACGCTCAGACTCAGTCAATATACAAGTCTTTCTTAAGCGAGATAGAAGCACAGCACAAACTCGAAAATCAAAAAGAGAAGACGGTAGAAGCTGTGAAAGATGAGGCAAGTGCCTCTAAAACTCTCACTGAGGCACAAAAGCAGCTTCAAGAGCAGATGAAGCAGCTTAACAAGACTGGTACACAACGTATTAGCGACCTCAAATTTGAGAATGAATGGCTTCAAAAGCAGATTGCAGCAACAAGAGAAGGGACCGCAGCTCTTGAAGAGTATCAGGTGCAATACGCCGTAGCGGCGGAGATGCGTAAAGATTATGTTAAGGCTCTTGGTCCTAACGAGGTAAAAGCCCTTGAGGAAGCTACAAAGGCCAACACTGAGTTGAACAACGAGCTTGACAAGCTGCAAAACTTAACGGACCCAGTTGCTGACGCTATGAAGCGCGCAGCTGAGAATATCCAAGACGCATTTTCTCAGACGTTTGAAAACATATTTGACAAGGGCGTTAAGGGATTTGACGGCTTCTCTGATATGGTGTTAAGCATCATGAAAAAGACCGCCGCTCAAGTTGCGGCGTTGTTTGTGTTCCAGCAGCTTGGCTTTGGCGGCCTTTTGTCCGGAGCGTCAGGTTCTGGCGGTATATCAATGGGTGGCGGCCCTGGCGGCGGGGGCCTTGGCGGACTGTCAAGTCTAAGCTCACTCAGTGGACTGTTCTCTGGAGGTGGTCTATTTAGCTCCACATTGAGTGACATTGGTATTGACGCGGCTATGGGCCTAGGCTTTAAGGGAAGCGGCGTTGTTGCTGCATCCGGAGCCTTTGGAAACTTAGGCTATGGCGCACTGGGTGGATTAGGTGCGTCACTCCTTGGACTTGGAAGTAAGAACCCAGTTGCAAACATGCTTGGCGGAACTGGCGGCGCTCTTATTGGTGGCGGCATTGGCGCAAGTCTTGGAACCATATTAGGCATGGCAGGCGGCCCCGTTGGAGCTGTCGCAGGCGGCTTTCTCGGAACAGCACTTTCCGGACTTTTTGGCGGAGGCGGTCGGACCAACTCGGGAGTTGGAACAACGATTGACTTGACGACTCTTGCGCGCTCACAGGTGAACACAGGCAAGGGCAACTCAGCAACAATTGGTGCCCTTGAGAACAACTTGCAGATAATTCAGCAAGCAATACCTGCTCTCACGCAGTTACTCGGCGCAGCGCCACGCGCAGGTTCGGCAATTGGCGTCGAGACAGGCTCATTTCGTGGGACTCAAATCACCTATGGGAATGGTGCAGGCGGAAACTTTACAGGTTCATATGGCAGTGCGGACCCTAACGCAGCCGCCGACTTTCTATATAAGAACATCAACTTGATATTTGGGCAGCTTGACGCAGATATTCAAAAGATTGTTAGCAGCGCAAAAGACCTCAACGACATAATCAAAAAGCTCACCGACGACCAGACTCGGCGCACTCTCAATGCGTCAATTCAAGACCAAATAAACCAACTGGTTGACCCGCAGAAGTACGCTCTTGACCAACTTGCTAAACAATATGAGCAACTCAAAGAGACGGCGACTAGCGTCGGCGCGGACCTTGTCAACCTTGAGAAGCTGTATGGGCTGCAGCGTAAACAGATTATCGACCAGTATTCAGGCGGAGCAAACTCGTCGCTAAGAGACTATTTGAACAAGCAACTGTTAGGCTCGTCTTCGTCACTTGGACTTTCAAGTAAATTACCGGAGGCTCAAAAGCAATTTAACGACCTATTCCAGTCGGCTCTTGGCGGAGACCGGAGTGCTCTATCTGGCATCACAAGTGCGGCCGACACTGTTCTATCTCTCGGTCAGCAGTACTATGCAAGCGGTTCGGGATATGCTGCTCTTGAGAGCACCATAAGAGGAAGCCTTGAGCAGCTTGGCTCCAGCCTAAACTTAACCGGGTTTGGAGACTCTACAGTGTCAGCAATCAATGCTGCGTCAAACGCTGAGATTGCATCTCTTGCTGAACTTAAGGCTCAAATGGAGCGCCTTGTGCAGTTGTTTGAGCGTGCTAAAGACATGGAGCGGTTTACCTAATGATAGGTCTTTACTCCATAGGTGATATGCCAATAGGCGAGGTGGATGCCTCACTAAGCGTGTTTCAACAGGCCGCCTTGCTACCTGTTGCTGACCGCGTTTATTGTCTCGAGGTCGAGGTGTCACCAACGGTCTTGGCCGGCGCAACCGCTGATGGCACCATGGGCGACTGGCCTATTGGAGATACCCTCGCCGCTTTCAATGCGTTGTCTGCGGGAACTTTGTACTACTCAGACCGTGGCTATATAAGTCTACCAAGCGACACTTTAAGTAACGTGTATTTTGATGGACGTCTTAAGGTTCCGCTGTCAATTGACCGGTCAATTCCACTTTCACCTCTAAGGGGAAATAGAGTAAGCCTGCAACTTGGCGCAATCACCGTAAACAACCTTGACAGAGAGCTAGACAACGTTGCACAAAACTACTCGGTTGATGGACGGCGCGTAGTTGTAAAGATGGGTCTCCAAGGGCAGCCGTACGGAGAGTTTGGCACGGTGTTTTCGGGTGTGTCGGCCAACTGGCTTGACGACGAAAGAGAAGTTAGAATTGTGGTGCGTGACACCGCCTATAAGATGTATACGCCACTGCAGGCAAGTCTGTACCTTGGAACTGGCGGTGCAGAAGGCAACTCAAATATACAAGGACAGCCAAAGCCTATGGCGTTTGGCAAGGTGCTCAACCTTAGTCCAGTTCTTGTTGACCCGTCTAACAACATCTATCAGTTTCACTCAAGGCTTGCTCAGGCCGTTGATGCCGTCTATGACCAAGGCGCTGCACTAACACCGGCGGCCGATTATGCAAACTACGCTGCCCTTGCTGCCGCCTCAATAAGTGCAGGGACCTTTGGAACATGCCTTGCAGAAGGACTTGTTAAGACGGGCTCAAACCCAGTCGGAGTTTTGACCATGGACGTTAGAGGAGACGCTAATGTCTCTTACGTTGACACTGCTGGAGCCATTGCCAAGAGAATGTTGATTGACTTTGGTTCAGTCTCATCGTCCGACATCACAACGTCATTTGAGACTGTTGACACAAACACGATTGGCTGGTATTCTGGTTCAAACAGCTACACAGTGTACGAGGCTGTGAACGAGATTATGGGAGGGGTGTGTGCCTGGTGGGGCAACAACCGTCTTGGCCAATACATCTCAGGTATAATCAGTGCGCCAGACCCGACAGACCTCATTGCAGACCTTGACGTCTCTGACATCATTGACGTTGAGCAGATTAATCTCCCCGACGAGCTAGACCCTCCAGTGTATCGTTGGCGTCTTGGCTACCAAAGAAACTGGACTGTTCAGCGCGGAGAAGACCTTGCTGGAAGTGTGACTCAAACACGCAAGCAGTTCTTAAAAGATGAGGCGCGCGTTGCTACGGCGACTGACCCCACGGTCGCGGTAACATTTTCTTTGGCGCAGGACGCTCCTCTGCTTCAGACACTGTATGACAGCAGCTCAGTTGCTCAGTCAAAGGCAGACTCACTGCTTGCTTTGTACAAGGTTCGTCGGCAGTTCTTAAAGGTAACGCTCCGCACACAAGTACACCTGTACGAGCCTAACCAAAACATAGAAATTACCTGGCCGCGTTTTGGCCTGGCCACAGGCAAGGTGTTCCGGATTATTGGAATTGGAGAAAACTGCGAGACACGGCAAGGAACTTTAGTACTATGGGGGTAACATGATTTTAGCCTATGACAACTATGTTGACTACTCAGCGACTACCATTGTTGCCTCAAGCAACGTGACAACTCTTCCCGTGTCAAATCTGCAAGACCGCCGTCTTGCAAAGGTGTACCGCTCAACAACGCCTGGCAACTACACAGTTGACTTTGACTTTGGTGTCTCAAGAACTTTTCAAGTGCTGCTGATAGCAGGCGCGCTGCTTGACTCAGCAGACACCGTCCAGTGGCAAGGAAGCACTGTGAGTGCCGGTGCCGGTGACGTGTTTGACACGGGCGCAGTTGCCTCAAATATTAAGGCTGGAAACTGGCTTTCTCTTCAATACTTCTCAACAGCGCAAACGGCTCGCTATGTTCGCCTGACTGTAGCCGCTACGTCTCGCGTTTCTGCAGGATTTGCCGACATTGGCAGGGTGATGATTGCGCCCATTGTCCCTAACTTAGACCGTAACCCAGACTGGGGACTTGTTGATACTTGGGT
>Ga0214917_10006007_pt1 | contig 12765 bp, 16 predicted proteins | sample LL_1208_BB_MetaG_FD_177983 | JGI IMG/M metagenome (GOLD analysis project Ga0214917, IMG submission 177983) | Freshwater microbial communities from Lake Lanier, Atlanta, Georgia, United States - LL_1208_BB | ecosystem: Environmental > Aquatic > Freshwater > Lake | place: USA: Georgia | collected... | reverse complement strand
CACCAATCGTCCACAATTTTGCGGGACAGCGATATGGACGCTGACGGACACCCTCATGGTGCTTAATCATTTTGATGGCTTTATCGCTTACTTTCACTTCTTAAATGCCTGTGTACCGAACCAGAACGCAATAATAGAAGCCAGAATCTGCATCTCTTGATCGTCAAAAATCATGGGTACAGCCTCGGCAAAAGCAGCTCCAGTAGTCCAAGCCCACCAAATAGATGAGATGTCTACTACGATTAACAGGAATACAAAGAGATAAGTCACCATCGGGCGAACCGAGGCACGAAGGTTAATAACCCACTGGGAAGCACCCTTACCAATCTCAATGTCGTGGTTGTACATAGCTGTGCGTTCTTGAGCCTGAGTCTCCATCGCCACCTGTTCAGTGCGGATTTCTTCTACACGGGCTTGGGCTGCATAACCAGCCTCCATGAGTTTTAGTTCCCTCTCCATCTGCATGGCAGCCATAGCGAGTTCGTGCTTCTTGTCGCCCTTGTCTTGGAAGAAGTCTAGTAGTTTAGGTAGACCCCCCATGAGGAAGGACAGCGCTGTGGATATTAATGTGAGCATTATTTTTTACTCCCCCATACTATGTAATAAGCAATCCAAGCTGCTACTAAAAAGCACCAGAACTGCACCCATTTAACCTTTGCCAACTCTGCGTCAAAGTACTTCTGATCTTCCTTCTCTAGCCGTTCAATCTCGGCTTTGAGATCTAGCACCTTTTGCCACTCTTTAGTGCCATGCTGCTTTATAAAATCAACCCTCAATTTGTACTCTTCATCGCTTATCTTCTTGCGGTGTCGGTACTCCTCAAGGGCTTTGTATATTGCACGTTCCTTCTTTAGCTCGGCTTCCCTGCGCTGTCGTATCTTTTCATTTGCCTTCTGCCTTGCTAAATCTATTGCCTCCTTTTGAACATCCTCGATGTTCTTACTAATCTCTTTACCAGCTTCTCGCCCAGTCTTAAACCCCTCGCTGATCCCCTTGGCACCAGCGCCTAATCCGAGTTCGTCTGTCATGATTCAATTTAAAATACCTTTCCGCCAGCGGCTGGGACAGATGTTGCATGGATAGATATATGCTGTTTTAAGTTCAAAGGCGCACCGCAATCGGCACAAGTATCTGCCTCTAACTCAGCCTCATCTAAGTCATACCCACACGCACCGCACACGATCTCAACCTCGTGTCTAGGCTGTACTTGCCCGTCAACTAGTTGAGCTTCGTATACGGCTCTCATACTGTTTCTAACTCAACCCATGAGGTTGTAGCCTCATCCCATGAGTAGCGTTTACCATCATTTGGGTAGGGCGTTGGAGCTTCCCACAGATAAGAATCTTGATTCATCGTCCAGCTTGGATATGGTTGTGGTGCAGCAAAACCTATGCCATCCCATGTGTAACCAATACCAGCATAGTTCTTATGCAGTGGCTCACGACCGCTGGGTGTGCCGTCTTGGTTATAGTGAATACCGCCACGGGTGTTGTAGGATGTTTGAACCCATGATGCTGGGTCTCCTAATGCTCCAGTAGCAATAAATGCCTCTTCTGCTACAACGACTTGAACGACTATGCCGTTCTCTACTTTAGCAAAGTGTGCCATTAGATTGATACTCCTAAGTTAATTGATTTAAGTTCTTCAACTGTAGTTACTGCCAAAATTGCTGCCTCGGTCGCATTTGCCCACGCAACGACTGCCGCACGATAAGTCGCTACTTCCGCAGGGATGTCAACATTACGCTCTGCCTTACGGATGACATACCAGTCCGTTGGGGCTAGGGTCATATTAGTGTTGTGCTTGACCTGTGCGATGTGGTTTGACTTTAGACCCTTGGTGATGAGTCGTTCGGTAGAGTTAACCATAGACTGTGTCGCCTCGTCATAGACTTGCACATACATTGGGTTGCCGTCTTGATCAACCTCTTCACGATCTTCTAACTCTTTTGGTAAGCCAGTGTATGAACCGTCTGGGTTTTGCGTTACCCAGTAGTAACGATCATCTGGTCTAATTTCGTCTTGTCTAGTAAACATATTAGTTCCTATCGTGCGTTAGCGTAATTTGTTAAATAATTAATTGCATTAGTTAGTATTTTAGAATCTTCCTTTAACATTCCAATACCTCTATTGCATAAATCACACAAAAGTCCTCTAACATGACCTCTAGTGTGACAGTGGTCTACTTTTATATCGCCTTTTTTTTGACCAAATTTGTATCCGCAAATAGCGCAGCATCCGTTTTGTTTATCCAATAAAGCCTGTTTATGATTAGGTTCTAGGTTATATTTAAATCTATCAAATGCTTCTCTTTGGTATCTTTTATATTCAGGATGAGATTTGTCAGCAAACCCATGCTTCCAATTTGGAGATAATTCACCTTTAGGATATTGTTGGCATCCGCAAGACTTAGTATTACCTCTTGCTAAAGCATAATAAGCCACGACCTTTGATTCTCCACAATCACATTGAGCAATGTATTTATAAGAACCATTGGCAGTCTTAGCATTTAACTGCGTAACAAGAGTAAGCATCCCATATCGGTTGCCTGACTTGTCTGAGTGAAATCTTCCTTGTGGCATATATACCTAGCGGGCGTTGGAAAATTTCAGGGGGGTTTCAGCAAATGCCATGTACATAAAAGTACCGCCACTAGCGTTTAACCAAACACCACTTGACCTGATTTTAAATCCGTTAGATAAAAAATCTTCTTGTCTATTAGAATCGGTTGTTTCAGAAAAGCTACCATTTGGAAACAATGAAGAATTAGCCACATTGTATGTATTTCTTGCGGAATCCATCACAATCCAATCTTCTGCACTATCTGTTCTCTTAATCAACACATATTTTGGTCTAAAACCAGTGAACACAAATGGACCATCACTAGAACCATTACCTGTGTATGAGCCAAATGCAGAGTATCCAGCGATTTGTGCAAAGCAGTAGGCTACATAAGTTCCAGTACTTGTGTTAAGAAGTGAACTATCAGCAGCAATAGTTAGTGTAGAACTTGATGGCGATATAAAGGTGCTGCCATAATTTGCTTGAGCAGCAGTTGAATTTAAAACTAAGTAATAAGAAGTGCTAGTCAGTCCTGTGTGGTAACTTGCCCAATCAGTAGTACCATTTCTTCTTTTAATAATTACCATGCTAGGAGATACACCTAAACCATGCCCAACAGTTGTTGTTCCTGTACCACCTGTACCTGTATAAGTAACAATACTAAATCCAGCAGTTGTATTAGCACTTACTGTAGATGTAATAGAACCTGCTGTGTTGGTTACTGCTGTTGTGTTAGATGCTCGCCATTGCCAAGCTACTGGGTTAGAACTTGAGTTATTTGGTGAATTCCAATTTTGTATTGGTCCAACTGTAAATCCTGTTGAAGTAAATGCAGATAAATCGTTACCTGCTGATGAGGTTAACTCTGCTGCTGTAGTAGCTGAATCCAAACCTTTAGTTACTCCCCTAACAGAGTCAAATAAAACATGACTATAAGTTAATGCTCTTGATTTAAACCAAATAAAGTCTGGTTGCATTGAACCTGAATTGGTAATAGTTTGTGTTGCTCCTGTGCCTGTATATAGCGTAACATCAAAATACTTATTCGCTGTTGTAGCCGCAGTAGCACCAATTGTAGGAGTAGTTAAGTTAAATGTGTTTAGTCTTACAAAGCCTGATGGTGGGGTGTAGGTGAATGGGCGTTGACCTGCGTTAAAGGATGCAGTAATCGTCACTCCGTTTGGCGTGAATATCGAAGGAGAAATTACGTCAGTTGGAGTAAAACTAATTGAGCCTTGACTTACGTTGTCTTTGTAGAACGTAACGGAATTAGCATCCGCATCTAGTGCAACACCAATTACGTTTGTTTGATTAAACGTAGCCCCATATGCGGTTGACACGCTATCAACTATTTTATTTCCTGTGCTGTTTTCGTACAGAACTCCTTTGGTTGCAATAGCACTTTTGCTAGGACCTCCAGTAGCAATACCGACTCGTGTTGCATTTGTGGCAAATGAATATTCAAAGTACCACTTACCAGATGTAACTCCAAATGTTCCCTGAACTTCATTGTTCGCTGCACCTGCTACTTTATCAAGATTTCCAGCCTGCAAAGTCCCAATAGCATATGTTGCATTTGGTGCTATTGGATTTAACGTGCAATAATTAGCCGCAGTAGCACTTGTCAGCGTAGGTACATCGGTCATGCTGTCATAAGTAGAGCCAGCAGTTAGGCTAATGTTATTGGTTGTCCAGTTGTTGCCATTGGGTGAGAAGTCGTATCCCAAGGTAGTTGTGCTAGTGGTGTTCGTGAACGGCAAGTAAAATCCATTAGTACCGTAGCTACCACCGTAGCGGATAGGTTGCCAGACACCGAGTCCGTTAAATGTACCGAAGCTGTTTGGTGTTAGGGCTTGACCATCGATGAAGTTGATGTCGGTCATGTATCCGTCAAAAAGCCAATTAACGCCATCATAGCTACTAATGTAATGTATACCATTATTGTTAATTGAACCCTCATAATTCTGTGAGGGATAAGTAGCAGTACTAAATGCAGTTACTTGCACACCGTTTATATATAGTTTGCTTCTGTCTGACGCTGTTGCTTGTGTTGTATCTGTAGCCCAAACAACATGATACCAAGCGGATGGGTCACGAAATACTTGAGTTGTTCTTAAAAATGTTTGAGAAGCATTGGCAGAAAAAGCAAATAAGGTATTTCCTGATTCAAAAACTATTGCATCTTGCGTAGCACCAGAACCAGACCCAAAAATCTGACGAGCTACATCTAATGAACCAAGTTTAACCCATGCACTCCATGTGTATGTTTTACGGTTACTAGCTACTGAAGGAGTGCGAGTTAAATAACCAGAAGCACTTCTACGGAAACGTAATGAGTTGTTTGCACTATATATTGGGGCAAGGTATCCGCTTGATGTGAATGTGTGGATTACATTACCGCCAGCTACAGTAACTGTACCGCCAGCCATTTGCTGAGTAGAGCCTGGATAGGAGATGATTACAACACCGCTACCGCCATTACCACCACCAGGAGTTGAACCATAACAAGCACCACCTCCACCACCTAAATTAGCTGTTCCAGCTCCTGCTGCACTACCAGCAAAAGAGCCAGCATTTCCTCCACCTCCAGAACCTCCTGTACCAGAAGAAGATGAACCAGAAGCTCCGCCACCGCCAGCGTAGGTTGTAGAAGTTCCAGAAATAGATGATGCAGAACCAGCACCACCATTACCACCAGCAGTTGTGCTTGTAGCCGTTTGACCTACTGCACCAGCGCCACCGCCACCGCCACCAGCAGAACCACCAGAAGCTCCGCCATTACCACCAGCGTTACCTTGACCAGAAGTTGCAGAACCGCCAGTACCAGCACTAGAGTTCGCTCCACCACCGCCACCGCCAGAACCACCAGATAAACCATTTATTCCAGAACCACCACCGCCAATATATCCAGCGCCACCACCACCACCAACAGATGCAGTAGCATAAATACTAAACGAAGAATTTACACCTGATGTGCCTTGGTTATTACCAGAACCAGCAGGGCTTCCAGCGCCACCAGCACCAACTGTAACTACATAAGTTGAATTTGTGTCAATGGTTTGCCCAGTTATTGACTGAAGACCACCGCCACCACCGCCTCCTAATCCAGAACCGCCACCGCCACCTGCAACAATTAATGCGCTTGCTGTCAATGAAGACAATGGGCTTAATGTGCCAGATGTAGTAAATGTGTGAATTGTGTTGCCACCGCTTGAGGTAACGACACCGCCACCGAATTGTTGTGCGCCTACGTAGGAGATGATGACTACACCAGAACCGCCTTGACCACCGCCACCATAGTTTGTACCTGAGCCGCTACCACCACCTCCACCGCCACCACCTAAATTAGCAGTTCCTGCTGCACCTGTAGTTAAAGTTCCTGTACTACCAGCACCTCCACCGCCTGTACCACCTGCTCCACCAGAACCTCCAGTTCTAGCATCGCCATTACCTCCACCACCTCCACCTGCATAAGTTACTGATGAACCAGAAATAGATGATGCAGTTCCGTTACCTCCAGCTCCACCAACACCAGCCGAGCCGCTACCACCACCATTAGAACCCGCAGCACTTGCTCCACCGCCACCAGCACCGCCAATAAAACCAGAACCACCAGCATTACCTTGTCCAGATGTGCCAGCACCGCCAAGGGCGCTACCAATAGGGTCACTATACCCACCGCCGCCGCCAGAACCGCCAGTTGAACCAGCCTTATTAGTAATATAACCACCGCCAGCACCACCGCCTACTGAAGCAGTTAGCGTTCCAAACTGAGAATTAGAACCATTTGAACCCTTAGTACCTCCACCACTTGAACCACTAACAACACCAGCACCACCAGCACCTACAGTGACTGTGTAAGACGAGGCAAGGCTGAGAGATGTTGTACCAGTTAAATACCCACCAGCACCGCCGCCGCCATGACAACCTGCTCCGCCGCCACCAGCTACTTGAAGGTAACTTGCAGAAACAGTATTAAGCCCTGTCCAACCAAAGGCTCCTAGGGCTGCTGCACCAATTTTAGATAAACGTGGCATTAGAATCTCCAACCTTTGCTAAGATTTTCTTTAGCAGTAATTACTTGTAAGTTCCAAGGAACGTGCATACCAGAAACACTTTTTCCCATAATAGGAAGAATATGGTCAACATGATGTTTAACACCAGTTTGAGTGTTTCTAGCAAGTGAAATATCGTACATTTCCTGAATCTGAGCCTTATGTATTGCTGTTAGCCATGTTGGTGTGGCGTTCTCTTGTGCTGCCCTGCGTCTAGCTCTAGCAGCAACATACTTAGTTTGATTCTGTAAATAGTGATTGTGATGGTACTCTGGATTTCTAATTATCCATTCTGCGCCAGCTTTAGCAGATCTAATTCTATGTTCTTCTGGGTTACGTTTCCACCATAGCTTTTCAGGATTAGCATCACGCCATTTTTTGTCAGCTGCGTTCTTTTTATCCCGATTGTTTTTGTTCCATTCATAGCTTTGCAACTGTCTGCAACGTCTGCAAGTTTGATAATACTTACCACTTACCCGATGAAACTGATAATCATCAATTGGTTTTTCAACGAGGCATTTCTTACAAGTCTGAGTCATTATGCAAATTTTGTCTGAGCAGCTAAAACAGTAAAGGAAGCGCTTCCAACTTTAATTATGACGTAGGTATAACTGTCTATTGAGCTTGCGTTTCCACTAGTAGGAGCAGAACCACCTTGCCATTTTGGAGTGACTGAAGAGCCGTCTACTTGAACTGCGGAGTTGTAATAAGCCGTAGCACCGTTAGTGACCAAGAAAGTGACAGACATAGACTCGCCTGTAGCCATAAGGGTATTAAGCGATGTACCTGATGACCCACGGAAGTTGACTGTCCAGTTTCCTGACGCATTGGTTGTGTAATATAAAACTGACTGAGTCGTAATGTCATAGTTAATTGTGCCTGTTGCTGCCGTGGCGGAGACTGTAGCTACCTCAATAATATTAGAGGTCTTTAGATCTGCATTAGAAGACGTACCAGCAAAGGTCTGTAGGGCTGTAAATGTCGTTGCAGTTCCAGGTGCTACATAGTCTGTTCCTGCTGTGGCGGCGGTAAATGCTGAAGTGCCGTTGCCTTTTAAGACTCCAGTTAGAGTAGCTGCGCCAGAGCCGCCTGAAGCGACTGGTAGAGCTGTGCCAAGGGTCAAGGAAGTTAAATAAGTAACTGCGTCTACTACGTTAGTACCGTTGTTGTAAACAAACATTGACTTACCAGCTGCAACGGCTATGCCTGTACCTGACGTGTTCTTAACTGTGACGGCATCGGCTAACCCGTTGTTTATTAAGTATAATTTTTCAATCTGACAGCCTGAACCAAGGATTAACTGCCTTGCCCCGCCTGAAGTGCCTGTTAGGTTTAAACGCAGATTACGGGCAGTTTGGGAGGCATTTGTATCTGTTAGGGTGACGGTGACGTCTGCACTTGAAAAGGCTACGTCTGCCGAGCCTGTAATGGCTTCTTGAAAAGCAACAGAAAAGTTGTTGTTGGTCGTGGTACCCCAAGCACCAGTCTGTTCGCCAATACCAATTAGCTCTATTTTTAGGTCGCTATATGTGGATGCCATAATTATCCTTATGCTATCTCAGCCCAATTGGGCGATTGTGTGTCAATAATATCATTCCAAGGAGAAGATTGCGAGTCATTTATAGGTACCCAGCTTGGTGTTTGGTTATCATTTATCGTAATCCAAACAGAAACCGAAGTGACGCTGGCTGTACAGCTAACGCCCACTACAAAGACTCCTACACCCTCTCCTACTGTTACGCTACCTACCTGTCCTAAAGCCTGTGAACCTGTAACATTGACGTTACCTGTACCTACTATAGAAACAGATCCTACAAATCCTGTGGCAACAACGGATACATTACCAAATCCCCAAGGAGCATCACCCCAACCTTGACTACCAAATCCCCCTAGGGCTATGCTTACATTGCTCATGCAGCCGTCCTAATTATTGTCCAGTCTGGGCTTTGGTTGTCATTAATAACGCTCCAAACCAAGACTTGCCCAACCTGTCCTACGCCCTGTACCCCTATTGGGAATACATTAGAAGTCCCAGTAATAGCAACGCTTCCAACAAACCCCGTAGCCTGTAACCCTGTAACTGGGACAGGAACTCCTGGCTCTACAACAACCGTTCCTAGCTGTACCGTCCCCGCTACACCTACTAAATTAACGACTGCCGTACCCGTTATGGATACACTACCCTGTTGTATCGTACCCGCTACACCTGTGACTAAAACATCTGCGGTTGGTAAAACACTAACGCTACCAACTGTTCCAGTACTAGAAACACCCGTTACATTGGTTGAAACGCTAATTACAACACTAGAAGAACCTAATAAAGCGGTTCCAGAAACACCCGTTAACGTTACAGAAGCTGAGGCTGTATTTGTTACAGACCCTACTTGACCAGTACCGCTTACGCCCGTAACTAAAACATCTGCGGTTGGTAAAACAGTTACAGATCCTACATTTCCTGTAGCCTCTAAGCCAGAAACGTTTGTATTAGCTGACCCCGTTACAGAAACACTATTAACACTTCCTGTAGCAGAAACACCGACTAGGGTGACTGACCCCGTTCCAGTAGTGGTTACAGAACCAACCTGACCTGTGCTACTTACTCCTACTGCGTTAACATTAGCATCTGCCGTAACAGATGCACTACCTAATTGCCCTGTGCCTGATACCCCTGTAAGAAATACAAGTTGTGATATTCCCGCTGATGAAAACGGGTTAGAGGCAATTGGGTTATGACCAAACATTTCATTTAAGCATCTAGAATGTGTACCATTGGGTTGTTGTACTGGCAAATAACTCGGTTGTTGAGCCAGCAGCTAAGGTAAATGCAGCATTAGTAGCCAAAGCATTAATCGTACCGCCTGTTGCTGGATAAATATTTAATGTATTTGCTCCAGTATTTCTAATTAAAATACGCATACCAGCTACAGCAGTAGGTAGAACAACCCCAGAAGATGCTGCAACAGTTGTAATATTGTTAATATTAGATACTAAAGATGTTGCAGTACCTTGAGTAGTTCCAGCAGCACTTACTGCGGCACTAATACTATCTATTACAATTCCATTTAATGTTGTTCTACTTGTTGCTCCAGACACAGCAGAACCAATAGCAATATTAGTTGTAGAACCTGATAATCCAGCCGTACCAATATTCATTGTCTTGGTAGAGCCTGATGCAGTTGCACCAGCTTGAATATCAGTTTGTTGGCTTACTGTAGAACGACCAATAGTCATTGTTCCAGTACCGCTTGTGCCACCAATAGTTAAAGTTCCTGATGATTGGCTTGTACAAATTGATGTGTTGCCAGTTGTTTGTGATGTAGCAAAAGAACAAGTAGATGTAGTTGAAGAAGAAAATGTTAATGTTCCAGTTGCTGATATTCCAGTAAATGATGGGCTTGATGATAAAACTACCGAACCAGTGCCAGTTGCTGTACTAAAGTCTGTATATCCAGCTTCCCAATCTGCGGCAGTTGTAAGAGCTGTACCAATACAGGTACACATCACAGTTGTTCCAGCAATAACTGAAATTAACAAATTACCACCTGAAGAATTTACTGTCAAAGCACCAGTTGAATTATTACAAATATGGAATGTCCATCCAGTTTGTAATGTAGAAGTTACTGGTAATACAACAGTTTGAGTGGTAGAACCAGTAAATAACTGATAATAAGTGCTTGTATTATCTAAAGTTGTAGTTCCTGCCGCAGTTGCAGTTGAAGTAAAACCCATTAAGTTAGCCATCCCACCATTGGCAGTAGCTGACCCAGTGCCACCATTTGTTAAACTAAGTGGTGTCGTTAATCCCAAAGAATTTGCTGTTAATGTAGTTCCGTTAAATGTTAAGTTAGCAGAATCAACAAGATTACCGCCTGTAGAAGCGTAAGTTACTCGCCCTGATGTTAATCCTGTATCGGTAAGGTTTGAAAATACGCCAGTAGAAGCAGTTGTAGCACCGATAGTAGTGTTGTTGATTGAGCCACCTGAAATAGAGTACCCAGTAACATTATCACTTGCATCCTCATATACTGCTTTGCTTGCGGGATAGTCGCAAAATACAAAGCTACCTGGGGTAACATTAATCTTTGAACCACCAGAGGAAGATGATAAAACGGTGCCTCGGCTTAATGTAGTTCCAGAGGATGTGTATGTACCAATACCAACTTCCCAGTCAGTTCCGTTAGTAATGGTGTAATAGGTCGTATTACCGTTGCCAATAACGGCAAAAGTTTGATAGCCAGATACCGCACCGCTTAATGTAAGAGTGCCAGTACCTGATGTAGATGTCGTTTCCCAGACACGGTCTGCAACTACTAGAGCCATTTAAAGCTCCTAGGCAATACGAATAATTGCGTTGCTTGCGTCTGCTGTTGGGAAAATAATCGTAAACGTACCTGCTGTAGAAGTCTTAGCACCACCAAAGTCTAGTACGCAAACGGTTGGGTTTGTTAGACCTAAGCCTGATGTTGGGGTGGTGTTATAAATCAATGCACCATATGCAGTAATGGTTGCGGACGTAAACGACAAATCAGCAAAGTCGGTAAACGCAGTCGTTCCAGAAGTGGTTGGGGTTACGTTGGTTAAAGTACCACCACCAGCAGAATACGTACCAGAGTTTGCGACTTCATTAGTAGCCGTATAAGCAGTTGTAGCAGCCGTGAAGGATGCCGAGTTATCGTATAGCGCTAGTTTAAAAGTATCGCCAGTCGATGCCGTAAAGTCGTGAGCAGCTTGCAAAATTTGTTGCTTAAAGCTGGTACACATAAAATTACCTGTAAATGCCATGATTTACTCCTCTAAAAGTTTAATTAGTTCAAGATGACCAGCTTCCCGTAGCTTATGAGCTAGTGTTACACGATCAAATTTTACCGCTTCATTCATGTAAAAGACTAGGATTTCCCGAATATGATTTCTAAAAGCAATCGCCTGCTCCCGAACCAAAGGATGAGACTGATCCCCTACCTGAATAATTCTATCTAATGCCCGTTCAGCAACTTCCTCTGTAGTGAACCCACCAAAGTCTTTAGTAGCCACTTGAATCCCGTTGGATTCGCCTAGTCCTTGTACGTTCATTTGACTGGATACCTCACTTGTCCACTTCTGTAAGAGTCTTGACGTTCTTTAGCATCGCCTAATTGTTTCAAATCTGCCATGGCTGCGTCATATCTTGTTTTATACAAAGTAACCGCATCAGCGTCTGACTTCATAAAGTTAGCGGCTTCTATAAGAGCGCCATATAACAATACCGAATCAAAGTTATCTCCAAGCCAGGAAGTCCCTGCGGTAACAATAGACGCTGGGTAGTAGAAATAATGAAGTTCTACAGAATAGTTGGAGTCTGGAGTGGGACCTAGAATAAAGGTGTTATTGTCAAAAACAGCGTAATACTCAGGCTTGGCATAAAACGCAGCATCCGTATCTGGGTAGGATTCACGGATAAAGTTAACATCTTTGTTAAGTAGGTAGTGGTACTCATTCGCCGCATTAATCACCGCAAGACTAAAGGTAGCCAGCCAATCAGACGGGGTTGCTAAATACTTATTACCGCTGCTTGTAGATCCTGTAACGTTCTTACGGAAAGCAGGCATCTGCACCGTGTTATAGATACGTTGCTCGGCAAGCTGTACAAACCTAGCAATCTGGTCAGCAGACGTAAAAGAGCCTACAGTTGCTGGGAAGTCGTTTTCAGCAAATCCTTTAATTGCAGAAGTTAACTGCGTATAGTTCATCCCATCTTCCCGCTAGACATTCTGCCTTTGGTTGCTGCACCAGCACCACGCATCTCAATCTTGCCGTACTTATTAACGCCCTTACCATGATTCTTGCTAATGCCATCAACGGAGATATTCATTTCTGACATATCTTTAGCACCAGTCATGCCTTTGGAAGACAAGCCTTTGGCAGAGATTGTTTTACCTTTCATGGTATGGGGAGGAGCATAGACTTTAGCGTCTCCAACTTCCTTACCCATTACTTTTTTAGAGTAATTAGCCATTATCGACCCCTTCCAGCACTTTTCCGCATCATGCCTTGGTTCTTAACCTTAGCTAAATTGCGTCCCATTTTCTTCATGTCCATCTGGCTTTTGCCACCCATCTTGGGTTTGGCTTTCATACCAAGAACAGTAGGACCTGAGTCACCTAAATTTGTGC
>Ga0214917_10006006_pt1 | contig 12765 bp, 12 predicted proteins | sample LL_1208_BB_MetaG_FD_177983 | JGI IMG/M metagenome (GOLD analysis project Ga0214917, IMG submission 177983) | Freshwater microbial communities from Lake Lanier, Atlanta, Georgia, United States - LL_1208_BB | ecosystem: Environmental > Aquatic > Freshwater > Lake | place: USA: Georgia | collected... | reverse complement strand
TTTTCGCAGTTGTTGCATTTGATAAGCGTCGAGCATGTCGGGCGAGCACCGTGGCGACACCAAAGTGAAAGACCAGACTTGGCGATTGCTTCGTGCGGCAATGCGGCGATTGCGGCGAGCACGTTGGCGCGAGCGACAAATTGGCCGATTCAGGTTTTTGTGCCAGAGCATGCCGATGCTGCGACGCTTGCGATTTTAAATTCGCTCGGGGCAAAGGTGGTGCGGTGCGCGAGGGTTGCGACCGACGCGCCAGGTGATCCATGTGTATACAGATTTCGCGAAGCAATCGCCTCTGGGGCGATTCCGTTTGGGGTGCAAGGGCCCGAGAACGCGTGGTGTCTTGATGGTGGTCGCACTATTGGCTGGGAGATGGCGGTCGTGGCTGAAAATCTCGCGGGTTCGTTGTTTAGTCGAATGTTCGTGCAAGCCGGTGGTGGCGCATTCGTGACGTGTGCGGCGAACGGTTTTTTCGCCGGTGCGACAAAACCAAAAATTCACGCTGTACAAACAGAGGGTTGCGCGCCGTTGGCTCGCGCCTTTGATCTTGCGCAGGCGACCGGCGGTGCGAGAAATGCGGGTGCTCGGTGGTCGCAGTGCATGTGGCCGTGGGAGACGACACCAATTTCGCTTGCCGACGGAATTTTGGATGACGAAACCTACGACTGGGTCGGTGCTTGCAATGTGATGGCCGACAGCCAAGGTGGCCCGGTTGTTGCGAGCGAAGACCAAGTTCACCAGAGTTATGATCTCGCACATCGTGTGACAAATATTGATGTCAGCCCGACAGGTGCGGCGGGACTTGCGGGGCTGCTGGCGATTCGCCGAGATATCAAAGACGATGAACGGGTGATCATTATTTTTAGTGGCGTCCGTCGTCGATAGTTGCGCGCGCACTAGCCTGCAAGGCATGTCAAATATTCTTCCTGTAGCCCTCGAGGGCGGTTTTGATGCTCGTAGCGATATTTTCGTGCGACTGCTAAAAAGCCGAGTGGTCATGCTCGGCACCGATGTCAACGACGAGATCGCCAATCAGGTCTGCGCGCAGTTGTTGTTTCTCGAGGGCGAAGACCCGAAGGCCGATATTTGGCTATATATAAATAGTCCTGGTGGCTCAGTAACTGCTGGAATGGCGATCTATGACACGATGCAATTTGTTTCGTGCGATGTTGCGACAGTTTGCCTGGGTTTGGCGGCGTCGATGGGTCAGTTCTTGTTGACCGCTGGTGCTTCGGGCAAGCGTTATACATTGCCGAACGCGCGGATCATGATGCACCAACCACTGGCTGGTTTGCGCGGTCAGGCTTCTGACATTGCGATTCAAGCCGAACAACTTGCTTACACAAAGTTGAGCATGGCAAAACTCACGGCTCTCCACTCTGGTCGAAAACTCGAAGAGATTCAGAGCGATTCTGAGCGCGACCGTTGGTTCACCGCCGAACAAGCGCGCGATTACGGTTTGGTCGACAAAGTTATTGTCAAGCGCGGAGAGATTCGCTAGTTCGAATAATTGTCACGGCGTCGAGTTGACGCTGAAAATTTTTAAGGTGTTGGGCCGACGCTAAGCCCGGTCGAGATGTCGACGCCGCAAGTTTCACGAATCCATTTTGCTGCCGCGTCGGCTGCTTTTTCGGTTGCATAAGACATATCGACAACTGCTTGCACGCTCTCGGCGTCGGTCGGGTTGGCGCGCGACGCAACGGATAAAAGTTCGGTGAGAGACTGCCAATCTTGTTCGATTGCTAGTGGTGCGACTTTGCCGAGTCGCTTGTAGCGGTCGAGCATTTGCGAAACCTCGGCAGGTGTTGCCGTCGGTTGGGTGATCGCGGGCACCTCGAGTGCGAGTTGACGACAAAAATTTGTCGCGGTTCGTGGCGTCTCGGCACAAGCGCTTGCGAACAGGGTCAAGGCGACTATTGGTACGACCGCAACGAGTGCCGTGCGAGTTTTGAGGCGCACACATTGGCCGAACGAATTAGCGTTGGCGATTTTCAAAAAAGTCATTGCGCTCAAGTATCTCAGGTTGGTTAATCAGTTTGGCGTCATCTCGGCAGGCTGCTTGGCCAGTCGTGATTGTCACGATTGTCGTGATTTTTGCGACCGTTTGAAATCAAAAACTTCAAAAAGGAAGTAGCAGTGTTTGCATCTGTGCGATCAGCCACTTTGTTGGGCGTGCGTGGTTCACGTGTCGATGTCGAGGTGCACGCTGGCATCGGTTTGCCGGGTTTTACGGTTGTCGGTCAACCCGATGAAGTTTGCCGTGAGAGTCGCGACCGGGTGCGAGCCGCGTTGATGTCGTCGGGTTTCGTGTGGCCGACGCGACGAGTGACCGTGAACTTGGCGCCAACGGGTGACCGCAAGTCGGGGGCGTGTCTAGATTTGGCGATCGCTATCGGGCTTTTGGCGTCGCAAGAAATTGTCAGCGTCGAAGCATTGGGCGAATTTGCTTTTGTCGCCGAGTTGGGTCTTGACGGTTCGTTGCGACCGCTACGCGGGGCGACACCACTTGTGTTGGCGCTAACTGATCGCAAAACAATCGTTGCACCTGGCAACTTTGCCGAAGCGCGTGCGGCGACACCAAGCGAAGTTTTTTGTGCACAAAATTTGTTTGATGTAGTCGAATGTTTGGCTGGTCGCGGCGTATGGCATAACGAAGATCACGATAAGAAATCGACAGCAAATAGTTCATTGAAGTGTGATGCTCGTCGTCGTGAGGCGACATCGGTTTCGAGCAACAAGCAAATTGATGAAGTCGATCTGGCTGATGTGCAGGGTCAGCCTGTGGCGCGGCAGGCACTCGAAATCGCCGCGGCTGGTGCACACCATCTATTGCTTGTTGGCCCGCCTGGGGCCGGCAAAACGATGCTGGCCGAGCGCCTCGTTGGTCTTTTGCCACCGCTAACAAATGATGAAGCAATTGCGACAACGATGATTCACTCGTCGGTGCATCTTGAATCGCCCAACGCCGGTTTGATTCGTCGAGCACCATATCGTGCGCCGCATCATTCGTCATCGATGGTGTCGATGGTCGGCGGCGGCACGGCGTTGATGCGTCCCGGTGAAATTTCGTTGGCAAGCAACGGCGTTTTGTTTCTCGATGAACTCGGCGAGTTCGCGCCGACGGTGCTTGACGCATTGCGTCAACCTCTCGAGCAGGGCATTGTTCGTTTGGCGCGCGCACGAACAAGTGTTGTTATGCCAGCAAAGTTTTTGCTCGTGGCTGCGACCAACCCGTGCCCGTGTGGTGAAGGTTCGCCTGGTGTGTGCACATGCGACGACACGGCGCGGGCCAGGTATCTTCGCCGATTTTCGGGGCCGTTGTTAGATCGTTTTGATCTGCGCGTTGCGGTCTCGCGGCCCAACACCGATGAGTTGGTAAGCCCGCAACGAGGCGAGAGCACCGCAGAGGTTGCCGGTCGTGTTGCGGCGGCACGCGAACTCGCGTTTTTTAGATCGGGCTGTGCGAATTCGGCACTGAGTCGCGAGCAGTTAGATAATGTCGCGCCGCTGTCGAGAACCGCCGAGAAATTGCTTCGACGCGAACTCGAAAATGGCCGGTTATCGGGGCGTGGCTATCATCGCGTGCGTCGGGTTGCGCGCACTGTGGCTGATCTCGATGGTGCGCCTGATGTCGTCAACGAAGAACACTTGAGTTTGGCGCTGATGATGCGAGTCGACCTTGCTTCAGGCTTGCGAACTCGAGAGTTGAAGTTTTAGTTATGAGCGTCAACGCCACACAGTTTTTGGATGCCGACCATTTGGCGGCGTCGGCATTATCGGCTCTGCCACAAATTGGGCCGAAGCGATTGTCGACTTTGCTCAGATATCACGACCCACAAACTGCGTGGGCGGTGGTGCAAGGCAGGGCGAAGCCACATGCGGTAGTGGCTGCACTAATGCAAGAGAGCGGTCTTGGGGCGATGTGGCGAGCGAATGCGACCGAGAGTTTGCGTGAACAAATTTTGGGGCGATGCAAAAAAGTTGGCATACGTGTTGTGTTGCATGGTGAGTCGAGTTATCCATCGTGTTTAAAAAACGATTTGGCACCGCCGGCAGTGTTGTTTTATTTGGGTGATCTAAAAGCTCTTGATGCTCGGCGCGTCGGAATGATCGGCACACGCAGTGCGACGGCTTCTGGCAGATATTTTTCTTCGCATCTCGGTTTTGAACTGACGGCAAACGGTGTCTGTGTGGTTTCAGGTTTGGCGCGAGGCATCGATGCATGGGCGCATCGGGGGGCTTTGCGTGCGTGCGAAAAGTTTTTGAATTTAGAAAATAAAAAACCCAAGTCGGCGTTTGGTGAAGTCGCGACGCCGGTCGGCGTTGTGGCGTCGGGTCTCGACTATGTGTATCCCAAAGAACATGCCGATTTATGGCGCCAAGTTGCCCAAACAGGTGCATTGTTGAGTGAATCACCACCTGGTGCTCCACCAGAGGCGTTTCGGTTTCCGTTGCGTAATCGAATTTTGGCGGCGCTCAGCGAGGTGCTGGTGGTCGTCGAAAGTCGAGACAAAGGTGGTTCGATGATCACGGTCGACGAGGCACAAAAAAGAGACGTGACGGTGTTGGCGGTGCCAGGTTCGCCAAGAAATGTTGCAGCAGTTGGCACCAATCTGCTCGTGCAACAAGGTTGTCTGCCCGTAATTGGTGTCGATGATGTGTTGGTCGCACTCGGGCTCGACAATCGGCGCGCCAACGAAAAGTCATTCGATTCGCGGCCGAGACTCTCTGAGCAAGATGCCCATCTCGTGGCCGTCATGGTCGGAGCGCCGTTTACGTTGGACGAGTTCGTGATTCGCACATCGGTGCCACTTTTGCAAGCAGCGATAGCGCTCGGTCGCTTAGAGGCTTTGGGTTGGGTGGTCAACAACTCTGGGTGGTGGGAAGTGATTGAATTCGGGTAGCAACACAGCTAAAGAGATACCGTTATGACTGTTATGGCGGCGGGTTGGAGTATCGACGACTTTGTGGGTTCAATGACGGCCGCATCGGCGAACACGACGAGTGCATATGCCAGCGATATCAGACAGTTCGCCGAGTGGATGTCGCGTCAAAAAGTGACCTCACCAAAAAATGTGACCCGTGAAATGGTGCGGCAATATTTAAGTTTTTTGACGACAAATCGACAGGCCAAGCGCAGTGTGACGCGCAAACTCGCGGCGCTTCGCAGATATTTCGAATGGCAGATTCGCAACAAAGCGATCAAGTCAGACCCAACCGTCGGTTTGCGCACGCCATCGGGCACTGGACGCTTGCCGAAAGTTCTGACCAAAGAGCAACTCGATGCTCTGCTGACATGTCGAGACTCTGAGGTGCCCGAATGGAAGTCGACTCGTGATACCGCGGTGATCGAATTGCTTTATGGCAGTGGTCTTCGTGTCAGTGAACTATGTTCACTTGATGTCGACAGCATCAATGCTCGCAACAACACGGTGACGGTGATGGGCAAAGGCTCGAAAGAAAGGCGAATTCCGGTCAGCGAGCCGAGTGTTGCTGCGATAAAAAATTGGGTCAAGTTGCGTCGCGAAGTTGTCGACGAAAAGCGCGATTCAGTCGCTTTGTTCTTGAACTCGCGGGGCGGGCGATTGGCGCCGCGTGATGTGCGACGAATAATTGATGAACGAGCGTTAACGCCGACTCATCCGCATGCGCTGCGCCACACATTCGCCACGCACTTGTTAGACAACGGCGCCGATTTGCGTGCGGTGCAAGAGTTGCTCGGCCACTCAGATGTTGCGACGACGCAGCGCTACACCCAAGTCAGCAAAGAGCGACTTAAATCTGCGTATGGCGCATCGCACCCACGCGCATGAACGCTTTGCCTGTTCGCCTGACGATTGACCAAGCATGGCAGAAATGGCACGCGCAGAAAGACCCTCTCGCGCGCGAGTGGCTCGTCGTGCACTATGCATCGCTCGTCAAATTCGTTGCCGGTCGACTTGCGGCAGGTTTGCCCAAGCGGGTTGAAATCGGCGACCTCGTGAGTTCGGGTGTATTTGGATTAATGAATGCGATCGATCGTTTTGACCCTGCGCTCGGTTTTAAATTCGAGACATATGCGATACCAAGAATTCGCGGGGCGATTTTGGATAGTTTGCGTTCGCTCGACTGGGTGCCACGCAGTGTGCGCTCAAAAGCCAGAACCGTTGAAAATGCGATATCAGATCTTGAGCATGAACTGAAGCGTGCGCCAACCGATGAAGAATTGGCGGTCAAATTAAAGATCAACTCAAGTGATCTCGAAACTTGGTTGACAGAGATCGCTTCAAGCGCTGTTGGTCCACTTGATCATGTCGTTGCCGACAACACGCCTGCGTCTACACATGGTGGGGCTTCATATGTTCCGAGCCCCGACTCGGTCGTCGAGGCAACCGAGTTGCGCAAAATCATGCGCAACGAAATTAAACGACTTCCTGAACGAGAGCGAACCGTATTAGTTCTTTATTACGACGAAAATTTGACGTTGGGCGAAATTGGCGAAGTGCTAGGTGTAACCGAGAGCAGAGTATCTCAGATTCACACCAAGGCTGTGTTGCAGTTGCGCTCTCGACTTGCCGCAGCAGATGTTGCTTAGTATTTTCGAAAGTTAAATTTTCGGCAGTAATTGCGTTGTTTTTTGCGGCTTGGTCAGTCGCGCCGGTCGGGGCGACTGCATGCATGATGCGAAGCCCGATCGCGAATATAAAAGACGCCGTTATCACCGACTATTTTCGGGCGCCAAAATGCGAGCAGTGTTCGGGTAATCGTGGCATCGAGTTGCAACTAAACCCTGGTGAGCCAATTTTTGCCGTAGCCGACGGCGTGATCAGTTTTCATGGCGAGGTGAATCGCACAAAATATCTCGTGCTGTTAACAACGAACAATCGTCGCATTACATATGGCAAAATTGCGCTGAGCACGGTTCGCGTCGGTGAGCGAGTCAAGTCGGGGCAACAAATCGCAAAGTCAGGGCCAAATCTTTATTTTGGCATTCGCGAATTTTCGGTTGGGGTTGTTCAATATGTCGACCCACTTATATATTTGGCAAATGTTGCAACCAACAAAATAGGCGCGGTGTTGATCAGCGATAAGGCTGAGTGGCTAGGCACCCGAAATCTGTTGAATTTGCGGTGCTGAAAGCGGGGCTTGACCGCTAGTATTTCAGGGCTAGTTGAAGTAAAAATCTCATCCCAATATTTAATTACACGGCTTTCATCATGTGGTCGCTTCGGCGCCGAAAGTCGTGTCTGTAACCACAGAGAGGAAGTTAGTTATGGCAATTATCAGCATGCGTCAGATGCTTGAGGCCGGTGTTCATTTCGGTCATCGCACAGCCCGCTGGGACCCACGAATGCAGCGCTTCATTCACAGCGAGCGCAACGGCATTTACATCATCGACCTTGAACAAACTTTGGTGCGCATCGAAGAGGCTTATCGCTTCGTTCGTGACCTTGTTGCCAATGGCGGCAATATCTTGTTCGTCGGCACGAAGAAACAGGCGCAAGACCCCGTGCGACTTTTTGCGCAACATTGCGGCATGCCATATGTCAACGAACGTTGGCTGGGTGGCATGTTGACAAATTTCGACACGATTTCAAAGCGCGTCAGCAAGATGCAAGAGTATGAGCGCCTTCGTGAAACGGGCGAGTTCGAACTGATGCCGAAGAAAGAAGCGCTGTTGATCAATCGCGAACTCGAAAAATTGCAGCGCAACTTGTCGGGTATCAGCTCGATGGGTCGTCGTCCGAATGCGATTTTCGTGCTCGACACATTGAAAGAGCACATCGCGGTGACCGAGGCACGCAAACTTGGTATTCCAGTTATTGCGGTCGTCGACACGAATGTCAACCCAGACATCATCGACTATCCGATTCCGGGCAACGACGACGCGATTCGTGCGAACGAATTGATGGCACGCGTTATCGCCGAAGCAGTTATCGAAGGTCGTTACATTGCCGAGAAGATGACACCGCGAGTTGCTCCAACATCGACGGGTGCGACGATTCCTGCGGCGCCAGTGAACACTCGCACACCGGCCGAGCAGGCGATCTTCGAGGCACAACAAGAAGCAGCAAAGGCACAGGCTCTTGCCGAAATGGCAAAGCGTGATGCAAAAGTTGCGCCGAAGTCAGAGTAAAACAACTTAGAACCACCAAGCACAAAAAGCAGTACTGATCACGATGGCATTTACAGCAAAAGAAGTTCAAGCACTGCGTCAGGCAACTGGCGCCGGAATGATGGATTGCAAAAAGGCACTTGAAGAAGCCAACGGAGACCTCGAGGCCGCAAAACAGTGGCTTCGTGAAAAAGGTTTGTCGGCGAGCGCCAAGCGAGACGATCGTGACAACGCACAAGGTGTTGTGGCGGTGCTGGTCAAGGGCAGTGTTGGAGCGATGGTCAAGTTGAAGTGCGAGACCGACTTTGTGGCAAGCAGCGATGGTTTCAAAGCCGAGGCCGACGCTCTTGTTGCTCTCGTTCTAGAAAAAGGTGAGGCTGCGATCACCCAGCGCGCGACCCAACTCGAAGATCTAAAGATATTGCTCAAAGAAAAAATCGAAATCGGCGATGTCGTGCGAATCGACGGTGGTGCAGGCAACAAGATCGGTTCATATTCGCACCTTCAGGGTGGTCGTGGCATCAACGGCGTGCTCGTAGAAATGAGCGGTGCGACCGATGAACTGGCGCATGACATTGCCGTGCATATCGCGTTCGCTCGACCAAAATATTTGAACAAGACCGATGTACCCGACTCGGTTGTTGCAGCCGAACGTGCGACCCTCGAAGTTGTCACTCGAAACGAAGGCAAGCCAGAACAAGCAATCGCCAAAATTGTTGACGGTCGTGTGACTGGTTTCTTTAAAGACGTCTGCCTGCTTGAACAGCCATATGCCAAGGACGACAAGCAGTCGGTAGCGGCGATCATCGGTGCGGCCAAAATTCTTCGCTTTGCGCAGGTTGAAATAGGCTAGAGATATGGCTGGTGCGTCGTCCGCGAATCCTCGTTGGAAGCGGGTGGTTTTAAAATTATCGGGTGAAGCACTTGCTGAGCCGACAGGTTTTGGTCTCGACTCGGATGTTTTGCATCAAATCGCGACCGAGTTGCATGAAACTCGACGTGATCTAGATGTTGACATCGCCGTCGTTGTCGGTGGTGGCAACTTTTGGCGCGGCCTCAAAGGTGCTGGTCAGGGTATGGATCAAGCACAAGCCGACTATATGGGCATGATCGCCACCGTGATGAACGCCTTGGCTCTGCAAGACGCGTTCGAACGAGTCGGTCAGTTTTCGCGAGTGATGACCGCCGTTGAAATGCCTAAAGTTGCCGAACCATATATTCGTCGGCGCGCCGAGCGACACCTTGAAAAAGGTCGAATCGTGATTCTTGCCGGAGGCACTGGCAACCCGTTTTTCACGACCGATACTGCCGCAGCGTTGCGTGCCGCCGAGATTTCGGCACAGGCAATTTTAAAGGGCACGCACTCTGGCGTTGACGGTGTTTACACCGCCGACCCGAAGAAAGATAAGAACGCAACTCGCTTCGATGAAATCAGTTACCTAGATGTGATTAGCAAGGGTCTGAAAGTGATGGATTCGACGGCGATCACATTCTGCATGGACAATAAAATTCCGATCGTCGTTTTCAACCTGCTCGAAAAAGGAAATGTTCGAAAAATTCTTGAAGGTCAAAAGATTGGAACCCTCGTCGAGTGATAGAAGAGACGCTGCTCGATGCGATGGAGAAAATGGGCAAGGCTGTTGAACATGTCCAGGCACAATTCATAGGCGTGCGCACGGGTCGCGCCAATGCGTCGCTCGTAGAAAAATTGCAGGTCGAGTATTACGGCGCTTTCGTGCCGCTGCAGCAACTCGCCTCGTTTCAAGTGCCTGAAGCCCGCATGCTCGTTGTTAAACCCCATGATCGGGGTTCGATCGCCGCAATCGAGCGAGCGTTGCAGTCGAGCGACCTCGGACTTTCGCCGAGCAACGATGGTGTCGTTATTCGACTGAGTTTTCCTGCATTGACCGAAGAGCGACGCAAAGAGTTTGTCAAAGTTGTGAAAAATATGGCCGAAGAAGGTCGCGTTACGGTGCGAAATATTCGCCGCGATGCGCGCAAAGTTCTTGAGACGGCACAAAAAGATGGCGACATTTCGCAAGATGATCTTGATCGGGCCGAAAAAGAACTCGAGCAACTGACGCACACGACGATAGAGGCTGTCGACAAGGCATTTGCTCGCAAAGAACAAGAACTATTAGAGGTGTAAAGTTAATTGAATTGAGTTTTTGAGGGGACACGAAAAATGAGCGACGATACCAACAACGAGAATCTCGACGACACGACCAACGCCACAGATCGCACGGGTAATGACGCGACGGTCGACTTCGGCGACGAATTTGGCATCGTCAAATTCGCCGATGATGACGACAGTGCACCCGCGATTTCGTTTCCTGAAAATCAGACAGATCAACTGCCTCACTGGACAGAACCGCCGACTGGTGAATTGCCGAAATTCGTTGTCGCAAATGAAGACACGATTTCGCCGACGCCAAGTGCCGGCACGAATCGTCCATCCGTGAATTTGACCGGCTCATCTCGTCGCGTTGAGCCCTCATCGGCACCACCGCCAGTTGCGCGACCACCGCGTGAAGCACGGGTTTCAATCGGTTCAGACCCGACTGGTGACAGAAATCGTCCGGCTTCATCGGGTTCGTTGCCGCGCCGCGACGTCACTGGTGGTTCGCGTCGCGACGCTACGGCTAGTTCTCAAACCGTGCGACCAACTCAGGTGCGACGTGCTCGACCAAACGATCGAAGCGACTCGGGCACTGGTCCGCGACAGCGACCACGAAGCGCGGTTGCGCGCAACGGTTCGGGCGCTCGAATGCCCGCGTCGGCATCGCGTGATTTGCCGACCGCGACCGCCGTTGGCGCGTTGTTGGCCGCAGTTTTTATCGCGGCATTGTTGGTCGGCCCCGTTGCTGTGATGGTGCTATTGGTTTTGATGCTTGGTCTTGCAGCGGTTGAGTTTTTCACACAAGCTTCATCTACGGGTTATCAACCTGCACTAATTGTTGGTGTGGTTGGTTGCGTTGTTGCGCCACTTGCCGCTTATTGGATAGGCGACGCCGCACTGCCATTGGTGTTCGTGTTCGCGTTCGTCGCCGGGTCGATCAGTTTTATCGGCGCCAATTCGGTTGAAAGTGGGCCCGTGCCAAATCTCGGCTTGACACTTCTTGGCTTGGTATGGATCGGTTTGTTCGGTTCGTATGGTGCTCTGATCTTGCGACTTTCAAATTCTGGGCCCGGTTTTGAGAACATCGGCACCGACACATTGTTCATGATCGTGATCGGCATTATCGCCAACGACACCGCGGCATATTTCGTTGGTGCTGCAACTGGTCGTACCCCGCTTCGTTCGTGGATAAGTCCGACAAAGACAATGGAAGGTTTCGTCGGTGGTGCGATCGGCACTTTTGTCGCAGTGATCGCCGTAGGTTTGCAAAGCGGAACATGGACAAAAATGAGCGAGTGGTTGTTGATCGCGTTTGTGATTTCAATCGTTGGCCCGATTGGCGACTTGACCGAGTCGATGTTCAAACGCAACATGGACATCAAAGATTTCGGCACGGTGCTTCGTGGTCATGGCGGGGCGCTTGATCGGTTTGACAGCATGCTGTTTGCGTTGCCATTCGTTTATTACATCACGCTGGTGCTGACGCCCTGGACTAGTTGAGTCGTGGTGCGCGTTGCAATTGCCGGATCGACTGGGTCAATTGGCAAGCAAACCTTAGAAGTCATTCGCGCGTCAGGTGAGTCGAGCAAATATCAAGTCGTAGCGCTGAGTGCCAATTCGTCGGTTGACGAAGTTCTTGAACAAGCACGAACCTATAAGCCCTCGATGGTCGCCATTGCCGAGCCTGTCGCGAGAAAAAAAGTTGCCGAAAAACTAAAGCTTACCGACCCAAAAATTGAGGTGGTTGACGATGCGGCTCAACTAGCGACACTTGCCGACGTAGTAGTCAACGGCGTGGTTGGTTTTGCCGGACTGACTGTGACGATGTCGACGCTAAAAAATGGCAAGCGGTTGGCGCTGGCCAACAAAGAAAGTTTGATCGCGGCATCTCCGGTTGTTGCGCCGTTGCGCAAGATCGCTGGCGCCGAGATCGTTCCGGTTGATAGCGAGCATTGTGCGATTCACCAATGCCTGCGAGGTTCGCAGAATGTGTCTCGCGATGTCTCGCGATTGCTGTTGACGGCGAGTGGCGGCCCGTTTCGAGGTCGAACAGCCAAGTCGCTTAAAGATGTCTCGGTACACGATGCGCTACAGCACCCGACATGGTCGATGGGGCCAAAAATCACCGTTGATTCGTCGACCCTGATGAACAAGGGTCTTGAAGTCATCGAAGCGCATGCACTCTTTGGCGTCGGTTACGACGCGATCAGCGTTGTGGTGCATCCGCAATCAATCGTGCATTCAATGGTCGAGTTTCGCGACGGGGCAACTATCGCACAACTTTCGATGCCAGATATGAAGTTGCCGATTGCCTACGCACTCGAATATCCGAATCGATCGGCGAACAGTTTTGGGGCGATTGATTGGGCCGAACTTTCGCGCCTTGATTTTGAAAAACCAGACCGTGACACATTTCGCTGTCTTGACTTGGCATACCAAGCGGGGCGAATTGGTGGTTCGGCGCCTGCCTGGTTGAGCGCCGCCAACGAAATCGCGGTCGAAAGTTTCTTGGCTGGAGGCGTGAAATGGAATCAAATAGCCAGCATCATTGAAT
>Ga0214917_10006004_pt1 | contig 12770 bp, 8 predicted proteins | sample LL_1208_BB_MetaG_FD_177983 | JGI IMG/M metagenome (GOLD analysis project Ga0214917, IMG submission 177983) | Freshwater microbial communities from Lake Lanier, Atlanta, Georgia, United States - LL_1208_BB | ecosystem: Environmental > Aquatic > Freshwater > Lake | place: USA: Georgia | collected... | reverse complement strand
CCCAGGATGGAGCAACGGGCCCGCCGATGACAACGCCGCTGCCTTGAATCGATGACCTCGGCCATGCCCCCGCACGCCCGACCGTTCAACGGCGACGAGGCGGCCGGCCAGATCTTGGTTGGCCAGGTCTTGGTCAATCTGGGCCTGATCAGCCCCAGCGAGGCCGGGGCGCTGCAACCCCTGCTGGCCCACTGCCGCCGCCTGGAGGTCGCGGCCGGAGCCGTGGTGCTCGCGGGCCACAGCGCCAACCACTGCGCCGCAATCCTGCTGGCGGGCCGTCTTGCGGTGCAGCTGCACGCCGGAGCCGGCCCCGAAATGGGCAGCGTGGCGGTCGGTGAGCTGGTGGGCGAGGTGTCGGCCCTCACCGGCAGCCCCACCTCGGCCTGGGTGATCGCCAGCGAGCCCTCCGAACTGCTGGAACTGGAGCGCGACACCCTGCTGCAGCTGGCAAACCGCTCCCATCAGTTCGCCGTGCGCATGCTCAGAACCGTGTGCGAGCGGCTCTACAGCTCCAACCTGCAGGCCCTCAGCAGTGACGACGCGTCACAAGAGTTCCGCCGCAAGGCCTTCTTCGACCAGCTCACCGGTCTCAAGAACCGCACCTGGCTGAGCCAGCATCTGCCGCCCCTGCTCGCTGCCCAGCGCGAGCGCGACGAGGGTCTGCATCTCTTCATGGTCGACATCGACCACTTCAAACGCTTCAACGACACCTGGGGCCATGCCGCCGGCGATCAGGTGCTGGTGGCCGTGGGCCAGGCCCTGACCTCGGTGATCCGACCCGGCGACCATGTGGTGCGGGTAGGCGGCGAGGAGATCCTGGTGCTGGCGGGCCGGCTGCCCACCGCCACCCAGGCGGCCGCAGTGGGCGAGCGCCTGCGGCAGGCGGTCGAACAACGCCAGGTCGCACTCGACGGCAACGACGAGCTGCTGCAGGTGACGATCTCGGTTGGAGGGGCCCGCCACCAACCCGGCGAACCGGGCGAGGCGACCCTGGAGCGGGCCGACCAGGCCCTCTACCGAGCCAAGAACGGGGGGCGCAACCGGGTGGAACTCGAGGTCTGACTTAGGCGAGGGCGGCCACCAGCTGCTCCCGCGCCTGGGCCAAGGCCCCATCGAGCGCGGCGCCATCGCGCCCGCCGGCCTGGGCCAGGTTGGGCCGGCCGCCGCCGCCCCCGCCGCAGACCCTGGCGATGGTGCCGATGAAGGCACCGGCCTTGGTGCCGGTGGCGATCACCGCCGGGCCGAAGGCGGCCACCAGGATGACCTTGGCGAGGTCGGTCGGATCGGGCAGGCCACCGAGCACCACGGCGGCACCGTCGCCGAGCTGGTCGGCCAGCCCCTGGGCCGCCGCCTGCAGGGCCGCCCCCTCGACGCCATCGAGCCGTGCCACCAGCAGCTGGAACGCGCCCCGGGCCTCGGCCTGGGCAACCAGAGCCGCGGCCTTGGCGGCGGCGAGCTCGTCGCGGGCAGCGGCGAGAGCCTTGCCCGCAACCTTGAGCTCATCCTGCAGCGCCGCCACCCGCTCGACGATCTCGCCGGGCTGGGCCTTGAAGCGCTCGCCCAGCTGCTTCACCACCGCATCGCGCTCATTGAGGTAAGCGAGCACCGCCGGGCCGGCGACGGCCTCGATGCGACGGATGCCGGCGGCCACGCCGCTCTCACCGGTGATCTTGAACAGGCCGATCTCAGCGGTGTTGGCCACGTGGGTGCCACCGCACAGCTCCATCGACACGCCGGGCACGTCGACGACCCGCACCACATCGGCGTACTTCTCGCCGAACATAGCGACCGCTCCGGCGGCCTTGGCCTGCTCGATCGCCATCTCCTGCACCTGCAGGTCGTGGGCTTCGGCGATCCAGCCGTTGATCAACGCCTCGATCTGCTCGAGCTCGGCGGCCGTGACGGCGCGGGGACAGTGAAAGTCAAAGCGCAGGCGGTCGAAGTCGACCAGCGAACCGGCCTGGCCGATGCCCGGATCGACCACCTGCTTGAGCGCCGCCTGCAGCAGATGGGTCGCGGTGTGGTTGGCCTGGGCCCGGCGGCGGCAGGCCCGGTCGACCTGGGCGTTGAGCAGATCGCCCACCGCCAGCGTGCCGCGCTCGATGCGACCGCTGTGCACAAACACGCTGCGGTTGCGCGACACCGCCTCGATCGCCACGATCACACCCGCACCGGCAGCACCGTCGCCGGAAAGCACACCGCGATCACCCACCTGGCCGCCGCCCTCGCCATAGAAAGGCGTGGTGTCGAGCACCAGCTGCACCGCATCGCCGGCGCCGGCGCGCTCGGCCGGTTCGCCATTGACCACCAGGGCCAGAACGCAGCAGGGGTGCTCCAGCTGCTCATAGCCCTTGAACGCCGTGGCCTCGGCGGCGGCGGCCACCTGGTCGATCGCCTCCTGCAGAGTCAGATCGATGCTGACCGCAGCGGCCTTGGCCCGCTGGCGCTGGGCCTCCATAGCCGCCTCGAAGCCCGCCAGGTCGACGCTGAGGCCGTGCTCTTCGGCGATCTCCTCGGTGAGCTCGAGCGGAAAGCCATAGGTGTCGTAGAGCTCAAAGGCCTGCGCACCGGTGATCTGCGCCGGCTTCGCCGCCAGCACGTCGGCCAGCAGCTTCTCGCCGCGCTCCAGGGTCTCGAGAAAGCGTGCTTCCTCACGCGCCAGCTCGGCCAGGATCACCTCGCGCCGCTCGTCGAGCTGGGGATAGGCGCCCTGCATCAGGGCGATCGCCGCCTCGCCCATCGCCGTCAGAAACGGCTGGTCGATGCCCAGGAGCCGTCCATGCCGCACGACGCGACGCAGCAGTCGCCGCAGGATGTAACCGCGGCCCAGGTTGCTGGCGGTGACGCCGTCGCAGATCAGCTGGGTGATGGCGCGGCTGTGATCGCCGATCACCTTGAGCGACGTCTTGCCCTTGTCGTCGAGCGCGTGGTAGTCGATGCCCGCCAACGCCGCGGCTGTCTCGATCAACGGGTAGATCAGGTCGGTCTCGTAGTTGTTGGCCGCTCCCTGCAGGATCTGGGCCATGCGCTCGAGACCCATGCCGGTGTCGATGTTGCGGGCCGCCAGCGGCGTGAGGGTGCCCTCCGCGTCGCGGTTGTACTGCATGAACACCAGGTTGTAGAACTCGATGAAGCGGCTGTCGTCTTCCAGATCGATGCCGTCATCGCCCAGCTCGGGCTTGAAGTCGTAGTAGATCTCCGAGCAGGGGCCGCAGGGGCCGGTGGGGCCCGACGCCCAGAAGTTGTCGGCCTCATCCATGCGGATGATGCGCCTGGGGTTGACCCCCACCACATCGCGCCAGATCGTCTCGGCTTCGTCGTCTTCCCTGAAGACGCTGACCACAAGATTCTGAGGGGACAGACCGAACACACCCGTGCTCAGCTCCCAGGCCCACTGGATCGCCTGCTCCTTGAAGTAATCGCCAAACGAGAAGTTGCCGAGCATCTCGAAGAACGTGTGGTGCCGGGCGGTGCGCCCCACGTTCTCGATGTCGTTGGTGCGGATGCACTTCTGGGAGCTGGTGGCCCGCGGCGCCGGCCGCTGCTGCTGGCCCAGGAACACCGGCTTGAACGGCAGCATGCCGGCGATGGTCAGCAGCACCGTGGGGTCATCGGGCACCAGCGAGGCACTGGCCATGGGCTTGTGGCCCCGCTGCTCATAGAACGCGAGAAAGGCTGCGCGGATCTCGGCGCCTGTGCGGGGGGTGGCAGCCATGGCTGAGCAGCAACGGTCTCAGTTGGGCATGATCGCCCAGAGCCCGACCCGCAGCGCTTCTGGGCCGTCCGCCTCAGAACAGCCCGAAGCCGGGCAGGCCCCGCAGTGCGGGACCCACCGGGGCGTCAGGGATACCGGGAACTCCGGGCAGCGACGGCAGCGGCACATCGGGCAGATGGCTGCGCACATAGCTCTCCAGTGCCCCAAACCCTGGCAGCGGTGCTTCAAAGCCTGAAAACAGGGGGCCGCCGAGAATGCTGGTGTAATCGCCGGCCGAGAGCTGCAGCAGCGCCACGATCGCCCCCAGGGGCGAGATGCGCAGGGTGTTGCCCGCCTCCACGGTGGTGGTCGGCTGGCCGCTGGGCTCCCCGTTCTTCAGGGGTTCCACCTCCACCGATCCCTCGAGCACGGTCAGCTCGGAGCTGCCGTCGTCCTGCACGGCGATCAGGTAATTGGTGCCCCGCACGCTCAGGCGCGCCGAGCGGGTGCAGCCGTTCTGGGGCCCCGACACCAGAATCTGGCCCTGCTGCAACAGAAAGCAGCTGCTGCCCAGCTTGAGCAGCGAAAAACGGTTGAGGCGACCGGCGGCACCGCTGCTGAAGGCCAGCTGACCGCGGCTGTTGCGGGTGCTCACGAGTTCGGGGGCACTGGCACGCTCCTTGACCCGGGCCTGCTTCTGATTGATGAACAGCTCGTTGCCATCGAGGATTTCCTGCACCACGGCCGTTTCGGCGGCAGCGGCCGGCAGCACTGCTGCCAGTGCCGTCGCGACGCCGGCGGCAACGACCAGCAAGCGCGAGAAGGCCATGCCCCCCCCGGCATGAACGTGGTGTGCCATGGCGTGCTGAAGCGCGGAGGCAGGAGTGATCATGGTCGCCAGCCGTTGCCACTGCCACCTTGTTGTTCAGCTCGGACTTGTTGTTCAGCTCGGACCTCGAGCCATCCCGTGCCCGCCTGCGTCTCAACTCCCTGGCCTGGGCTCTGGCGGCAGCGGCAGCGGCGGCAGCGATTGGCGTGCTGCTCAGCCTTGCCGACCACAACAGCGCCTGGCTCGAACCGGCCCTGCGCAGCGGCGGCTGCGGCTTTTTCTATGGCCTGCTGGCCTTTCATCTGCAACGGGTGGACCCCGACGACGGCCATCTGCAGGCCGGACTGGTGGGTGCCGTTTGCGGTATCTGCAGCCTGATGCGTCCGCTGGACGTGACAGCGGCGCTGCCAACAGTGATGATGGGGGCACTTCGCGGGTGGCTGCCGCTCTGGCTCCCCCTGGTGGGCAGTGCTCTGCTGCTGACCCTGATGAACCGCGTTGTGTCCCGCCTGATGCGCTCCTGACGCGCCTCTGAATTCGCGCAGAACCCCACGGTTCATGAGCCTGCTGCACGCCACCTGGCTGTTTCCGCCCGAAGGCTCGGGCGGCCGCCTGTTGCTGTGGGCCGACACCTGGCGCGTCGCCGAACCGATCACCCCCAGCAACGAGGTCAGCCCCCATCCGTTCAGCCTGGGCGTTGACGACCTGGCCGAATGGCTCGACGACCATGACCTGTGGTCGGAGGCGCTGCGGCCCGCCGCGGCCACCCTGACCCTGCCCAGCCGCAGCCAGGCCGCCAAGGGCAGCAGGAGCGGCAGCGGTCCCTGGAGCGGCCTGCCGCTGCAGGCGGGCCAGCCCCTGCCCAAGACCGTCGACTGGTGGCCCTGGCGGGTCGAGGGCCTGGCCCTCAAACCCGCCGCGGCCGCCGAATGGCTGAGCCGGCTGCCGCTGTCGGGCGGCAATCCCGAACTGGCCGACGACCTGCGCTGGTGGAGCCATCTGCAGCGCTGGGCCCTGAGCCTGATCGCCCGCGGCCGCACCCTGCCGCTGGTGGAAGGGGGCCGGGCCCGCTGGCTGCCGCTGCTCAACCGCGAAGACGACCGGCACCGGCTTGAGGAGTTCGCCATCCGCCTGCCCCAGGTGGCCACCTGCGCCACCGCCGAAGGCAGCAGCGCCGAAGTGGCCCTGGCCTGCCGCCGCCCCGGCAGCGGACGCCTGCGGGTGGCCGGCTTTCTCGAAGCCCTGCTCGACGGCCAGCTGAGAGCCGGGTTTGAGCCCCAGGCCGAGGGGCTCGACCCGCTGCTGGAAGCCTGGCAACAGGCCCTGGGTCCCGGCGATGGCCTGCTCAGGCTCGATGAGGAGGAGACCGAACGCCTTGAGGTGGCGACCCACCACTGGCGCGAAGCGGTGGCCGGTCGGGTGGCACCCGCCCGCACCGCCCTGGAGCTCGACACCCCCGCCGAAGGCGAGGAGCTCTGGAACCTGAGCTTTGCCCTGCAGGCCGAGGCCGACCCCAGCCTGAGGCTGCCCGCCGCCGAGGTCTGGGCCCTGGGCGATCGCGACATCTACCTCGGTGAAATTGCCGTGCCCCAGCCCAGCCAGCTGTTGCTGGAGGGCCTGGGCCGGGCGCTCACGGTGTTTGAACCGATCGAGCGCGGTCTCGATTCGGCCACGCCCGAGCGCATGCAGCTCACCCCGGCTGAAGCCTTTGTGCTGGTGCGCACCGCCGCCAACCAGCTGCGTGATGTGGGCGTGGGTGTGCTGCTGCCCCCCAGCCTCTCGGGCGGGCTGGCCAGCCGCCTGGGCCTGGCGATCAGCGCCGAGCTGCCCGCCAAATCGCGCGGCTTCACCCTGGGCGAAAGCCTCGAATGGCGCTGGGACCTGATGATCGGCGGTGTCACCCTGACGCTCAAGGATCTCGAGCGGCTGCAGGCCAAGCGCAGCCCGCTGGTGCAGCACAAGGGCGCCTGGATCGAGCTGCGCCCCAGCGACCTGCGCAACGCCGAACGCTTCTGCGCCGCCGAGCCGGGCCTCAGCCTCGACGATGCCCTGCGGCTGACCGCCAACGAAGGCGAAACGCTGATGCGCCTGCCGGTGCACCGCTTCGAAGCCGGCCCACGGCTGCAGGCGGTGCTGGAGCAGTACCACCAGCAGAAGGCGCCCGACCCGCTGCCGGCGCCCGAAGGCTTCGCCGGTCAGCTGCGGCCCTACCAGGAGCGGGGCCTGGGTTGGCTGGCCTTTCTGCATCGCTTCGACCAGGGCGCCTGCCTGGCCGACGACATGGGTCTGGGCAAGACGATCCAGCTGCTGGCCTTTCTGCAGCACCTCAAGGCCGAGAGCGAACTCAAGCGGCCGGTGCTGCTGGTGGCGCCCACCTCGGTGCTCACCAACTGGAAGCGCGAGGCCCACAGCTTCACCCCCGAGCTGGCGGTGCGCGAGCACTACGGCCCCCGCCGGCCCGGCACCGAAGCCGCCCTCAAGAAGGCCCTCAAGGGTGTCGACCTGGTGCTCACCAGCTACGGCTTGCTGCAGCGCGACAGCGAACTGCTCGAGGCGATCGACTGGCAGGGGGTGGTGATCGACGAAGCCCAGGCGATCAAGAACCCCAGCGCCAAACAGTCGATGGCCGCCCGCGACCTGGGCCGCCCCGCCAAGGGCTCACGCTTCCGGATCGCCCTGACCGGCACCCCGGTCGAGAACCGGGTCAGCGAGCTGTGGGCGCTGATGGACTTTCTCAATCCCAAAGTGCTGGGCGATGAACCGTTCTTCCGGCAGCGGTACCGGCTGCCGATCGAGCGCTACGGCGACATGGCCTCGCTGCGCGACCTCAAGGCCCGGGTCGGCCCCTTCATTTTGCGGCGGCTCAAGACCGACAAATCGATCATCTCGGACCTGCCCGAGAAACTCGAGCTCAGCGAATGGGTGGGGCTGGCCCCCGAGCAGCGCAAGCTCTACAACAAAACGGTCGAGGAGAGCCTCGACGCCATCGCCCGCGCCCCCCTGGGCCAGAAGCACGGCCAGGTGCTGGCCCTGCTCACCAAGCTCAAGCAGATCTGCAACCACCCGGCCCTGGCCCTCAAGGAGAGCCCCGAAGCGGCCATCGGCAGCAACGGCAGCTTCACAAGCCGCAGTGCCAAGGTGCAGCGCCTCGAGGAGATCCTCGAGGAGGTGATCGAGGCGGGCGACCGGGCCCTGCTGTTCACCCAGTTCGCCGAATGGGGTCACCTGCTCAAGGCCCATCTGGAGCGCAAATGGCGCGCCGAAGTGCCGTTCCTGTATGGCAGCACCAGCAAGACCGAGCGCCAGGCCATGGTCGACCGCTTCCAGGACGACCCCCGCGGCCCCCAGCTGTTTCTGCTGTCGCTCAAGGCCGGCGGCGTGGGCCTCAACCTCACCCGAGCCAGCCACGTGTTCCACATCGACCGCTGGTGGAACCCGGCCGTCGAGAACCAGGCCACCGACCGCGCCTATCGCATCGGCCAGACCAACCGGGTGCTGGTGCACAAGTTCATCACCAGCGGCTCGGTCGAAGAGCGCATCGACCGCATGATCCAGGAAAAATCGAAACTGGCCGCCGACATCGTCGGCAGCGGCGAAGACTGGCTCGGCGGCCTCGATGTGGGCCAGCTCAAGGAGCTGGTGGCGCTCAGCGAGGAGGACGCATGAACACCCCATCGCCCCTCACCAACCAGCTCGGAGCCCAGGGGATCACCCAGCAGCCCTGGTGGGTCGAGCAGTGGATGGAGCTGATCAACGGCTACCGCTTCAAGAAGCGACTCGAGCGGGCCTGGGAGTACGCCCGCTCGGGCAACGTTCAGTCGATCCGCTTCGAGGGACGCCGCGTCCACGCCCGCGTGCAGGGCTCCGACCATGACCCCTACAAGGTCAAGCTGTGGCTCGATGTGCTCAGCGACGAAGACTGGGGCTACGTGCTCGAGGCCCTGAGCCAGAAGGCCCGCTGGTCGGCCCAGCTGCTGGCCGGGGTGATGCCCGCCGACATCGAACGGGCCTTTGCCGCCAGCGGCAAGCGCCTGTTCCCGTTCAAGCTGCAGGAGGTGCGCAGCGAATGCAGCTGCCCCGACAAGGCCAACCCGTGCAAGCACGTGAGCGCGGTGTTCTATCTGATGGGTGATCGCTTCAGCGAGGACCCGTTCGTGCTCTTTCAGCTGCGGGGCCGCACCCGGGCTCAGCTGCTCAGCGATCTGGCCAAACGCCGGCGACAACTGCTGGCCAAGGCGGCAGCGGGCCAGGCTGCAGCCAACGGCCCCGCGCAGCCGGACGCCGGCGGCTCTCGCAAGCCGGCCCATCCAGCCATTGCCGACCCGAACCGCTGGTGGCGGTACGACGCCGCCCTCGATCCGAATCTGGTGGTGATCACCCCGGCCCTGGAGGGCGACACCGGCCTCGATGCAGCCGGACCGCTTCCCCTGGCCGAAGAGCCCCGGTTCCCGGGCGCCAACCGGCTGTTCCTGGAGCAGCTCAAGGACCAGGCCCAGCAACTGGCGACCGCCGCCATGGCCACGGCCATGGACAACGGCAACGACAACGGGAACAACAACGACAAGGCTGAAAGCGAGACGTCGGAGGCCGGCGCCGCAGGCTGAAGCAGGGCAGCCAGCTCAGGACCACAGCCGAGAGAACTCTGCTGGCAGAACACAGCAGACAACGGATCAAAAAACACGCCAGAAGTCACGCCAGTTTTTTGAGCAACGCGCCACCATGCCCGACCCTTCCTGGCTGACCGCAGAAACGATTGACCTTGCCGGTCGCATCGTCGCCAGCCACGCACAAGCCTTTGGCCGGCCGCTTCTGGCCACGCCCGGCGCCCCCACCCCGCGTCAGCTGGCCCAGGAGCTGTTCGCCACAGGCACGGTGGTGCTGGCCCACGACGGCACACCGCTGGATCAGGGCGAGGGCCCGCGGTTGATCTATGCCAACCGCGCCGCCCTGGGGCTTTGGCGCCGCAACTGGAGCACCATGGTGGGGATGCCCTCCAGCCAGACCGCCGAGCCCCAGCAACGGGCCAGCCGTCAGCAGGCCCTCGCAACAGCCCAGCAGCAGCAGGCGATCAACGACTACAGCGGCATCCGCATCGACAGCGAAGGCCGCCGCTTTGTGATCAGCGGCGCCCGCATCTGGACGCTGCACACCGCAGACGGCAGGCCGTGCGGCCAGGCAGCGGCCTTTGGCAGCTGGCACCGGCTCTGACCGAGGCCCCAGCGGCCCTGCCTACAGTCAAGGTCGCAGCCTGGAGCCGCCGATGGGTGCCGCGTCAACCGCCACAGCCACTTCCACTGCCACAGCCACAGCCACTCCCAGCAGCCCCGGACCCGGCCCCCGCCTGAGCCTGCAGTGCGAGCCGATCGGACCCGACACCACCACGATCCGCTCCCTCGACTGGGATCGCAGCCGCTTCGACATCGAGTTCGGCCTGCGCAACGGCACCACCTACAACAGTTTTCTGGTGCGGGGCGAGCGCACCGCCCTGATCGACAGCAGCCACCTCAAGTTTGAGAGCACCTGGCTGCCGCTGCTGCAGGGACAGATCGACCCCAGGGCGATCGATCACCTGATCGTCAGCCACACCGAGCCCGATCACTCGGGCCTGATCGGTCACCTGATCGACCTCAACCCCGACCTGGAAATCGTCGCCTCCAAGGTGGCGATCCAGTTTCTCGAGAACCAGGTGCACCGGCCGTTCAACAGCCGGGCCGTCAAGAGCGGTGACGAACTCGATCTGGGCACCAACCCCGGCAGCGGCGTGGCCCACCGCTTCGAGTTTCTGAGTGCGCCGAATCTGCACTGGCCCGACACGATCTTCTCGTTTGACCACGGCACCGGCATCCTCTACACCTGCGATGCCTTTGGCCTGCACTACTGCTCGGACGACGTCTTCGACGTCAACCCCGGCGCGATCGCACCCGACTTTCGTTTCTATTACGACTGCCTGATGGGGCCCAATGCCCGCAGCGTGCTGCAGGCTCTCAAGCGCATGGATGGGCTGCCAGGGATCACCACGATCGCCGTGGGTCACGGCCCCCTGCTGCGCCATCACCTCACCACCTGGGTCGACGACTACCGCACCTGGAGCTCGGAGCGCAGCACCGCTGAGACCTACGCCGCGGTCTGCTATCTGAGCCAGGTGGGCTTCTGCGATCGCCTCAGCCAGGCGATCGCCCGCGGCATCGGCAAAGCCGGCGCCGCCGTGCAGCTGGTGGATCTGCGCGCCACCGACGCCCAGGAGCTGAGCGCCCTGATCGGCGAGGCCTCAGCGGTGGTGGTGCCCACCTGGCCGGCCAGGGCCGACGCCGACCTGCAGGCCTCGGTCGGCACCCTGCTGGCCGCCCTCAAACCGAAGCAGTGGGTGGGCTGCTACGACGCCTTCAGCGGCGACGACGAGCCGATCGACACGGTCGCCGGCCAGTTGCGCGCCCTGGGCCAGCCGGCGGCGTTTGAACCGCTGCGCATCCGCCAGGTGCCTTCGGCCGAGGACTACCAACGCTGCGAAGAGGCCGGCACCGACCTGGGTCAGCTGCTCACCAAGGCCAAAACGATCGCCGCGATGAAGTCCCTCGATGGCGACCTCGACAAGGCCCTGGGTCGCCTGTCGGGTGGCCTCTATGTGGTGACCGCCCGTCAGGGCGAGGGAGAGCAGCGGCTCAGCAGCGCCATGGTGGCCAGCTGGGTGAGTCAGGCCAGCTTTGAGCCGCCAGGTCTCACCGTGGCCGTGGCCAAGGACCGGGCCATCGAAGCGCTGATGCAGGTGGGCGATCGCTTTGTGCTCAACGTGCTGCGCGACGACAACCACCAGGAGCTGTTGCGGCATTTCCTCAGGCGCTTCCCCCCCGGAGCCGACCGCTTTGCCGGGGTCAACGTGCTGGAGGGCGTCGCCGCCGGCGGCCCCGTGCTGGCCGAAGCCCTGGCCTTTCTGGGCTGCCGCGTGGTGCAACGGCTGGAAGGGCCCGACCACTGGATCATCTACGCCGAGGTGGAGCAGGGCAACGTCTCCGACACCGAAGCCACCACCGCCGTGCATCACCGCAAGGTGGGGAACCACTACTGAAACCCACAACTGACATGGTGAGCACCTCGCCTGCCAATCCTGCAGCCGGCAGTGCCGACCGCCGCGTGATCCAGCTGCCGCTGGAGCCGGGCCTGATCTGCCTCAAGGGCCTCAGCCCCAAACGCCTGCGCTTCGAGATCGAATACGGCCTCGAACGCGGCACCACGGCCAACAGCTTTCTGTTTGCGGCAGGGACCAACGCCGAAGGCCGACCCGTGCCGCCGGTGCTCGTGCATCCCCCGGGCACCTCCTTTGCCGAGCCCTTCCTGGAGCAGCTGGCGCCCTTGGTCCCCCCCGATGCCGAGCTCAAGGTGGTGGTGGGCCATGTCAACCCCAACCGGGTCGCCCTGCTGCGCCAACTGGCGGCCCGGTGGCCCCGGCTGATGCTGGTGGCCTCCAACGCGGGCGCCAAGCTGCTGGAGGAGCTGTGGAACCAGCAGAAACCCAACCCGCCCGGAATGGCAGCTGCAACTGCGACTGAAACTGCGACTGGGCCTGCGACTGCCGCCAGCGAAGCCGTGATCGCACAGGAGCCAGTGCCAGTGCCCCTGCCACCGATCGATGTGATCAAGCAGGAGCTGAGCCGTGCCCTGAGTCACGGCCATGTGCTGCGGCTGATCCCGGTGCCCACGCCGCGCTGGCCCGGCGCGCTGGTGGCGTTTGAAACGACAACCGGTCTGTTGATGAGCGGCAAGTTCTTCGCCGCCCACCTCTGCAACGACGCCTTCGCCGAAGCCAACCGCGCCAGCAGCGAGGAGGACCGGCGCTATTTCTACGACTGCCTGATGGCGCCGATGGCGCGTCAGGTCGACAGCGTGGTGGAGCGTTTCGAAGAGCTCGACATCCGCACGATCGCGCCGGGCCATGGCCCGGCGATCAGCGAAAGCTGGCGCAGCCTGCTGGCCGACTATCGCCGCTGGGGCGAGAGCCAGACCCGCTCGCGCCTGTCGGTGGCCCTGCTCTATGCCAGCGCCTATGGCAACACGGCCGCCATCGCCGATGCCCTGGCCCAGGGTGTGGCGCGCACCGGCGTACGGGTCGAGAGCATCAACTGCGAATTCAGCGAATCCGAACCGCTGCTGCGCGCGATCCGCAGTTGCGATGCCCTGCTGATCGGCTCACCCACCCTGGGGGGGCACGCGCCCACGCCGATCGTCTCGGCCCTGGGCACGGTTCTGGCCGAG